>CENJ01037034.1_pt1 | contig 18132 bp, 12 predicted proteins | sample 356161 | NCBI WGS metagenome assembly CENJ01 (sample SAMEA2619531, study PRJEB7988) | marine metagenome | biome: marine biome (ENVO:00000447); feature: surface water layer (ENVO:00002042); material: "saline water (ENVO:00002010), including plankton (ENVO:xxxxxxxx)" | depth 5 m
GGTTCTATCAGGCCGGTGACGCCGATCACCGTCTGGCAGACATCGGGGTTGCCGCCATAGGCCTCGGTTCGGGCGCGGTAGAGCGCGGCTGCATTGGCAGCGAAGTCGGCAAGGTCGGTGATAAAGACTGTTTCGTCCACAATGTTATCCATGCCGGCATCAAACTCCGCTAGCACTGCTGCGATATTTTGATAGGCGACTTCCGTCTGCGCGACCAGGCCATCGGCAGTTTGGCCTTCCGCTTGATGGCCGACTTGTCCGGAAAGGTAAAGGACGCCGTCGACCCTCACCGCTTGAGCGATGAAGTCAGCATAGGGGCCGCTGCGAAATACTTGCTTATCGATAGCCATAGATGCGATCCCCTACTTAGCTCGTTCACTCAGGCACGGCTGCTGCGAGGAGTGTCCTAGGGCACGCCACCCGCACTGTCCGGGGAAATCGCGGCCGTCTCCTCTTGCCACTCGCTCTCCAGCAATCGCGCACCCCGTAAGATATTGCCCATGGCGTAATTGCCCTCATGGCAGGCGTATTCGTAAACTTTGTTGTCGCTGGCACGCCACTGGTATCGGCCGCTCCATGGCGCTGCCCAGGCTTCTGGGTCGTTGACGGTAAAGTCGTAGTCTAGGTCCCCATTTGGCTTTCTGCTAAATCGCTCGACCACATGAAGGTTTTCGGTCGCGCCAGGCAGGCTGCTCACGGGCTTAAAGTTTTTGGTTTTCACGACCAATACGTCTCCATCCCAATAGCCAATAGAGTCTCCAAGCCACTGTCTGTTGTCATCCGAATTATGCTCGGAGTCAATGCGGATAACGCGGGCGTGATGCACCATTTCCTGAAGAATCATGACGTGAGTATCCGTCTGAACAATCCGCTTGTAGTTATTATAGAGGCTGGGAATGGTTGGCACGGTGGACGCAAAGCTGAGCAGGCAGCGCTCAGGCAGCCCAACGCTTTCTGGTCCATCAAAGGGTCCTGGCCCTTCGGTGTCTAGCCAAGTAGCCGTGCCGGTATTCTGGTGGAAGGCGCTGGGATAGAACTTTCTTACCTGGCTCATAAAGTTGGCTGAACGCTGAGGCTGCCGCCCATTGGGTGGATCATAAATGATGGAGGTTGGTACGACGCCGTCGACCACCGTCAGAGAATCGCCCAGGTCAATGTAAAAGGCGTTATAGCCACCGGTACCGCCAGCTGCACCCCCGAGGTCTCCCTCACCGCCCTTGGGTGGCGCGGCTCTGTTCGGGTCGCTTTTGCGCTGCTCTAAATATTCTTTACCCGTTTTCGCAATCCAATTGCCGATTTCCGCTACCCACGGGTAAACATAAGAGACGGACCCGAGAAACTCCGGGCGTTCGAGGGGGGTCAGGGTGCCCGTATCATAGGTGCCAGACAGGTCGGGCTTACCCGAGCTGGTGCGTTTGGTCTCGGCATGCAGTGGGGTAGTGATCAGCGCGATCACTATTGCTGCTAAAAAAATCCAGGCTTGATTAAGTATCATCGCTCGTCCTCCGTCGTAACCCTCTCTCCAGAGAACATTCTGCCGCATAACCTAGAGCTCGGAAAGCACCTCATCTTCCCGCTAGACAGACCCTTTGAGAGGGATTTGATGCTGCGCAGCCCAACATTGAATTAACTGATATGGTCCTCTTTTTCGATGAGGGAATTGACTAATGAGGGTGAAAACAGCGTTCCGGGTTTGGTGCGTCATGTTCGTATGCCAATCCCTTACGGCTTTTGGAGAGGGTGCGTTGCGGGTCACTACCGAGCAGGGTGTGTTCGTCGGCCAACGAGAGGAGGGGTTAGCGGTATTCCGTGGGATGCCCTACGCCCAGCCACCGGTTGGCAATTTGCGCTGGCAGCCACCCAGTGCGCCTTTGGCCCACACAGGGGAGAGACAGGCCCAACGTTTTATGCCGGTGTGTATACAGGCTGTCCGCGGGCAGCAGGGTTCGGCGGTCGGTGGGGAGGATTGCTTAGGCCTTAATGTATGGACACCGGGACTGGGTGATGCAAAGCGCCCGGTTATGGTCTGGTTTCATGGGGGTGGCCTGCGCTCGGGTAGCGGACTAATTGCGGGAGAAGTTTTAGCGCGGCAGGGGGTAGTAGTCGTGTCGCTAAATTATCGCCTGGGTCCGTTGGGTTTCTTTGCGCATCCGCTGCTACCGGCCTCTGAAGCTAATTTTGGTCTTCAAGACATGGTGGCGGGCCTGGAATGGGTGCAAAAAAATATAGCCGGCTTTGGTGGCGATCCGGACAAGGTCACCATCTTTGGCGTTTCTGCTGGCGGTATGGCGGTCAACATGCTGATGGTGACGCCCGACGCGAAGGGCCTGTTTCATCGTGTCATCGCTCAGAGCGGTTACGGCACCTGGGCGCTGCCCAGATCGAATAAGCTGCCGTCATCGGATGTACTTGAAATGGACCTGGGAGCCCCAGCAGCAGCGGAGGAAATCGGCGCTTCGCTGGTGGCAAGAATCAATGCAGATCTGGACGGTGAGGACGCTCTAAGAGCTTTACCGGCGGCCGATCTGGTGCTGGCGCTGAGCGGTTTTCAGCTGCCTATAGTTGATGGCGTGACCCTGGAGGATGAACCCGCGGCTTTGGCCGAAGCTGGCAGGGCCCACGATGTTCCTCTGATCATGGGGGGCAATAGTTTCGAGGGTTCGGTGATGCCTGCTTCGGGGATCACCTTGGACGCCTATGCGGATTACTACCGGGACTTCATGCCTCGGGTGAAAGCCGCCTATGCGCAGGACTTTGCGGTGCAACGACGTCTCGGGTTGATGCGCATGTTTGGCGACAATCGCTACTTATTGGCCGCCAGGGTCACGGGCCGGGCGGTCGCAAAGGGTGGCAATGCCGCCTGGCTTTACTACGTGGACGCTCCCGCCGCCGCCAAGGCGGCGTCTTTGCCGGGCACCCCACACGGTGCTGATTCCTATATTTTCTGGAATGGCGCGGGCAGTGAGGACGCCGAGATCAGCGGTCTAGCCAAGAGGATGCAGGCGTATTGGTTGAACTTTGCGCGCAATGCAGACCCTAACGGGGAGGGCCTAATTCCTTGGCCAAGCTACGATACTGGCTCAGAGACCTGGCTGGTTTTTGGTGGCGAAGATCGCGCAGAGGCCGGGGTTCTGGCAGATAAGCTAGACCTGGTCGAGGCGCACTATCGAATGCGCCGGAACGCGAGGTAAGCCCGCTGAACCCTAGCAGGCGTTGAGGGGCTAAAGCCCCTCCGCCAGTTGCTCCGGGACCTCGATATATTTTGCGCGAAGGTATTCGCCCAGGGTTTTGGCCTGTTTGTCGATGCGATGGTTAGATGCTGCGCCGGTGCCCAGCACACCCTTGATATAGAAATTCAGAGCGCGCAGGTTAGGCATCTCGAAGCGTTCGACTTCGTACTGGCCGAAGTCGGGCACCAGACGCTTGAACTCCTCCACGGTCAAATAGTGATAAAGGAAGCTGAAGCTCTCGTCGGTCAGTGCCCAAACGCCAACGTTAGCGTTGCCGCCTTTGTCCCCAGATCGTGCCCCGAACAGCCGCCCCAGATGGATGCGCTTTGTTGGGCCGGTTGGCGCCGGCGCAATGCTGGCCGGTGTTTCCTGATAGTAGATTTCCTCTAGCGCCAGACGCTGGGTAGGCAGCACCTCTGTCACCTTTCCGCCTAGGTGCACGCGCTCGGTCAGCCTTTGGCTATCGATCAGTGCAGGCCAGTGAATAATGGCTGGAGTGCCGTTAAAGCCTGCAGCGCCGCGCGCCGTATTACCCGGAATACCCGCAAGACCCAGTTCGGTAACCTTGGCAGCAAAGATGCGCCCAAATTTTGAGGGGTCCTCGCTGGTCACGGTAACGCGCAGGGCGGCGTGTGCGACCTCGTTGCTCTCTGGGTCATCTTGATCGCTGCGAATCAAATGAATATCGATGTCGTCGAATTGCTCACGTCCGCCGAGGTTATGGAAGACAGCATCGAGAAAGCGTTCCGCCTTACGCTCGATATCCAGTCCGGTCAGCAAAGTTTCCATCGACTGCTTGTAGGGCCCCATCGTATTGATGCAGACCTTGTGGGTTGGCGGTGGTGAACTGCCTCGGCAGTCGCTCACATAGACCCGGTCTTCCCCCTGCTGTTCGATCTTCATGGTGTCGAAATGGGCAATCACATCCGGGTTGTAGTAAGCGGGAGTAGAAATTTCATAGAGCAGTTGGGCTTTCACCGTGCCCTCAGAAATGAGTCCGCCAGTGCCGGGGTGTTTAGTGACGGTAAAGTTGCCGTTGGCTTCGATTTCCGCGATGGGATAACCCACGTTGCGGAAACTCGGCACTTCCTCAAAAAACGCATAGTTGCCACCGCAACACTGTGCGCCGCATTCGATAATATGACCGGCAGTGAGTGCACCGGCCAAGGCATCATAGTCGTTGCGCTGCCAGTTAAACTTCCAGGCAGCGGGACCGATCACGACGGCCGCATCGGTCACGCGAGGGCAGATAACGATATCGGCCCCCTGATCCAAGGCCTCTTTGATGCCCCAAGCTCCCAGGTAAGCATTGGCCGTTAGCGTTTTCTGATCGCTATCCGCGAGGGCAACGCCAGTGTCCAGGTTGGTCAATGCCTCACCTTCGGTCTGAAGAGTCTCGAGGTCCTCAAGCAGGTTATCCCCGTCAATGTAGGCAACCTTCATTTCAACGCCCAGCTCAGCCAGAATTTTTTCCACTTCTGCAGCCATGCTGCTGGGATTCAATCCGCCAGCGTTGGTGACGATTTTGATGTTTTTTTCCTGGCAGGTCTGGGCGACGGCCTGAAGCTGCTTCAGAAAGGTTCCGACATAGCCGGTATGCTCGCCCCGGGTTTGCTGCTGGCTGTAGAGAATGGACATGGTGAGTTCCGCTAGGTAATCACCGGTCAGCACATCTATGGGTCCGCCATCGACCATTTCCTTGGCCGCATCCAGACGGTCGCCATAAAAGCCGCTGCAGTTCGCTATTCTTATAATATCTGACACGATCTCTAGTTCTCCTTATTCGTGAGCCAGGACGGCTTTCGTTTTTCTCGGAAAGACGCCATGCCCTCCATTCCTTCATCCGATTTGAACATGCGCGCACTCCACGCAGCGGTTTCTTTGAAGCCGTCGGCAGTGGATAGCTGGGGCACTCGACGAACCAGTTTTTTGCATTCCTGGACAGCAATTGGGCCACCTAGGTTGATCATGGCCACTTCCTCCAAAACAGCCGCGTGCAGAGCCTCGGCAGGAACGGCTCGATGAGCCATGCCCAGGGTTACTGCCTGGTGACCATCAAATCGCTCTCCGGTGAGGAACAGCTTCATGCCGTTGTGCGTCCCCAATTTAGGCAGACAAACCACTGAAATGAGGGCCGGGATGACGCCAATGCGAACTTCGCTAAAGCTGAACTGAGCATCCTCGCGCGTGATCACAATATCGGATGCGCCCACCAGGCCCAGGCCGCCAGCAAAAGCCGCGCCGTTTACGGCAGTGATCACCGGCTTAGGGCTCTCCATCATGGCCGTCATGACATCGCCAAAGGGAACCGCTCGATCTGAACCCTCTGACAGCTGCCCCGGAGGACTTTTCAAATCAGCTCCGGCACAAAAAGCAGGGCCGTTGCCGGTAAGCACAATGCAGCGCACCCTATCGTCCGCGTTGGCTGCAGCCAGGTGATCATGGACCTCTGTCACCAGGGCAGCGGACAGGGCGTTGCGACTCTCGGGTCGGTTGAGGGTTATCCAGGCCGCCCCCTCTTTGATTTCATACAGTGTTGCTTCCGTAGTCGGCATTAATCTTCTACTCCCTCTTCTGCTAGCGTTATTAGTAATTGTGCGTTGTCCACCTGGTCACCAACCGCCACGTGGACACGTTCTACAGTGCCGTCCCTCGGTGCGACGATTCGATGCTCCATTTTCATTGCCTCGAGGATGACCAGCAGATCACCCTTGTTGACCGTGTCGCCTGGAGCTACTTCAGCCGCTAGGACGGCTCCAGGCATGGGTGCGGTAAGCCCGCTATCGGCTTCAAGTGCGTTGGGATTCGGATAGCGCGGTGACTCTCGCAGCAGTAAATCGCCACGTTCGCTATGCACTAACCAGCTGTCTTGATGGGGCTCTATAGCAAAGCGCAGGCGCTGTCCGTTCACCTCGATATCTACCGCTCCGCGACCGGCCTCATGAATGGTCAGCATGACTGCTTGATCATCTCGTACCACCTTAAATTTGCCGTCTCGCTGGCGTCGGTATGCTAAGGAAATGACTTGGTCGTTCACGGTAAATTCGATTTGCTCCAGGGGCATACTGGAATTACGCCAGCCGCTGGGCATCATTCGGAGTACCTTTGCCGATGCTCGCCTTCTCGCCTGTCCCTCAGCAAGCGTCGCGAGGGCCGCCTCCAGGTATTCCGAGGGCGCGATGTCCCGCGTGAGTGCTGGCTTTACGCGTTCAATAAAGTCTGTGGTGGTCTCTGCTTGCAGATAGGCCGATGTGCGGAGGGTGGAGACGAGAAAATCCCGATTGGTCTTCAGGCCCTGGACCGCAGTGGTTTCTAGCACCCTAGCGAGGCGACTGGCAGCTTCTCGACGCGTGGGCGCATGCACGATGATCTTTGCGATCATGGGGTCGAATTGAGTGCTGATCTCACTGCCTGCCTCGACGCCGGAGTCAAAGCGTGCGCCGCCCAGCGTTGATGGCTGCCAGACCAAAACGGGACCCGGAGAGGGCAGGAATCCATTGAGCGGATCCTCAGCGTAAAGTCGCGCTTCGATGGCATGGCCATTGATGCTGAGGTCCTCTTGGCTAAAGGAGAGGGCTTCTCCTTCCGCTACGCGAATCTGTTCGCGCACTAGATCCTGGCCGATGATCTCTTCGGTAACGGGGTGTTCCACCTGCAGCCGAGCATTGACCTCCAGGAAATAGAAATCACTGCCTGACAGCAAGAATTCCACGGTGCCCGCGGAGGAGTAACCGAGCTTCCTGGCAGCAGCGATGGCCGCATCGCCCATTCGCGAGCGCAGGCTATCGTCCACAGCCGGAGAGGGGGCTTCTTCGATGATCTTCTGGTGCCGACGCTGGATAGAGCACTCACGCTCATAGCAGTGCACCAGATTGCCGTGGCTATCGCCGAGAATCTGAATCTCGATATGGCGCGAAGTCTCCAGCCATTTTTCCAGAAACACGGTGTCGTCTCCGAAGGAACTGCCGGCTTCGCGCTTGGCACCAGCCACGGCATCAATCAGTTCAGCTTCCTCTTCTACCACGCGCATCCCTCGGCCACCGCCTCCCGCAGACGCCTTGACCAGAACCGGATAGCCAATTTGCGCTGCGGCTGCAGCAATATCGGTATCGGCCGTGATTTCGATACCCGGGAGTGTTGGTACGCCAGCCTCATCCATAAGTTTTTTAGCGGAGAGCTTGTCACCCATCAGGCCGATCACCTCAGGAGTGGGGCCAAGCCACTTAATGTCGGCATCGATAACGGCCTGGGCGAAGGTCTCGTTTTCGGACAGGAAACCATAGCCGGGGTGGATGGCGTCTGCTCCGCTCTGTTTGGCGGCGTCGATCACCTTAGCCATATCCAGGTAGGTTTCAGCTGAGGTTTTGCCATTGAGGGCAATAGCGGTGCTTGCTTCATGCACAAAGGGGGCATCGGCATCCGCGTCGGCATAGATCGCCACCGTGCTGATGCCCATGTCGTGTGCCGTGCGAATAATACGCCGCGCGATCTCGCCGCGATTCGCCACCATTAGACGATGGATGGGGGAGATTACATGCGCCATGTGCCGTACTCCTTGGTGCCTTCAACTTTGTTGTTGTGACATGCCGAGAGTGACATGGCGATAACGGCGCGGGTATCTCTTGGGTCGATCATCCCGTCGTCAGCCACCCTTGAGGTTGCGTAGAGGCCCTTGGATCGTTCTTCGGCCCAATGCTCGGCGAAGGCCGCGCGTTTGGCATCCGCCTCTTCGTCGAACTCAACGCCCCGTCTTTCCGCGCCGGCGCGGCCAACCAACGTCATTACCCCAGCCATTACTGATGGACCCATAACCGCAATTTTTGAGTGCGGCCAGATGTAGGTGAACTTGGTGCCGAAGGCCCTGCCGCTCATGCCGTAGTTGCCCGCCCCATAAGAGGCCCCGACGATCACCGTGATATGGGGCACAGTGGAGTTGGAAACAGCGTTGACCATCTTTGAGCCGTTTTTGGTGATCCCACCCTGCTCAAAGTCTGTACCGACGATAAAGCCGGTGATGTTGTGCAAGAAAAGCAGCGGCACATCTACCTGATTGCAAAGCTGGATAAATTGGGCGGCCTTTTCTGCTGACTCTGAGAAGAGCGCACCGTTGTTCCCGATAATGCCCACGGGATAGCCATGTATCGATGACCAGCCGCAGACTACGGTCGGACCATAAAGCGGTTTGAACTCCTCGAACGTGGAGCCATCGGTGATGCGCATGATGATCTCTCGAATATCCAGGGGGCTTTTTAAATCCTTAGACACCATGCCCAGCATATCGTCCGCATCATGTATGGGCTCTTGATAATCAGTCGTGGGTTCAGGCCCGAGCTTGCGCCAGTTTAGATGCGAGACCACCTCTCGACAGATGCGAATGCCATCCATTTCGTCCTGCGCGAGGTAATCGCCCAATCCAGAAGTTTGGGTGTGCATATCGGCTCCACCCACGCTTTCGGCGTCTGCATCCTCGCCTGTGGCCATCTTGACCAGCGGTGGTCCGCCCAACGACACCATGGCTTGGTTCTTGACCATGATGTTGTAATCGCTCATCCCAGGCTGATATGCGCCACCGGCCGTAGCGGCGCCGAAGATCACTGAAACAGTAGGAATACGCAACTTAGAGAGCTCTGAGATCTCATAAAAAAGACGACCGGATTCTGCGAAATGACTCAGTTCGCGTCGCAGCGCGGCTTCCGCAGCAGCGTTAGGGTCGCCTCCGCTACCCCCGCTGTCGCCGCGCAGATCTGCTCCCGCGCTCTCGACAAACTGAACGTAGGGCATGCGGTTTTCTCGAGCGATCTCGAGGCCGCGCATGAGTTTTTTCCCGTTGAACGGGTTGAAGGCCCCAGCGCGAACAGAGGGGTCATGGCCCAGGATGACGCATTCAACCCCTTCAATAACGCCAATGCCGACAACGAAGCCAGATCCGATGTCGTAGGGCGATCGCCAGGCGGCCAGCGGGCTAATCTCAAGAAAGGCAGAGTCGCGGTCCAGCACGTGTGAAATGCGCTCGCGGATGGGCATCTTGCCGCGCTTGCGCAGCCGTTCGACGGCGTCTTTGCCGCCACCCTCTGCTGCTTCGTCATACAGCGCCTGGAGCTCTGATAGCGTCTCCAGCATATCTTCTCTATTTCGCTGGAAGACGTCGGCTCTGGTGTCCAGCTTTGATTCCAGTATCGGCATGCGCTCCCCCCGAGGTCGACGATAAGACGATTAAGGCCGGCTAACCTAGCAGAAAAAAAAGCCAGTCATAAGGTTTTTTTATGTTAACTTCCCGGCGAAAGGAAGGAGGTCATGTGCGCGCAGAGGTCAGTCTACAGCAGGCAAAAAGCGCGCGATCACGTGATGTTATTTGCCGATCCACCATCAAGCTGCTGGCGGAGGTGGGCTACGCTGAAACGACGATCAATCGCGTTGCCCAGCGGGCCGGCGTATCCAAGGGGGCAGTGCAGTATCACTTTCCCGGCAAGGAGGACCTGATCGCGGCCACGGTGGATATGCTGCTGCTGCGTACTTTTCAAAAGGGCCGAAAGCCAGCGGATGTCGAAGCCTCGCTGCTCGATATGTGGCAGCGCTTCGTGAATACCACCTCCTACCGGGCGTTGCTGGAAGTGCTGAATGCGGCGCGCACGGATAAGATGCTGCAGGCGCGTATCTCGGCACAGCTGGCGGCCTGGGGTCAGCGCATGGACCAGCAGTCACTGCAAAATTTTACGGCCAGCAGCGGTGAGGATGCCGATGTAGTCATGCTCCTCAATATGACGCGTAGCTTTATGCGCGGGCTTCTGTTGCAGGAACAATACGGGGTGAGCCAGGAAACCACCCTGGAATACATGAGTAAGTGGATAGAATTGGTAGGGCCCTTGCTGCGTTTACGACAGCAGTAGCCCTGGCAAGCGGCAACACGGCCTGCCGGACAAAGGATTTAATCTTAGGGGGAAGGACGATGAGCATCAGTCAAGCGGAGATCGCGGACTTCGAGGAGCAGGCAGATCGCTGGTTTGCTGAGCATAAGCCTGGAGACCCGGGGTTTATCTTGCCCGAGACCTTCATGGAGGTTGGCACTGATAGTCAGTTTGAATTTTTGCGAGATTGGCAGAACAAGGTCTATGAAAACGGCTATGTCGGGATGGCCTGGCCAAAAGAGTACGGCGGCGGCGGCATGGACCAGGTATTTCAGGATATCGCCACCAAGGCTATGGCCAAACACCGAGTTCCATTTTTGCCGAATACCATTGGACTCAACTGGGCAGGGCCGCTAATCCTGCACATGGGGTCGGACGAAGATAAGCAGAAGTACATCAAGGGTATCTTGAGTGCTGAAGACATTTGGTGTCAGGGTTTTTCCGAGCCAGATCACGGCTCAGATTTGGGTCGAGCCCAGTGTAAGGCGGTTAAGGATGGTGATGAGTATGTCATCAACGGCTCTAAGATCTGGACCAGTCTCGGCTCCTACGCTAAGTACATGATCCTACTGGCCCGAACCTCTAACGAAGGCCCGAATAAATATGCGGGGCTAAGTTTCTTTCTGGCACCCATGAATCGAGACGGCGTCGAACCCAGGCCCATAAAAAAACTGACGGGTGAATATGGCTTCTGTCAGACCTTCTTTAACGATGCGCGCATTCCCGCCTCCTGCATGATGGGCAGTGAGGGTCAGGGCTGGCAGGTAGCCATGGCGACTCTGACCTTTGAGCGCGGCGCAGTGGGTGGTCAAGCCGGAGGATTGTCGATGATGGATTTGAACATCAACGATATCGTTGAGCTGGCTAGAAGAGCTCGTCGCAATGGCCGTCCGGCCATAGAGGATGGGCATATTCGAGAAGAACTCGTAAAGCTGATTACGGAATCTCAAAATAATGCGCTGATGGGGGCGCGAGCTAAGGTCCCGGCCTTAGCTGGAGACTGGCCAACGGCTACGAGTCTGTCGGGCAAGCTGCGCGCCACCGAACTCAAGCGGCGCATGTGTCAGTTTGCTCTATCTCTGCAGGGAGCGAATGGCGCTCGCTATGTCAGTCAGGACGCGGTGGATGGCGGCCTCTGGCAGCGTTCCTATTTGAATGCCTTCTCCGGCACCATCGGCGGCGGCACCAGCCAGATTCAACACAACATTATTGGTGAGCGCGTACTCGGCTTGCCGAAGGGCTAGCCCTAGATATTGAGCCAGGAGCAGGCAACGATATGGCAAGCATCGAGTTTTCTGAAGAACAAACCATGCTGCTGGAAACGGCTATGGATTTTTGTAGGGATAACTCTCCCCCGGATGCAGTGCGTCGGCAAATCGCGGAGGAGCACAGCACGAGTGCGGAGATCTGGCGTCAGATGGCTGACTTAGGCTGGCTTGGGATCAGTATTCCTGAGGAGTATGGCGGCCTTGGGCTCAGCATGGCGGATGTGGTGCCGGTGGTGGAGAGCATGGGCCGCCACCTCATGGGTTCCCCATTTTTGGCAACTACGCTGGCGGTTCAAGCGTTGGTGACTTCGGGCAGTGAGACCCAACGTCAGACATGGCTGCCTGAGCTTGCGACGGGCACTGTGGGGTCCGTCGCCCTGACCGAGGAGGACGGCAACTGGCGGCTGCGGGAACTTTACAGCAAGGCCGAGCCAGAAGGGGATCAGCTGCGACTCACCGGGAAAAAGTGTTTCGTGCTAGATGCCACCCAGGCCCAGGTCATTGTGGTTTCCGTTTTGCTGGCAGATGAACCTAGGCTGCTGCTGTTGACTGACGATCAGATACCCCAAGCCGCACTGCAGCGAGAAACGGTGATCGATGAAACACGGCGCAGCTACACCTTGACCCTAGACGGCATCACTATTCCCTCTGACCAGCTGCTTGACGGCACCAATTTCGATGCAATCGAGCAGTCGGCAATGCTGTTGATCAGCGCCGAAATTGCGGGCGGCCTCGCGGGGGTACTGCATGTCATCGTTGACTACCTAACGACGCGCAAACAATTCGATCAATTCATCGGCAGCTATCAGTCCCTAAAGCATCCGAGCGTACAGATACTGCTGTCTGTGGAAGCCAGCCGGTCTCATCTTTACCGGGCCGCCACCTGCGTCGCTGCAGAGGATGCCGAAGCCACTGAAGCTGCGATTCGTATGGCCAAGGCCCAGGGCAGTGAGGCCTTTGCCTATGCCGGAGATCGAGCGGTCCAGTTTCATGGCGGTTTTGGTTTCACCTATGACTGCGATGCACAGTTGTTTCTCAGGCGAGCACTTTGGTGTCAGTATCAGTTTGGCGATGCTGCCTATCATCGGAGCCTGCTCGCGCCGCTTTTGCTTGACGAAGCCGCTCAGGTTTAAGGACTACCTGAGGCTTAAGCGACGCGAGTTCGTGAGGGAGGAGTAAAGAAATGAAGCTATATCACTGTCGGAATGCACGTTCATTGCGACCCCTCTGGACCCTGGAGGAAATGGGGCTGGAATATGAGCTTATCAACATGGCCTTTCCGCCGAGAGCAGCCTACCCAGGCTTTCTGGACATCAACCCCCTAGGAACCGTGCCTGCATTTATCGACGGTGGCCTGGTAATGACTGAATCCGCAGGCATCTGTCAGTACCTCATCGATCGTTATGGGCCACATCCCATTGGCATTGGGGTGAACGAGCGAGGCTACGGTGAATATCTCAACTGGCTGCATCGCAGCGACGCAACGCTCACCTTCCCTCAAACCCTGGTGCTGCGCTATGCCCATCTTGAACCGGAGGAACGACGAAATCCCCAGGTGGTAGAGGACTACACTATTTGGTATCTATCCCGATTGCGCTCGGTGGAACAGGCCCTTGAAGGCAAGGATTTCTTGGTCGCCGATAAGTTTACGATCGCCGACATTGTTGTCAGTTATGCGCTCTTCTTCGGCGCGAACCTCGGGCTGGATGATCGCTACAAGCCTAACTGCAGGCGCTATTTAGAAGCGATGATGCAGCGCCCGGCATTTCAGAGCGCACGACGCAAACAAGAGGAATAGCTCCGGTGAAGGTTAATACCGGCTTACCCGCTCATGATCTAAACGCTGTTGGTGCGGCCGCTAAGGCCGTCGAAGAGGGTGGTTTTAGCGGTGTCTCTACCCAGGAAAATAGACAGGACGCCTTTCTGCCCCTAGCCGTCGCCGCAACCCATACCGAGACTCTAGAGCTGCGCACAAACATTGCTATCGCGTTTTCACGCAGCCCCATGGTGGCAGCGAACTTGGGCTGGGATATTCAGCGTGCCAGCGCGGGGCGCTTCACCTTGGGTATTGGCAGCCAGGTGAAGGGCCACAATGTCAGGCGTTTTAGCGTGCCCTGGTCCGCGCCAGCGCCTCGGATGCGAGAGTATGTTCAGGCTCTGCACGCGATATGGGATTGTTGGGAACACGGCAAGACCCTGGACTATCAGGGTGAGCATTATCAGTTCAGTTTGATGACCCCCAACTTCACGCCAGAGCCCTGCCCCTATGGCCGGCCCAAAGTTCAGATCGCCGCCGTTGGTCCGGTGATGATGAAGGTGGCCGCCGAGGAATGCGATGGGGTCATGCTGCACGCCTTCTGCACGCGAAAATACCTTGATGAAGTGGTGATGCCGCGTCTGCTTGGTGGACTGGAAACCAGCGGTCGTCAGCGCGAAAGCTTCGAGATAAGTGGTGGCGGGTTCGTGGTCACTGGCAAGGACAATGAGGCTGTGGACAAAATGTTTGAATGGGTTCGCATGCGAGTCGGTTTCTATGGATCAACGCCGGCCTATTGGCCTGTCTTCGAATGCCACGGCTGGGAAGATTTGGGGCAGCGGCTCAATGAGATGTCGAAGCGTGGAGATTGGGAGGCCATGACCCGTGAGATTCCCGATGAAGTCGTGCATCACTTTTGCGCTGTGGGCCGTTTTGATGAGATCGCCGCCTCAGTAAGAGCGCGTTTTCAAGGTCCTATCGATGTCATCTCCATGCCTGACGACACGCCTAAAGATCTGCTTCAGGAATTGCAGTTGCTGTAGCACAGGCAAGAATTTCTCGGCGGACAGAAATACGAGCCGATCTCTCCTGACGGTTTCGGACAATACTCAGGGCCCAATTCAACCCAAGTTAGGCTTGGATCATTTGTCCATGAGTACCGAATCGCTCGCTCACCGGATCCTGAATCTGGGCGCCTACAGCTATTCCGACATCCATCTGGCTGGCGGCGAACCCATAGCGTTGAGAGTCGATGGAAAGATCACGCGGGTTGGCGATGCCATCACGCATGCTGAGTTTGTCGGCCTACTAGCTGGAATTTTAACCAAGGTGCAGCAAAAGGCTTTTATCGCCACTGGCGAAATCGACTTGGCGCTAGCGTTAGGGGGCAATGATTATCGGCTCAGCCTGTATCGCTCTCGGTCTCGAACCGCTGCCTGCCTTCGTCGAATCGCTAAAACTCTGCCAACCCTCGCTAGCCTGGGCTTGCCTGTGGGCGCCCTAAAGCAATTGAGCAAGAATTCGGGACTGATCTTGGTTGCTGGTGCCACCGGCTCGGGCAAATCGACCACCCTGGCCGTATTGTTAGACCATCTCAATCAGGATCAACAAGGTCATATTCTGACCATCGAAGATCCGATTGAGTTTGTACACCAGCCGCAGCGTTGCATCGTTAGCCAGCGAGAAATTGGAAAGGATTCATCAACCTTCGCTAGCGCGCTAAGGGCTGGCCTTCGCCAAGACCCAAACTATATTTTAATCGGCGAGCTGCGGGATGCCGAGACAATTGAACTAGCGCTCCAGGCGGCGGAGACCGGACACCTGGTATTCGCAACCCTACATGCTCCCACAGTGGACGGCGCAGTCTCGCGCATCGTGGATGGTGTATCTAAGGCGCGCGCACCTATGGTTTGTGCTCAGCTATCTCGGGTCTTGCTGATGGTGATCGGACAGCGTTTGGTCTTGGTAGAGGGGGGTGGCCGTCGTCTGGCACTCAACGTAATGCTGGCGACACACGCGGTAAGAAACGTGATCAGAGAAGGGCGCCTGCACCAGCTGGCAACAGCAATTCAAACAGGAGGCGGCATGGCCGGATCGACTGATTCCTGAGTACCTTACAGCCGATACTTAACTGTAGCGCCTGTGATTCATCGTTGTAGGAAGCCGTCAGAAAAATGCTGCCGTTTATCGGCAAGTAAACGCCAATCATCATTCATCCCTCTTGAAGTTAAACTCATTGAATCAAACTCCGCGTGTTGTGAAGTTAGTCGAGCTCTTACGGGTTCGATTAATGGGGATACGGAGATGGAGAGCCTGCCCCAAGGATAAGTTTCAGCGACGTTTGCTTTGCGTCGCGGGCGGTGACAGTTCTTAGAAGAGAGTTCTTCGAAGACAGTACTGCAAAAATTATTCTTTGCCCGCGCAATCTATTCACTTTGTTCCCCGATTCTATTCTCGGCCTTTGCCGAATTAAATCAGGAGAAGGAAATGATCATGGATAGACGCGAAGATCCAGCCCGTCGGCGACCCCGGCAACACGGCGGTTCCCGTTCAGAGTTAGCAATCCCAAGGGCGGATGCAACGGCTCTAGTAAAAATGTTGTTCTTTATGATGGCGCTGATGGGCTTAGTGCTCTTCAGTTTTAAACCAGCTCAGGTCCATGCGGCTGAAATGATGTCTGATGGGATTATCGAGGAAGTAGTGGTTACTGGGTCTGCCATTAAACGGGCAGATTTAGATGGTGCGCTGCCAGTACAGATTTTTACCCGGGCGGATATTGATAGAACTAACGTTGCCACAACCGAGGATTTAGTTGACAAGATGCCTGCTATGCAGGGCTACCTTACAGCCTCCGATTCGGTAGGCGGCGGTGGGGGCGGTGTTCGCGGCGCGAGTATTCGAGATTTAGGTGAGGAGTACACTCTGGTTCTACTCAACGGCCGACGCTTAGCGCCCGCAGACTCAGGGGCGACTATTGACCTTCAGATGATTCCTCTCAGCATGCTGGAGCAGGTCGAATTGCTCACGGATGGTGCTAGCGCACTTTATGGCTCAGACGCGATTGCAGGTGTCGTGAACTATAAGCTTCGCCAAGATGTTGAAAAAACTCAGTTCTCAATTCGTGCTTCAGACCCTCTTGAGGGCGCCGGTGAAGAGTTGGATTTCGATGTTATTGGTGGATACGGCTCATTTGAAGATGATGGTTTTTCTGTGGTTTTCGCTTACAACCGGCATGAACAAAGTCAGTTGAAGGCTACGGATCGAACGTTTGCAGAAACGGGAATCTTGACAATCACAGAACCTAACTCAGGTAACCCTGCGCTATTCTTCAACGGTTCCGGGAACTCAATACCCGGAAATGCTCGGATAACTTATACTGATCCTGCCCTTGTGGATGAGGACAATCTTGATGGTGAAAATAGGATTACGTTTAATCCCTATCGCGAAGTATCTGGGGAATGTGCGCCCAATACCTCGCAAATTGGTGAGGAGTGCTGGTTCGACTATACGAGCACCATCGAGATTATCCCTGAGTCTGAGAGAAACTCCTTTTTTGTAAACACCAGAATCCAACTTGATCAAGACATCGAGGCGTTTGGTACTCTGGTCTATTCGGATAATAGCCTTACCTCTAGGATCGCACCGTATCCTTCGGGTTGGGTCAGGATTCCAAATGACGCAGAATTGGTGGTAAACGAAGTACTGCCCCACCTGACAGATGTTCAGCTCGATGGCTTGCAGACTGTGGATGGCCGTTGGCGCGGTCTTCCTGCTGGCAATCGAACCCAGGAGTTTAACTCCCAGGCTTTGCATGCAGTTGTTGGGCTCGACGCAACCTTCGGAGAGTTCGACTTCAATATGGCGATCTCTCACTCTAAAAACGAGCAAGAGGAGAACTTTCCAACTGGTTGGTTAATTCGGGAATCGTTTCAGAATGCCTTGGCCGAGGGTGCGTTCAATATTTTTGCGCCAGCTTCAGAGTTCTCTGATGAGGACTTTGAGGCTTTAGCGCCCTCGATATATTCTGGGAATTGGACTTCCACAGAGGTCACCGTGACGACAGTCGACTTCGTCGCTGCGCGGCCCCTGATTGAGATGGGTGGAGGCGAGTCGGAGCTGGCTTTCGGTATTGATTATCGCACCACAGACTATGATCGCGCGGTTGCTGATGCCAATGCGCGAGAGGAGCTCTTATTCCTCTCAAAAAGTACGCCCTATGACATGGATCGTGACCAGTGGGGCATCTTTGTAGAATACCTCATGCCTATCTTTGACAACTTTGAAGTTAACCTTGCAGTTCGTCACGATGAGATCAGTGCGATCAGTAGGAGAGAAACCCGAGGCTTCGATGAGAATGGTGAAGATGTCGTTGCCGTTGAGGGAGGGGGCGTTGGCGAGGACCTATCGGATACAACATACAAGATCAGTGCTCGCTGGGATGTTAATGATTTGCTTGCTGTTCGCGCTAGCTACGGGACAGGGTTCAAGGCCCCAACTCAACGCCAAATTGCCGAACCTCAGAGCGAGTTTGGGGTTACATCCGGTAATTACCCCTGCCCATTTTCGGATGGGAGTGATCTAGAACAAGCCTGCCTCACGGGAGAGAGTCAGTACGGTGTTTACCGTGAGGGTTCTGCAGGATTGGAACCCGAAACCTCGACGCAATTTACGCTTGGCGTTGTTGTCGAGCCCGACGATTACACCTCGGTTGTCTTGGACTACTGGAGCATAGAAATCGAGAATATCGTCGAGCGGCTGACGGAACAGCAAATATTTAACAACGCGGAGACTTACCGGCACCTCTTCAGAACCAGGCTAAATCAATCTACCATGGAGAACGAACTCGCCATTATTCAAGCCGCCGTGAATGCAGGCACCTACGATGGCTCAGGCATCGACTACAAGCTAAGTCGCTCCTTTGACCTGCCGTTCGGAACGCTCTCGACTGCAATAGCGGGTACTCACACCCTAGA
>CENJ01021354.1_pt1 | contig 18130 bp, 23 predicted proteins | sample 356161 | NCBI WGS metagenome assembly CENJ01 (sample SAMEA2619531, study PRJEB7988) | marine metagenome | biome: marine biome (ENVO:00000447); feature: surface water layer (ENVO:00002042); material: "saline water (ENVO:00002010), including plankton (ENVO:xxxxxxxx)" | depth 5 m
CCCACCAGATACTCCAATAACAAATTTTTTTTCTTTTAAATTTTTTTCTAAAAAGTTTTTAAAATGAGGAAATATATTTTTTAAATTTTTATCCAATACTTGGGCACTTGTATTTTTTCTTTTCATACTTCGCCTTTTGGATAACAGACTGTTTAGCTTTAGGATACTGTTTCTTTATACCATCAAGCATCTGACAACCTTGGTCTTTTTCACCAAGCTCAGATAATGTCACTCCAAGCTTTAATAAGTTTTGTGGTCCTTTAGAACTTTGAGGATATTTTTGATATCCATCTAGATAAGCAGCTGCTGCATCATGATAAAGTTGTCTGATATAAAAAGTTTCTGCATACCAGTATTGTGCGTTTCCAGCGAGTTTATGTTTTGAGTTTTTTTTAACAAATTCTCTCAAAGCCAATTCCGCCTGATCATAATCACCAACTTTAATTAGACTTGTTGCAAACTTATATTGTTCTTCTGGAGATTTTTTCGGTAAAATCTCTTGAACTTCTGGTTCTTCAATTTTTACAACACCCTTGGGATTAACTGAACTTGTTTGTTGCTGCTCAGATTGTTTTTGAACTACCATTTTCCCTAAATTTTGTGGTTTGTCTGTTCCTGGAAATTGTTTTGGTTTTGTTTTTTTTGTAACCTGCTTAACATCACCTGTTTCTAAATCTGATAATCTTAATTCATTATCTTTTTGCGTTTTGTTTAATCTTTCATTTAATTGTTCAAATGAAAACATAACTTCTTCATGACTTGCTGTAAGTTTTTGCATTTGCTCTTCAAGTTCTGTTATTTTTACAAGCTGTCGGGTTAAAGCACCTTCCAGTGAACCTGATGCTTGAGTTTTTCCAGAGCCTTTGAAACTTTGTGAGTAAACTGCTTTTTCCAAAGTCTGCATATCTTTTTTGATTTGCTGTAATTCTTTTAAAACTTGATTTAATTTTTCATCTGCTCTTGCAGTAGAAAAAATCAATAGAAATGTAAAAATAAAAATAATAAATCTCATTAAGTTAAGTAATACCTAAAAAATTGTCAAAAAAAAGACCCTGCGTTTAGGCAGGGTCTTTAATTAATCTTTTAAACCTTATGTAAACTGATTACTTTGCTTTTACAGTTACAGATCTTCTGTTTTGAGACCATGCTAGTCTTGAAGATTCTGGGTTAACAGGTCTTTCTTTACCATAACTGATTACAGTTACGTTACTTCCGCTAACACCTTGAGACATTAAATAATCTCTCACAGCGTTTGCCCTTCTTTCACCTAATGCCAAGTTGTACTCTCTTGTACCTCTTTCATCGGCATGACCTTCTACCACAACACTAATTCCAGAAGATTTAATATAAGCTGCTTGCTTATTTAAAGTGCTTTTAGATGCAGTGTGTAAACCAGATTTGTTAGTTGCAAAGAATACTCTATCAGGAACACCAGATGCTAAAAATTTAACAGTGTCTGTACCTTCGTACCAATCGTTTGCTGTTCTTTTTTTTCCACCAGTTGCACAGGCAGATACTAAAAAACCCAAAACTGCTACAATAGCGAAATTTCTAATACTATTTAATGACATATAACCTCTTAAAATTTAAATTTTATTAAAGTTACTTCTACATAATTGAAAACGAGTTTCAACCCTAGAATAATAAAAAAAACCTCTAATAAGCCTATTTTGACAACAATCCAGACCAAGATGGGTCAGATGCATCGGTTGGTGTTTTAATTTTTACTTCGTTATAACCTGTAATATCAATAGCCCATAACTTTGCACTAGAGCCTTGTCCTTTTTTTCCGCCAGCTGTTTCACGATAAAAAATTAATACTCTTCCATTTGGTGACCATGATGGTGCTTCTTGATAAAAGTTTTGTGTTAATAATCTTTCACCTGTTCCATCGGAACGCATAACACCAATATAAAACTTGCCTTTATGAATTTTTGTAAATGCAATTAAATCTCCTCTTGGAGACCAAACAGGAGTTCCGTACAAACCTTTTCCTCTTGAAATTCTTTTCACACCTCTTCCATCACTTCTCATGGTATAAATTTGTTGAAAGCCACTTCGGTCTGAATTGAATACAATAGATCTTCCATCAGGTGAAAATGATGGCGATGTATCAATTGCAGGATTAGATGTTATCTGTTCGACACGTCTTGACTCGATATCCATTGTGTAGATATCAGAGTTACCATCTCTTGCAAAACTCATAATAATTTTTCTTCCATCTGGAGAAAATCTTGGAGCAAAAGTCATTCCTGGAAAATCACCGACTACTTCTTGAATTCCAGTCTCAATATTTAATAAATAAACTCTCGGTAAATTTTTAAAATAAGACATGTAAGTCACCATTTTACCATTTGGACTAAATCTTGGTGTAAGCACAAGCTCATTTCCTAACGTTAAAAATTTGTTATTCGCACCATCTTGATCCATAATAGCTAATTTTTTTTCACGTTGTGTTTTTGGACCGCTCTCAGCAACATAAATAATTCTGGTATCAAAATATCCTTCTTCACCTGTGAGTCTTTGGTAAATTTTATCAGAAATAATATGAGCAATTCTTCTCCAAGACGATGGTGTTGCAAATAAAGCAAGTCCTTCAATTTCTTTTGCTGAGACTACATCCCACAATCTAAACTCTACTCTTAATCTCCCTTTATCATCAATTCTCAATTTACCTGACACCATGATTTGAGCTTTGATTAATCTCCAGTCTTCAAATCTAGGTTTTAAATGAGACAGTTTTGCTTGCTGAATGTATGATTTATTATCTAAAACATAAAATAAACCAGAGCGCATTAAATTTCCCTTAATCACTTTTGGTAAATTTTCTTCTAATTTTAATGATTTAATTTTTTCAGAAAATTTTTCTGGATTATCAATATAAAAATTTGATATCGCAGTTGGAAGTGGCTCAAGATTTCCTCTTGTAATATCAATTGTAACTACAGCAAAAGATTTACTGTTAAATAAAATTAAAAATAAAGTTATTAATATTTGTCTCACAATTATCCTTTTAACATTTCTTTTGCGTCAAAATTAAGTTGTAAATCTTTCCACTTATCATGTCCAGTTGCTGGCATCTTTAAAGGATTGCATAATCTCACTGCTCTTAGGGCACTTTCTGCTAAAACCTTATAAAACCCTTGTCCCGGTCTGTTCATTCTCACGTGATCTAAAATTTCTGAACTCATTATAGACCCATCTTTATTTAATTTTAACCTCACTCTTACAGTCAAATCCTCATCATAAGGTAAACCAAGTGGAATGTTCCAGCACTTAAAGATTTGCGCCTTTATGGCATCTTCTTGTGTAATAGTAAGACCTTTATCTAAACTAACAGTAGAATCCTGGTCCTGTGTAATATCTAAGCTTTGCTTTTGTTGAATATCAGCAGTTTCTTCTTTAGATTTATCGATTAAAGCAGCAATTTTATTAGGATCAAAAAGCTCTTTTTTTTCAAACTCAGATGACTGTCTAATCTCATCTTTAACTTCTTCTGGGTTTTGTTTGTCAGTTTCTTTAGGCTTCTTTTTCTTAATTTGATCTGGCATAGGAACAGCGTCCTGCTTTTCTTTTTTCACAATCTTTGGTGGCGCTTGTTTTGTTACTACTCTTTCTTTTTCTTCCTTAATTTTTTCAATAATTTCCCTAGCTTTTGGAGCAAATGGTAATGCTGTTTTGTCTGATATTTGTATAAGATCAATTGATATGATTGGTGGAACATCGATTGGCTTTTTTACAATAAAGGGTAATGTAAAAAATGTTACTGCAAATATTCCTGCATGAAAAAGTATAGATAATGATAAACTTCTATACATATTAACGTTTTGTTTCTGTAATTAATGCAACCTTTGTAAAACCGTTTCCTGATAAATTTCCCATAATATCAATAACGCGTCCGTAATTTAAATTTTTATCACCCCTCACATATATTCTAGTATCAGTTCTGTTCTTTGATATGGCTAGAAGTTTTGGAACCAAATCAGAGTAGCCAACTCTTGTATCTTGTACAAAAATTTCTCCTTTTGCATTAATTGAAACTGTTAGAGGCTCATTATCATCAGGTAATGAATCCGCATTAGTCTCAGGTAAATTTACTGGTACTCCAACTGTAAGCATAGGGGCGGTTACCATAAATACAATTAATAAAACCAACATCACATCCACAAATGGAGTAACATTTATTTCGCTTATAGGAGAATTAGATCTTGAAGAACTTTTATTTAGATTAACACCCATTAAATTATTGATAAGAAAGTTTGTGTAAAGTTTTCTAATTTTTGAGTAAATTTTCGAGAACTGCTTGTAAATTTATTATAAGCAACAACTGCTGGAATTGCTGCTAACAAACCTAAAGCTGTAGCAAATAATGCTTCGGCAATACCTGGTGCTACAATTGCTAAACTAGTATTTCTAGAAATTGCGATTGACTGAAAGGAATTCATAATTCCCCAAACTGTTCCAAATAATCCAATAAAAGGTGCAACTGAACCCACTGTTGCAAGGAAAGTTAATTTGTTTTCATATTTTTCAACTTCTTTATCAATTGCAACATCCATCACTCTTTTAACTTTTTCAGTTAAAACAGCTTGAGACTGACTTTTGTATTGCATTAAATAATTAGCACCAGATCTAAATACTACTGTCATTGGATCATCTGTATCTGAACTAGTTTTTTCAAACAAAGTTTTTACAGATTTAGAATTTAAAAATTCTTCCTCAAATTCTTCTGAGCTTTTAAATATTTTTTTAAACACTTTATATTTTTCAAAAATTAGTGCCCATGAATAGATTGATGCTGCGATTAACATAATGATTACAGATTTTACAATAAAATCGGCTCTAGTAAAAAGAGTCCAAAAAGAAAAATCTGCTGCAGCAATTGCGGAAGCTGCGGCTCCTACTTGTGGTTCCATATTTATAATTCCTATTTTTGAAAATTGTCATTAATATGACAATGATCTATTGATATTTGTTATTAAATACAACTTTTGAAAGATTTATATAGATCCTCTGGCATCTTTTTGGGTTTTCCAGATTGATCAATCACTGCAAGTTCAACATTTGCTATTACACGAACTTCGCTATTCACATTTACAGACTGAATTAAATTAATTCTAACCGGTGAAATTTTAGATAACTTAGTGACAACGCTAACCTCTTCTTCAAATTTAACAGGCTTTTCATAATCTGTGTGACATGATCTTACGACAATATAAACGTCACTTTGATTGAGTTTTTTATGATCGTAACCTAAAGAATAAATCATTTCAGTTCTAGCTCTTTCAAAGTATTTTAAATAATTAGCATAATAGACAATCCCACCTGCATCTGTATCTTCGTAATAAATTTTTGTTTTATAGGTAAATGCTTTATCCATGAAAACCTTCATTGTTAAAATGATCTAAAAAATATCTTCCTATCAAAATAGCATCAGCTTTATTGGCATCTTTTTTTTTGGCCATATCATTTGAAAAACTTGGAAATAATTCTATCGCTTTTGTTCTGCTTGCATCTTTTGAAGAACCAATAAGATTAAAATGCTTCTTCCATTTAACAGGCCTTACAAAATAAATAGGCAAGGTTAAAGCTGAACATATTCCTTTAATCACCCCAAAAGATTGTCCAAAATTAAACATGCTAGTAACGCCCTGTCCTGGCATAGCTGTCACATGCTCAATGACTACTGCTGTTTCAGATGATCCGTTAATTCTTTGTTTAATCTCTAAAGATAATTGAGCTGCATTAATTTGTTTTTTATTTTTTTTCCCTTCACTCATTGTAGGCATATCAATGACTTCTTTGAGTTTTTTGTTCTCATAAATGCTAAGCGCACCACTTACTCCAGGATCAATACCAAATACGATCAAGATGACATTTCCTCCAATATTTTTTGATCTACTTCAAAATTTGAGTAAACTTTTTGAACATCATCATCCTCTTCTAAAGCATCAATGAAATTTATAATTTTTTCAAAACCTGCTTTGTCAATCTTTATAGTATTTTTTGGGTTATAAATTATTCCACAAAAACTAAGTTCATACTTTTTTTCCAGCTCAATTTGTAATGTATGAAGATCATTTTTTTCAGAAAAAATTTCATAAAAATCTCCTTCCACTTTAAAATCACTTGCGCCATAATTGGTTGATTGTTCAAATATCTCATCTTCTGAACATGAATCTTTTTTTATTCGAATTAAACCACAAATTTCAAATTGATAGGAAACAGAACCTTCGCTTCCTAATGAATAACCATTTTTTTCAAATATAGATCTTACATTTGAAATGGTACGATTCTTATTATCTGTAAGCGCTTCTACAATAATACCAGTTCCGGATGGTCCAAAACCCTCATATACAACAGCCTCATAATTAGCTTCATCACTGCCTTGAGATTTCTTAATCGCCCGATCAATATTGTCCTTTGGCATGTTTGCTTCTTTTGCAGCTTGTACTGCAGATCTTAATCTTGGATTCATACTTGGATCCGGCATACCAAGTTTTGCTGAAACTGTAATTTCTCGACTTAATTTTGAAAAAAGCTTTGAACGTTGCTTGTCAGCTTTTCCTTTTTTATGTTTAATTCCTGCCCAATGCGAATGTCCTGCCATATCAATTATTATATTTTAAATTTCCACCTACCATAATAGGTTGGATGTCTTTTGCTAAGCCTGTTTTATCATCCGCTATTACTTTGATGCCACAAATAGTTGCGTCTTTAATAACAGGAACAAGTCTATCACTTTTTTTTTTAAAAAATTTTAAAATGGCATTTTCTTTATTCATGCCTATGACTGAATTGTAATCTCCGCACATCCCAGCATCTGTTTGATAGGCCGTTCCGTGTTCCAAAATTCTAAAATCAAGAGTGGGTGTATGGGTATGAGTACCAACTACAAAAGTTGCTTTTCCATCTAAAAGGTGACCCATTGCTTGTTTTTCACTAGTAATTTCAGCATGAAAATCTATAGCTAAAAAATCTACTTCTTTTTTTAAGTTAATTTTTTTTATTTGCTCTTCTACGTATGGAAAAACTTCTTCACATTTTTTCATATAAACATTGCCCATGATATTCATCACACCAATTTTAAAGCCTTTTTTTTCAAAGATTTCAAATCCACGTCCTGGTGTTCCTACTTGAAAATTCATAGGTCTTAATAATCGATTTTCTTTTATGATATGGTTCATGGTTTCTTTTTGATCCCATATGTGATTTCCAGATGTAATGACATCAACTCCTGCATCAAACAAATTATTACAAATTTCTTCAGTAATACCATAGCCTCCCGCTGAATTTTCACCGTTTGCAATGACAAAATCTATTTCATATTGATCGATCAAATCTTTTAATTTTTCAATAACAATATTACGCCCTGCTCTTCCAACAATGTCACCTAAAAATAAAAAATTCATTAACTTATTAATTTCTTTTCAGTTAAAATATAATCTAGTTTTTTATCATGCTTTTCAGAAGGAATTTTTCTAATCTCCTGAAATGAAAAAGCAATTCCAATGGATATAATGTTCTTTTGTTTTGAAACTTGATTTAAAAAACGATCATAAAATCCCGTACCATATCCTAGACGATTTTTATTTTTATCAAAGGCAACAAGCGGAGTTAAGATTAACTGAGGTTTTGTTTTTTTATTCTTTTTATTTGGCTCTAAAATTCCAAACCGATTAACATAAAACGGTTCTAGTGTTTTCCATTCTCTAAAGCTCATTTTATTATTTTTTTCTACTACCGGTAAAAAAGGTTTTAAATTTTTTATTTTAATTTTGGAGACAATAGAAACAATGTTTACCTCATAATTAATAGGATAATAAAATCCAATTTTTTTGACGTTATGATTTTTACAAATTTTTGTTATTTGATCAGAAAAAAAGCTTTGATTTTTTTTATCAAGATCAAAATTTTTTTTTTCTCTAAGTTTTAAAAACTTATCTCTAATTTTTTTTTTCATTAAGATTAAACAGCTTTAGTGATGAAGCTATTTATAGACTCGCTCGCCTTATTCAAAATCTGCGTATAATTATTTTGATTTTCCTCAATCGTTTTTTTTAATTCATCGAGCTTGACTTTTAATTCTTCGACTTCTTTATCTCTATCTTCTTTATAGCTAATAGATAAATTTTTGATTTCTTTAAACTTGCTCTCAAGATCACTTGAATGATCTTTTAATTTTTTTAAAGATGTTTTCAGGGTATATAATTCATCGATAACTTGAATTGCTGTAATTAATAAAAGTTTTCCTTCACCTAAATTGCCAAGATCTTTTTTTAATTGATTAAATTTTTTTCCAAGTTCTTCTGTTAATTTTTGAAGATCTTCTTCCTGCCCCTCTTCACAAGCGAGAAGATAGTCTCTACCATTAAAATTTACATTAACATTTACCATTCATCAGACCCTAATAAATCATTTGCTTCTTGATTTAGTTCATCAAGTCTTTTTGAAACTTCATCTTTATTTTTCTCTGCTTGTATTACTTTATATCTTGAGGTTTCTAAATCTTCTTCTAATTTCGCTATAGATTTTTTTAACTCTGCATTCTCTGTTTCTATGTTCAAAATTTTTTCTTTTAAATTTTCATTTGAAACATCATCGCTGTTCAGTGTGTTCTCAAGCTCTTGAAGCTCTGCTTTTAGACCTTCATTTTCATTTTCAAGTGTGGATAACTTAACCGTAAGATCATTTTTTTCAGTCTCTAATTTTGATTTTACCTCTTGAAGATCAACAATCTTTTTCTTCGATCCAACAACTAAGTCAGTAATGGTGTCTAATCTGACCAAAGACTCTAGTAATTTCTGCTCTTTTTCTTTTAAATTATCCATAGAAAACGAATATTGTTATTTATAATTATACTACAAAGTAATAATAATTTCGAGAAATTAAGTCTTACATAATTTGTTAATGAAAAAATGTACACATAATGATTTAGCCAATGCTATTCGTTTTTTGTCAGTTGATGCTGTTCAAAAAGCTAACTCGGGTCATCCAGGTATGCCGATGGGAATGGCAGATGTTTGTACAGTCCTATTTAGAGACTTTATAAAATTTAATCCTGATAATCCAAATTGGGAAAATAGAGATAGATTTATTTTGTCTGCAGGTCATGGATCTATGCTTTTATACTCTCTACTTTATTTGACGGGTTACAAAAGCATTACAATTGAGGATATTAAAAACTTTAGACAATTAAATTCAATATGTGCAGGCCACCCTGAATATGAATATGGAACTGGAATTGAAACGACTACAGGTCCATTAGGCCAAGGTATTGGAAATGCAGTAGGATTTGCCTTGGCTGAACAAATTCTACAAGCCAAATTTGGAAAAAAAATATTTAATCATAAAACTTATGTCTTAGCTGGTGATGGTTGCTTAATGGAGGGTATCAGCCACGAAGCCATGAGTTTAGCGGGTCATTTAAAACTTAAAAACTTAATCATGCTGTTTGATAATAATTCAATCTCAATTGATGGTCCAACAAATCTTGCTGTTTCAGATAAATATAAAAAAAGATTTGAAAGTTATAATTGGGATTTTATAGAAATTAATGGTCACAAAGAAAAAGAAATTTTTAAAGCACTCAAGAAAGCGCAAAAAACAAAAAAACCTGCTGTAATTTCATGCAAGACTAAAATTGGATTTGGCTCACCAAATAAAGCAGGTAAATCTTCAGCGCATGGTAGTCCAATGGGTGATGATGAAATTAAATTAATAAGAAAAAAATTAAAATGGTCATATAAGCCATTTGAAGTTCCAGAACATATTTTAAAAGCTTGGAGAGAAATTGGAAAAAAAGGTAAAGCTGAAGAAAAAAAATCAAATAAGTTTTCTTTTAAAGAAGAAACAATTAAGAAAAAAATTAAATCGATTATAAATAATGCAAAAGAAACTGCTGCCAAAGAATTAAAACCATTAGCAACAAGAAAATCTTCTGAAAATATTTTAAAAAATATAACCAAAGACTTGCCTTTACTTATAGGTGGTTCTGCTGATTTAACTGGATCAAACAATACTAAAACAGAGCACCAAAAAATTATTTCACCAGGTAAGTTTAAAGGTAATTACATTCACTATGGAGTAAGAGAGCATGCAATGGCATCTGTTATGAACGGCCTTGCGCTTCACAGTCATTTGATACCATATGGAGGAACCTTTTTAGTTTTTAGTGATTATTGTAAACCATCAATAAGATTATCTGCTTTGATGAAACAAAGAGTCATTTATGTCATGTCACATGACTCTATTGGCCTTGGTGAAGATGGCCCAACGCATCAACCCATTGAGCATTTGAGTAGCTTAAGATCAATTCCAAATTTAAATATATTAAGACCGTGCGATACAACTGAAACAATAGAATGTTGGGATATTGCGCTTAACAGCAAAGACAAGCCAACGGTGATATCTTTGACGAGACAAAACCTTTCTCAACCAAGAGACCAAATGAAAAATGAAAACCTTTGTGAACTTGGAGCATATGAAATATTTAGAAGTTCAGATAATATTGACCTAACTTTAATGGCAAGTGGCTCTGAGATTGAAATTGCAATCTCAGCTTCAAAGAAATTGGCTCAAAAAAACCTAAATTCCAAAGTAATCTCTTTTCCATCAATGGAATTATTTGATGCTCAATCTGAACAATATAAATCTAAGATATTAGAAGAGACTAAATTAAAAATTTCAATTGAAGCTTCTCATCCAATGTCATGGAAAAAATATGTTGGAAATGATGGTATAACACTTGGCATTGAAGATTTTGGCAGAAGTGCACCTTATAAAGATGTTTATAAATATTTTAAATTAACTGATGATGATATAGTTAATAAGGCTTTAAAATTAAGGAGTTACAAAAAGTGTTAAGAGTAGCTATCAATGGTTTTGGAAGAATTGGCAGAATGGTTCTTAGAGCTATTTATGAAAATAAATATAAAGGGTTAAAAATTGTTGCAATTAACAATAGAGCTAAACCAGAGACAAGTGCCTTTTTATTAGAAAGAGACACCATTCACGGTAGGTTTGATTTTAATATTAAACATACAAAAGATGAGATCATTATTGGTAAAGATAAAATTCAATGTTATCACGAGAGTGATCCCATTAACTGTCTTTGGGATGAAGAAAAGGTTGATATTGTATTTGAGTGTACTGGAAATTTTAATTCAAGAGACGAGTCATATAAACACATAGAAGCTGGAGCAAAAAAAGTAATTGTTTCGGCTCCATGCAAAGAAGCTGATCAAACAGTGGTGTATGGTATTAACCAAAAAGCTATTACAAAAAAAGATGAAATTATTTCGGTTGCATCTTGTACAACAAATTGTCTAGCTCCACTTGCCTATGTTATGCATAAAAATTTTAAAATTGAAAAAGGGTATATGACAACAATCCATTCTTACACTACTGATCAAAGACTATTGGATAACTCGCACAAAGATATGAGAAGAGCAAGAAGTGCTCCTAATTCAATGGTACCTACAAGTACAGGTGCTGCAAAATCTTTAAAAATAATTATTCCAGAATTAGAAGATAAGGTTGATGGTATTTCAGTTCGTGTACCCACCCCGAATGTATCTTTGGTTCAATTGAGCTTTAATTCTAAGAAAAAAATTACAAAAGATTCCGTTAACAATGCATTAGTAAAAGCTAGTAAGACTTATCTCAAAAACGTATTAGGTATTGAGCACAAACCACTTGTTTCTTCAGATTTTAATCATGATCCAAGGTCTTCAATTATTGATGTTACTTTAACAAAAGTAATTGGTGATAATTTCGGAACTGTATTTTCTTGGTATGATAACGAATGGGGTTTTTCTAATCGAATGATCGATGTGGCTTTGACATTAAAAAATAAAATATAATGAGCCAACTTAAATCTTTAAAAGATTTATCAAAAATTAAAGGGAAAAAAGTTTTTCTAAGAGTTGATTTTAATGTTCCAATATCTGGAGGAAGAGTTTCAGACGCTACTAAAATTGAAAAGTTAGAAGAAAATATCAAAGATTTATTAAAACAAAATTGTAAAATTATTTTAGGATCTCATCTCGGCAGACCTCAAAAAAAAGGCAAATCTGGGTTGTCTTTGCTTCCCGTTAAAAAAATGACAGAAAAAATTTTAAATGAAAATATAAATTTTTTAGAGATCAATAATGAAGCTAAAAAAATAATCAGTGAGAGTAAAAATAAAATATTTATGCTAGAGAATTTAAGATTTGATCCAGGCGAAGAAGCCAACTGTAAAGATTATGCAAAACTCTTAGCATCATTTGCCGATGTTTATATTAATGAAGCATTTTCTTGTTCACACCGTGCGCATGCATCAATCGATGCTATAACTCAGTTTCTAGAGTCTTGTGCTGGCTCAAGTATTATTAATGAAGTTGACGCGCTTGATAAAGTTTTTTTAAACTCTAAAAAGCCAGTTGCATGTTTGATTGGTGGATCAAAAATCTCTACTAAAATTGACTTAATTATTAATTTAATGCCAAAAATGGATTTCATGATCATTGGTGGAGCAATGGCAAATAACTTTTTTGAATACGAGGGTTTTAATGTCGGTAAATCACTGCTTGAAGAAAATATAGAACAAACAATCAAACAAATTTATCAAGAAGCTAAGAGAAATAATTGTGAACTTATACTGCCAGTTGATGTTGTTTGTTCAAAAAAGTTTGATCAACCAGGAGAGAACAAAAAATTAGATGAGATAGAAGATAATGATATTATCCTAGATATTGGAATTGAAGGAACTGGTAAAATAGATGATGTTTTAAAACAATCTAAAACTGTTTTATGGAATGGTCCATTTGGTCTTTTTGAGTATGATGATTTTGCAAACGGGACAAATGATATTTCTAGATCCATTGCAAGGTATACAAAAAACAATAACCTAATTTCGGTCGCAGGTGGTGGGGACACCTTTGCTGCTATTAAAAAATCAAATCAACAAAATAACTTTACATATATCTCAACCGCAGGTGGTGCTTTTTTAGAATGGCTTGAGGGTAAAATGCTACCTGGTTTGAAAGTTCTTGAAAAATAATAAAACAATAAATATTGAGTTCAATAATGAATATAAATGAAATTGCAAAATTGATGGTTGCCAAAGGAAAAGGGATTCTGGCTGCTGATGAAAGCACTGGTACAATGACTAAGAGATTAGATAGCGTAAATATTGAGTCCAATGAAGAAAACCGTTTATCATTTAGACATACATTATTTACCTCAAAAAACTTTCAAGATTACATTAGTGGAGTGATCTTATACGATGAAACAATTCGTCAAAAAAAAAATGGTAAATCTATCCCTGAAATTTTAAGCGAGCAAAAAGTACTGCCTGGAATTAAAGTTGATAAAGGTGCTAAAAAATTAGTTGGTAGTGATGAGACAGTGACTGAAGGCTTAGATGGTTTAAGAGAAAGACTAAATGAATATTACAAATTAGGCGCGAGATTTGCAAAATGGAGAGGTGTTTATAAAATAAGCAATGAATTTCCGAGCAATAATTCGATAGTCGCAAACGCACATGCTTTGGCAAGATATGCGGCACTTGTACAAGAAGCGGGTATGGCTCCAATTGTAGAGCCTGAAGTATTAATGGATGGCAAACATGATATCCAGAAATGTTATGATGTTACCTCTAAAGTTTTAGAAGAATGTATGAATCAACTAAGAATTGCCGGTATAGATTTTTCAGGCATGGTCCTTAAGCCTAATATGATTTTAAATGGAAGTGAGTCAGGTATAAAAAATAAAAAAGAGCAAGTTGCTGAATTAACACTTAAATGCATCAAAAACCATTTGCCAAGCGAAGTTCCTGGGGTAGCCTTTTTGTCTGGTGGTCAATCAGAATTAGAGGCAACAGAGAATTTAAACGAGATAAATAAACAAAACAAAACGTCATTTGCTTTCACTTATTCTTATGGAAGAGCTTTGCAACAAAGTGCTCTAAAAACTTGGGCTAAAAACTTAAAAGATACTGAAGCTGTTCAAAAAGTTTTTGATGAAAGATCGAGAATGAATAGTTTAGCTGCTAAAGGTGAGTGGAAAGCTGACCTTGAAAAAGCTGCTTAAAAATTGAAAAGAATTTATCTAATCACACCAAATAACTTAACAAAAAAATTCTATTCATTTTTACCTAAAATATTAGCATCTAAAAAAGTTAAGTTTTTGCAACTAAGATGCAAATCATATTCTCGATCTAAAATTGATATTCATTTAAGAAAAATATTAACGATTACAAAAAAATACAATGTAAAACTAATTATTAACGACGATTCATCCTTTGTAAAAAAATATAAAAATACTGGCTTTCATTTAGGTCAAAAAGATTTAATGAAAAAAAATAATATTTCTAATTTAAAGAGAAATTATTGTTTTGGCATCACATGCCACAACTCTATATCACTAGCAAAAAAAGCATTAAAATTTAAACCTCATTACATTGCATTTGGCGCATTCTTTCCCACAAAAACTAAGCGGGTTAAGTATATCGCTAAAAAAGATATTTTAAAAAAAGCTAAAAAATTTAAAACTAAAGTTGTTGCAATTGGAGGAATTACAAACAAAAACTATAAAGAACTTATTGAAAGTGGTGCCGATTATATTGCGATCTCTGGCTTTATCTGGAAAAACAAACGATTTAATCCTACTCAAGCAATAAAACTTTTTAAATAACTATTAATTTTTACAAAAAAAGGTGTATTAACAAGCCTATGAAAATTTCTGCTAACGAAATAAAGCCAGGTACCATCATTGAATATAAAAATGATTTATGGCGTTGTCTTAAAAGCCAAGCTGTAAAACCCGGTAAAGGTGGTGCTTTTAATCAAGTAGAACTTAAAAGTATTATAAAAGGTACTAAGCTAAATGAAAGATTTAGATCTAGTGAGACTATTGAAAAAGCTTCATTAGATGAAAGAGATTTTCAATATTTATACAGCGACAATGATAACTTAGTATTCATGGATAGCAAAAGCTTTGAACAAATTAATGTATCGAAAGATACCATTGGTGATGATGAAAATATCTTAAAAGAAAATATGGAAGTTAAAATAGAATTTCATGAAGAAAACCCATTAATTGTGACACTTCCCAAGAGTGCAGATTATGAAATTTTGGAAACCGAGGCAGTGGTAAAAGGTCAAACTGTTTCAAGCTCATATAAGCCAGCCATCATTCAAAATAATGTAAAGATTATGGTTCCACCTTTTATAAATCAAGGTGATACTGTTTCTATAGATTGTCATACTAGAGAATACATTAAGAAGGCTAACTAATGCCTCTTCTTTCAGCGGAAATAAATGTTTTAGAAAAAATTTGTGACAAAGTAAGTAAAGTTATTATTCGAGACTTTGGCGAAGTTGAAAAATTACAGGTTTCAAGAAAAGGTCCTGGAGATTTTGTGACCAAAACAGATAAGAAGGTTGAAAAAATCATTATTGAAGAGCTTGAAAAAGCAAGGCCCAAATATGGTTTTATTGCCGAAGAATCTGGTGAGAGAAAAAATGAAAGTGAGTTTAATTGGGTCATAGATCCAATAGATGGAACTTCAAACTTTATGCATGGTATTCCCCACTTTGCTATTTCAATAGCATTAGAAAAAAACGGCGAAGTTATATCTGGAATTGTTTGTGATCCTATTAAAAATGAAACATTTTATGCAGAAAAAGGTCGAGGTGCTTACTTAAATAATAGGCGAATTAGAGTTTCATCAAGAAAAAGTTTGGATGAAGTTATTGGTTTATATGGTTGTCCGCCAATGATAAAAATTGACGGAAATAAATTTTTTGATCAAATAAAAAAAGCATCTTCCCAAATTCATAAATTAAGAAACTATGGAAGCGCTGCTTTAGATTTTACCTACGTTGCTGCTGGTCGTGCAGATTTTGCTTGGTACGATCATCTTAATTATTGGGATTATGCAGCTGGTAAAATTATTTTACTTGAAGCAGGTGGGACTATCACAGATTTTGCTGGCAAAAGTTTTGTTAAACAAAAAGAAACATTCATTTCTAACTCATATATTCATGATGAGGTTATAAAAATTCTTTTTAAAAATTAATGCTTAAATTTGTAATCTTTCTTTTTCTAGATGTTGTTGCTTTCAGTGGTGTTCTGGTTGCAACCCTTCCCTTTGTTATAAATAATTTTGGAGGTTCAGTATTGCTAGTTACAATTGCATTTGGTTCTTTTTCTTTTTTTCAATTTTTTGTCTCACCTTTCTGGGGTAGTTTATCTGATCGAATAGGAAGAAAACCTCTTTTAATTTTAAATTGTGTTGCAGAATTAATTGCAAATATATTACTTGCAATTGCAACTAATTTGCCAATTATTTTTTTAGCTCGAGTTATCGCTGGTTTATTTAAAACAAATATATCAGTTGGAACAGCTTATATCGCAGATATTACAAATGAACAAAACCGAGCAAAAGGTATGGGAATGTTTGGTGTTGCTTTTGGATTAGGTTTTACCTTTGGTCCTCTTGCGGGTGGGTTAATAGCTGGATCTGATTATTCACAGGAAACTTTAAGTTATGTAGCTTGGTTAGCTTCTGCAATAAACCTATTTAATTTAATTTTTGTTATAACGTCTTTAAAAGAAACAAATATTAACAAAGCTGAAACAGAAAATAAAAAATCAGATAAAGCTTTATACAGGCAAATAGAAATATTAAAAAATCCTATTTTATTCCCCTTCTTTTTACTTATTTTTTTAATCTATATTTCTTTTGCAGGAATGGAGGGTACTATCGCAGTTTGGACTAAGGAAACATTTTCATGGGGACCAAGAGAAGTTGGTTTTGTGATGTTGCTTGCTGGCATATGTCAAATTATAGTTCAAGGTGGTTTACTAAGAGTTTTAATTAAAAAATTTGATGAAACAAAATTAATCATCTCAGGATTTATTTGTTTTATTTTTGGCTTTGCACTAATCCCTACAGAAAATATATATCTTATTCCTGTTGCAATAATTTTATTAAGTTATGGAATGGGAATTTCTAACCCTTGCATAAATAGTGTTTTGTCAAAAAAATCAGAACAAAATAAAGGACTAGTTCTTGGAACGGGGTACTCTTGTCAGGCAGCGGCAAGATTTATTGGACAACCTTTAGCAGGCTTTATGTTTTTGTATTTTGGAAAAAATGTTCCCTTCTATTTTGATGTAATATTCTTAATGATTGTAGCCACAGGGTATATGTTTTTATTTAAAAGTATTAAAAATGAGGGTTAAATCTCCATTGAGTATCTTACTTTATTTGCTATAAACCAGCCTTTAATTATGAAAAAAGATTTACATCCAAAGCGAAATAAAATTAAAGTTCAAATGACTGATGGATCAGAATTTGAGACTTTGTCTACATGGGGTTCAGATGGAGAAGTAATGAAACTTGAAATTGATCCTAAATCTCATCCAGCTTGGACAGGTGAAAGTCAAAAAGCTCAAGACAAAGGTCGAGTAAGTAAATTTAATAAGCGTTTTGCTAATTTAAAAAAGAACTAATTATGAATTTACCATTAATGCCAAAAGCAACCGCGGTTTGGTTAATTGAAAATACGAGTTTAACTTTTAAACAAATTGCAGATTTTTGTGGGCTTCATGAGCTAGAAATCAAAGGCATCGCGGATGGCGATGTTGCGGTTGGTATAAAAGCTTATAATCCAATTTTATCAAATCAGTTAACTAGAGATGAAATTGAGGCTTCATCAAAAGATCCTAATAGACCATTAAAACTTGTTGAAAAAAATGTTGAGTTTGAAGTTAAAAAAATGGTTGGTACAAAATATACACCAATTTCTCAAAGAGAAGATAAGCCAAATGCAATCGCTTGGCTGACAAAAAATTATCCTATTTTAACTGATGCTCAAATTTGTAAGTTAGTTGGTTCAACAAAAAATACTGTGGATGCGATTAGAAATAGAAAACATTGGAATATGTCAAATATTTCACCTAAAGATCCTGTCATGGCAAACTTGTGTTCTCAAACTGAATTGCAAGCAGCAATCGATAAAGCAAAAAGAAGACAAGAAAAAGAAGCAAAGAAAAAAGAGCGAGAAGCTAAAAAAGCAGCAAAAGCTGCGGCATCAACTGAAGTCCAAAATTAATTTAATTAATAATGAAAAAGAGA
>CENJ01011041.1_pt1 | contig 18128 bp, 16 predicted proteins | sample 356161 | NCBI WGS metagenome assembly CENJ01 (sample SAMEA2619531, study PRJEB7988) | marine metagenome | biome: marine biome (ENVO:00000447); feature: surface water layer (ENVO:00002042); material: "saline water (ENVO:00002010), including plankton (ENVO:xxxxxxxx)" | depth 5 m
GGGCCTACGGCGTGGACGATGGCATCACCTTGCCCCGCCGTTTTACCTTGTCCCTGAACTTCGATTTCTAACCCATGCCACTCGATCCCCTCACCCTGATCTCCCTCTTGGCCATCGGCCTGTTTGCCGGCATTGCATCGGGCTTAGTCGGTGTGGGAGGCGGCCTCATTCTCGTGCCCGCCATGATGGCGTTTCTCGGATTGGGTCAACACGCTGCGCAGGGCACGAGCCTGGCCATGATGCTTCCCCCTGTGGGCATCCTCGCCGTGATGCAGTACCACCGTGCCGGCGAGGTGCATTGGTCCTTTGCGGCAGTCCTGTGCGTGACGTTTGTCGCAGGCGCGTGGGCCGGGTCCAAATGGAGTCTGAAACTCTCCGAAGCGTGGGTCAAGCTCGTGTTTGGCGCTGTCATGCTGTACGCCTCCTGCCGGATGCTCTACACCGCCTGGTCCCAACTCAAACCCACCCTGTTTCCATGACCCTTCAATCGCGCATCCAATCGTTGTCGGAGACGTTTCATCCGGAATGGGTTGCCCTCCGCCGCCACCTTCATGCCCATCCTGAACTTTCGTTCCAAGAGCATGAAACCATGGCCTTTGTCTCCAAGCAACTTACCGCGTGGGGTGTGGAACACCAAACCCACGTGACAGACACCGGCATTGTGGCCCACGTGAAAGGAACGGATCCCGAGTCGCGTCTGGTGGCGCTTCGGGCCGACATGGATGCCTTGCCCATTCAGGAGGCCAACGACGTGCCGTATGCGTCCACGCGACCAGGGGTCATGCACGCATGCGGACACGACGTGCACACCACATCCCTTCTTGGCGCCATTCAATTGCTCCAAGCCACGCGCGAAGCGTGGAAGGGAACGGTGCGCTGCATCTTCCAGCCTGGAGAAGAGCGCATTCCCGGAGGCGCCAAGGGCATGGTGGCGGCAGGCGTACTGGCCAATCCTGCGCCGGCCCACATTTTGGGCCAACACGTGTACCCGCAATTGCCGGCCGGACACGTCGGCGTTCGCGAAGGGGCCTACATGGCCGCAGCGGACGAAATTCACTTGACCGTTCGCGGCCAAGGGGGGCACGCCGCCCTACCCCATTTGTGCAAGGACGCGGTCCTCGCCTCCTCCGCGATCATCGTGGCTGCCCAACAGGCCATTTCCAGAATGTGCCCTCCGGGTGTGGCATCGGTGCTCTCGTTTGGCCGTGTGGAAGCCTTGGGCGCCACGAACGTGCTCCCTCACAGCGTCGCCATCCAAGGCACCTTCCGCTCCATGGATGAAACATGGCGACAACGCGCACACGACCTCATCACCACCTTGGTCCACAGCACCGCGCAAGCGCATGGATGTGTGGCCGATTTGGACATCCGTCACGGCTATCCGCACGTGCACAACGATGTGCATTTGGCCGCGGGATTCAAACAAGCCGCCATCGCATACCTCGGAGCCGACCGCGTCCACGACCTCGACATTCGGATGACCGCCGAAGACTTCAGCTACTTCGCCAACGAAGTTCCAGGATGCTTCTATCGTTTGGGCACCGCCTCCCCAGAAGAAGGGAACGACCTCGGCACCCACGGGCTTCACACCCCCACCTTCGATGTGGAAGAAAACGCTTTGAAAATTGGGGCGGGACTCATGGCCTATGCAGCCGCCACCGTGGAGCGGTAGAGGAACTCCATGAAAACCGCAAAAATGAAGGGGGGTTCGGGGTCAGTGTGCGACCTCGCACAAGAACTTGATGCGCGCGAGGCGAAGTTCTTCTTCCGAGTAGGCGTCGTCAAACTCTTCCATCGCTGAAGCCAGGCCTTCGTCCTCGGATTCCGTGAAGAACTCGAACAGTTCTTCGAGGCACTCCTCATCCAAACTCTCGTCGAGGATGTGGTCCAGGCTCACCTTGGTGCCCGCGCTGACAATGGCCTCGATTTCGTCGAGCACTTGGTCGCGGTTGCCGTGTATGCCGGCAGCGATGTCGTCGAGGTTCATCTTCCGGTCCATCAGCTGAATGATGGTCACCTTGTTGCTCGACTTGGAACCGCTGCTCCGAACGAGCAATGCGTCGTCGCGCTCAATGCCCTCGTCTTGGACGTACTTCTTGATGAGTGTCGTGAAGGGCTCTCCAAACTTGGCCGCCTTGCCCGAGCCCACGCCCGTGATCCGGAGCAATTCATCCGGGGACATGGGGTAGTGCGTGGCCATTTCGTCCAAACTGATGTCTTGGAAAATCACGTAGGGAGGCAATCCTTTCTCCGCGCTGACTTCCTTGCGGAGGTCCGTGAGCATGCCGCGGAGTTTGGGATCCAAGGCACCGCCGCTTTCGCCGCGGGTTTGGGCCAAAGAGTCGCCGGAATCCACGTCACTGAAATCGCGCTGGTTGGCGAGCATCAAGCGACCGGGAGAGGCAATGAAATCGTGGCCTTTGTCCGTCAAATGCAAGACGCCGTAATTCTCGACCTCTTTGGCGAGGTAGTTGAGCACCACCGTTTGGCGGACGATGCCTTGCCAAAATTCGATGTCCTCCTCCTTCCCACGCCCCCAAAAGGCGCTGTCCACCGCCCCGTAATCTTCCATTTGACGGTTCTTCGTCGCCGTCAGCAAGGAGGTGTAAAAACCCATTCGGTGCTTGTTCTTGTGCTCAAGCACGGCGCTCAACAGCAAGTGCACTTCCTCCTGACTGTCGACCAAGGTGGGCGGATTCTGGCTGTTGTCGCAGTTCATGGCACCCGGGCCATTCACCTCGTCAAATTCTTCTCCGAAGTAGTGCAGCAAAAACTTGCGGCGGCTTGTTGCCGTCTCGGCGTAAGCCATGACCTCTTGAAGAAGCTGCATCCCAACCTCCTGTTCGGCGATGGGTTTGCCTTGGAGGAACTTCTCCAACTTGTCAATGTCTTTTTGGCTGTAGAAGGCGATGCACCGTCCTTCGCCACCATCACGACCTGCGCGGCCTGTTTCCTGATAGTAACTCTCCAGCGACTTGGGCATGTCGTAGTGAATGACAAAGCGAACGTCAGGCTTGTCGATGCCCATGCCGAAGGCAATGGTCGCCACAATGACGTCCACGTCCTGCATCAAGAACTGGTCTTGGATTTTGCTGCGCTGTCCGCTGTCCATGCCCGCGTGGTAGGCCAACGCCTTCACGCCGTTGACGCGGAGGGTCTCGGCAATCTGCTCCACCTTTTTCCGGCTGAGGCAGTAGACGATGCCACTCTTGCCCACGTTTTGAAGGCAGTGACGCACGATTTGCTTCAATGCATCCTTCTTGGGTCGAATCTCATAAAAGAGGTTGTCCCGATTGAAGGAAGATTTGAGCACAACCGCATCGACCATGCTCAAGTTCTTTTGGATGTCCTGTTGAACCTTGGGGGTGGCCGTGGCGGTCAACGCCATGATGGGCACATCCGCAATGCCTTTGACAATGGGCTTGATGCGGCGGTACTCTGGCCGGAAATCGTGGCCCCACTCCGAGATGCAGTGGGCTTCATCCACGGCCACGAAACTGACGCGGACCGATTTCAAAAACTCGATGGTCTCGGCCTTGGTCAAGCTCTCCGGCGCGACGTACAAGAGCTTGGTCCACCCTTCGGCCACGTCCATCTTGACGCGCTCAGCCTCAGAACGGCCCAGAGACGAATTCAGGAAATGGGCGACGCGCTTGTCCTCGTGGTGCCCTCGAATGGCATCCACCTGGTTCTTCATCAACGCAATCAAGGGGCTGATGACCAAGGCCACGCCGTCCAGCATCAAAGCCGGGAGCTGATAGCACATGGACTTGCCTCCCCCTGTGGGCATGATCACAAACGTGTCACGTCCCTCAAGGACACTGCAGATGGCTTTTTCTTGCTCACCCTTGAATTCGTCGAATCCGAAAAATTTTTTCAGCGCCTCTTGGGGCGCCAACTCAACCAGGCTCATTGGAAGGCAGTAACTTTGCTTGATTAAATATACGTAAAACAGTCACGTGAACACCCCTTCTTCCTCCACAAAATCTCAGGCCAACGCATCCTCCTCCATGGAGGTGGGTCGAAGGGCCCTCTCTCTGGCGTCACAGGCGCTCCAAGGGGCTGCTTCCACGCTGGGTGATTCTTTCGAAGAAGCCCTTGACGCCCTTGCCGGCGTAAAAGGAAATGTGGTCGTGACAGGGGTAGGCAAGAGTGCGCACATTGCGGCCAAAATCGCCGCCACCCTCAACTCCACCGGCACCCGTTCGCTGTTCCTGCATGCGGGAGAGGCCTTGCATGGCGATGTCGGCGCAGTACACGCCCAGGACGTCATTCTGTGCTTGTCGAAAAGCGGCGGAAGCGAAGAGGTGATCCAATTGCTTCCCACATTGACCAACCGGGGTTGCCGCATCGTGGCGATGACCGCGCGTCTGGACTCGCCCCTCGGGAAGGCTGCCGACGTGGTGCTGGACGTGACGGTGGAAGAAGAGGCGTGTCCGTTTGATTTGGCGCCCACCACCAGCACCTCCCTGCAACTTGCCCTCGGAGACGCCTTGGCGATGGCCCTGATGGCGCGAAACGGTTTTCAACCTGACGATTTTGCCAAAAACCACCCCGCCGGAACCCTCGGCAAGGCCCTGACTTGGACGCTGGCCCAATTGGTGGATTCGGACCGAATGCCTGCGGTGCGTGAAGACGACGACGTGCCCAAATTGCTGAAGGTGATGTCAGAAGGCCGTTACGGAGCCACCTTGGTGTGGCGCGCCGGAACGGACCACCAACTTGCCGGCATCGTCACCGATGGCGACTTGCGTCGGGCCATGGTGAAAGGCAGCTTGGAAGGAAAGTGTGCAGGAGAGTTGGCCTCCCCTTCTCCCAAAGTGCTGCCTTCGACCACCCTTGCCACGGAAGCCGCCCAATGGATGCAGGCCCAGGGCATCAGCCAAGTGATTGTCATGGATGGGGAAACTTACCTCGGCATGGTTCACATTCACGATTGCCTGCGCGAAGGGTTGATTTAACTTCGCACCATGGCGATGGACCAGGCCCACGACGATGCCCAAATGGGGTTTCTCGACCACCTCGAAGAGCTTCGACGTCGGTTGTTCATCTCGGTCGTGACCATTCTTGTGGCGGCCATCGTCCTCTTTGTCAACAAAGACTGGGTGTTTGACGCGATCCTGTTTGGGCCGCGCAACACCGATTTCATCAGCTACCGCGCGTGGTGCGCCCTGTCGCATGCCATCGGCTCGGGAGACGCGCTCTGCGTGGAGAAGATTGCCTATGAATTGATCAACACGACCATGCTCGGCAACTTCTCGGCGCACATCATTGTGAGCGTGGTGGGTGGGCTGATTTTGGCGTTTCCAGTGCTGATTCATCAGGGATGGGCCTTTGTGCGTCCCGCCCTCAAATCGGGGGAACGCAACGCGGCGCGCGGCGCGGGCTTGGCCTCCTCCGTGCTGTTTGCGATGGGCGTGGCGTTTGGGTACTACCTCATCGCCCCTTTGAGCCTGCAGTTCTTGGGGAACTACGAACTCGGAGATGTGGCCTCGCGCATCGCCGTCATGAGCTACGTGAAGACGGTGGCGAGCATCACCCTGGCCGCGGGTCTGGTGTTTCAACTTCCCGTCGTGGTGTTCTTCTTGAGCAAGGCGGGCTTGGTCACGGCGCCCATGCTCAAATCCTACCGTCGCCACGCCTTGGTGGGCATTCTCGCGTTGTCTGCGGTCATCACCCCTCCCGATGTGACCAGCCAAATCCTGGTCTCCATGCCGGTGCTGTTGTTGTATGAAATGGGCATTTGGATTGCCCGCCGTCAAGACAAACGACGGGCCCGCTGATGCTTCGCATCTTCACGCTCTTCGCCTGGGCCCTCGCCTTGACAGGACAAGCCCAAACCGCCGTGTCCGGCCGCGTGTTTGACGGCGCCACCGGGATGCCCCTTCCCTTTGTGAATGTCAGCTTCGCAGGGACGAGCATCGGCACCATGACCGATGGAGAAGGCATGTATGCGCTCGAAGCAGGAGGCCGGCGCGTCACTCGGGCGCATTACTCGTGTTTGGGCTACCAAAGCCAAACCATCTCCCTGCAACGCGACGTGCCGCAGGTCATCAACGTGGCGCTCGAAGCCCGCAGCGTGGACCTCGAGGCCGCGGTGGTCCGGCCGGACAAAAAGGCCGTCAACCCCGCCAAGCCCTTGATGCAGCGGGTCGCCGAAGCCAAGGATGCCAACGATCCTTCGCGCATTCCGGCCTTGAACCACGATTTCTATGAGGTGCAGGAAGTCGCCTTCAACGACTACCCCGAAAAGCTTCCAGAGCGGCGATTTTGGGGGCCATTTTCCTGGGTTTGGGACCACCGTGATTCCTCGGAAAGCCGGGTGGCACTCCCGCTGTTTGTGACCGAAGTCGCCGGCACGATGCGCACCGAAAAGCGACGCCGTGAGAAGCGCGTCGAGGCCGCGCGCGCCACTTGGATGCAAAACGGGGAAAACACTTCGAGTGTGCAATCCGAATTCCTCAAGATCAACCTGTACGAGAACCAAATGTTGCTGCTGGACAAGGCCTTCACGAGTCCCTTGCACGACCGTGGCAACGTTCACTACCGATACTACATCCTCGACACCCTCGACCACGGCAACCGCCCGTGCTTCCAACTCGCGTTTGTGCCCCGCCGCCGCGGCGAGCTCACCTTCGAGGGGGAGATGTGGATTGACACGTTGACGCTTGGCCTTCGCCATGTGGAGGCCAAAATCAGCGAAGGCGCCAACGTCAACTTCGTGCGCAACTACGCCTGGAGTCAGACCTACGACCGTCACGACGAACGCTGGGTGCTGGCGAGAGAAGAAAACCTGGCCGACGTCAGCCTGCGCGAAGGGGGCATGGGCATCTACAGCCACCAGACCATCGTCAACACCAACTTCACCTTGGCGGAAGCTTGGCCCGATTCGGTCTGGACGAGCCCCCGCGACATGAGCTTCGCCAAGGGGTCGAACGATGTGCTTGAAGAGGAATGGCGTGATTTGCGGCCCGACCCGTTGACCGAGCGCGCGGCCACGACCTACTGGATGGTGGACACCATCCAAAACATGCCCCAGTACAAGTTCCTCGAAGGCTTTGCCATGCTGGCCGGAACTGGCTACGTCATCCAAGGGCCCATCGAAATCGGCCCCTACTTCGACGCCTTCAGCCGGAACGCCATTGAGGGGAACCGATTCAGTTTGGGCATTCAAACGAGCAATGACTTCTCGCGCAAAGTGTGGCTGAGGTCCTTCGCGGCGTATGGCACCATGGACCGACGTTGGAAGTACGGCGCATCCGCCGAGTGGATCCTCCGCAAGTCCCCCCGCACCGAGTTGTTTTTTGAACACTCCCGGGACATTGACCAACTCGGCATGATGGGCTTCTTTGATCAAGGGAATGGCCTCAACAGCGCCCTGTCGCTCGACACCTTGGACCGCTTGAGTGAGGTCGCCCGCACAGAGGTGAGCTTCCTGCACGAGTTTGGTTCCGGCTGGGGGCAATCGGTGGAATTCCGTCACCGCAGCGTGGCGCCTCGCGGCGAGGTACTGTTTGTGCGAGAGAGCGATCCCTCGGGCACCTCCCCCCTCGTCACTGCAGAGTTGACCCTCCAAACGCGATATGCCCGAAACGAAAAATTCGTCTCCGGCGCCTTCGAAAGGGTCAGCTTGGGGTCCAATTGGCCCATCTTGACGGGCACGATCACCTTGGGCATCCCTGGCATCGTGGGCAGCGAATTCAATTACCAACGGTGGAGCCTCGATGCGGAAGGAACGCGGCGCCTCGGCCCGTTGGGCCGCATCGAATGGTGGGCGCAAAGCGGGATGTACACCGGACGGGCGCCTGTGGTGCTGACCGAATTGCAGCCTGCCAACGAAACGCTGCTGAGCATCAACGAAGCCTTCAACCTGCTTCGCTTCATGGAATTTGCCAGCGACCGATGGACCCGAGGGTGCGCCGAGTGGCATGGCGAGGGACTGGTGTTGGGACGTCTTCCGGGCATCAAACGCCTTCGCCTTCGCGAAGTCGTGGGCATCAAAGGCGTACGCAGTGCTTGGGATTCCCGACATGAAACCATCACGGAAATGCCCTCCACCACTTCGGGCCTTGACGGCTGGTACGCCGAGGCGGTGTTTGGGGTGGAGAACATCCTGAGTGTGCTCCGGGTGGATGTCCATCGTCGCGTCACGCCCTCGACAGAAGGCATGCGCGAGGCATGGGGATTGCGTGTGGGTTTGAGATTGGAACTTTGAACGACCTTTGTGGCATGGATCTCGTGGCCTCCAACCTCGTCAAAACCTACGGCAACCGCACGGTCGTGGACCATGTTTCCTTCCGCGTGGCCCCCGGCGAAGTGGTGGGCCTGCTCGGTCCCAATGGGGCGGGCAAAACGACCAGCTTTTATGCGGTGGTCGGCCTGGTCAAACCCGACGGGGGGCAAGTGCATTTGGGACCGGAGGAGGTGACCAAAGACCCCATGTACGTGCGTGCCCAAAAAGGCATTGGCTACCTGCCCCAAGAGCCGAGCGTGTTTCGCAAGTTGAGTGTCGAGGACAACATTGCCGCCATTTTGGAATTGCAGGGCCTGTCCAAATCGGAAGCCGCTGTTCGCCTCGAACAACTGCTCGACGAATTCAGCCTCCAAGCCGTCCGCAAAAGCCCCGGAGACGTGTTGTCAGGCGGCGAACGCCGGCGGACTGAAATTGCCCGCGCCCTCGCTTCGAACCCCTCGTTCATCCTGCTTGACGAACCCTTTGCCGGAGTCGACCCCATTGCCGTGGAGGACATCCAGCACATCGTCGATCAACTGCGTCATAAGGGCATCGGGGTGCTCATCACTGACCACAACGTGCAAGAGACTTTGCACATCACCGACCGGGCATACCTCCTGTTCGAAGGCAAGATTTTGAAAGAAGGCACGGCCGAGGAATTGGCCAACGACGAGACCGTCAGAAGGGTGTATCTCGGCCAAAACTTCACGCTCCGCCCGCGCTCCTCGCGTTGAGTTGGGCGTCGAGCAGACGGGCCACGTATTTGCCCATCACGTCAAACTCCAAATTCATGGGTGCCCCCACGGGCGTGCAATGCAGGTTGGTGTGCTCCCAAGTGTAGGGAATGATGGCCACGGTGAAGCGTCCCGGGGCGCTGTCGACCACCGTGAGGCTGATGCCGCTCAGCGCAATGCTGCCCTTGGGCACCGTCATCCACTCCATGGAATGCGAATGTTCAATGGTCAAAATCCAGCTGCCGTCTCGCGTTTCGACGGACACCAGCGTTCCCGTGGTGTCCACGTGGCCCTGCACTACATGGCCATCGATGCGGTCTCCCACAACAGCGCAACGCTCGAGGTTGAACTCATGGCCGACCTCACAGGACCCGAGGTGGGTTTTGGCCAAGGTCTCTTCAATGGCCGTCACCGTGTACACGTCCCCCTCGATCGCAACCACCGTCAAGCACACGCCGTCGTGGGCCACACTTTGGTCAATCTGCAACGACGAGGTGAACGGGGCACGCACGTCCAAGTGCACGTTGGTTCCCTCATGCCGCAACGCGACCAAGGTGCCTTGGGCTTCAATGATTCCAGTGAACATGGGTCAAAAGTACGCCGCGTTGGGGCGAGGCTTCTCGGAGACGGCCTGCCGGTCAGTCTGAGGTGCCTGACGGGCCACGGACCATGTGGATTTGTCCACTGAAGCGCTCGGGAACGATGCCCACCAAACGACGTGTGTACACCGTCGCCGCATAGAAATACACCCCCTCGGGCAAGGCTTCACCCGTGTCCAGGTATGTGCCGTCCCACCCGATGTCGGGGTCGTTGGTTTGGAACACGACCTCCCCCCAACGGTTGTGGATGGCCACATTCACACTGTCCACGAACTTCCACGGGAAGGCCCGAAACGCGTCATTGGGCCCATCTCTGTTGGGCGAAAAAACATTGGGGAGGAAATAGTAGGGGCAGTTGTCCACACACGCGGTGTCCAAACCGACACTTTCGTTTCGGCGCAAGTTTCCGTCGGGGCCGGGCAACAAACTGTCGAGGGCAGTGACCACGAAACAGCCCGCAATCGTGCCCAACACGTCGTCCTCATTGAACACGGCCACCGTGTCTTCTGGGTTGTCCACGGCACGCCAAAGCGTCAGCGAATCTCCCAAGAAGGGGGCCCAGTAAATGTTGTAGCCCACGATGTCGTCGGAATCACATCCCGGGACGGGCGACCACCGCAGCGTGTCGCGCTCCACTTCGCAGTCGGCCGCGACCTCCAGTGCCATGGCACAGGGTGCCGTGTAATCGAAGGGCCTTGCGCACGCCTCTTGACTCAGGTTGACCAAGGGCGACTCGGTCGTCGGGTCGTCGTAGGCCCCGAGGGTCGTCACCCGATAGCAATACGTGGCGCCATTGACAAGGTTGGAATCCACGTACATGGGCACTTCGACCGTGTCAAGGACCACATAGGGTCCGCCGGTTGGGATTTGTCTTTCCACCACATAGGAAGCGACACGCCAAGGCACGCCTTGCTGCACGTCCAAGCGCAAGCGGTTGTCGTCTGGGGTGAAGGTCAACCACGGGGTGGTCGCGGCGGGTGGAAGGCCCACAAGCACCGTGTCACTCCTCAGATGGATGGCCAAGGACCAAGCGTGGCTTTCGGTATTCAATGCGGTCAGGACCGTCGTCGTGTCCAAGCCCAACAGCGCATCTGCAGTGGACGAGGTCCACAGCTGGGCGGGCGCCAGGCCCGACCCGTCCATCGGTTGCCCCCATAGCTCGTACCGATAAGGCCCAGAGAAGGCCACGGTGTCCAATTCCGTGGGTGGAGACCAGCCCGCCAACACAGACCCTGACTCCGACGTGGTCAACACCGAAGCGCGCGTCATGACGGGCACGTCCTTGCGAATGCGGCCACACACCTCCTCGCTGGCCAAGGAAAGTGCGCCGTCTCCGTACCGTGTCACCACGCGGTAACAGTAGGTCACCCCAAAACTCAAACCCGTGTCGTCCACCCACCCCACTTCGTCCAGCGATTCAACGGACCCCACCAGGGTGTATCCGGCGTCGGCCGGAATGCCCGTCTCGCAAATGGCCGGCTCCCAATCGGTTTCCTGATCAGCCGTTCGGCGATGCACCTCGTACCCGCCCAACACTTGGATTGGATTGGTCAAGTCGTCCACACATTCGTTGGGCTGCCAAGTCACCGACATGTCGTAGCCCACAGGGTCCACGACCAATTGCGTCACAGGGGGTGAGATGACCGTGATTTGGCGTGTTTCCAAATCCACCAAAGGAATGGCGTTGCCCACATCTTGGGCCTTGAACACCACTTGATACGGTTGGGCGCGCACCTCCGCGCATTCGGGCGACCACGAGAACACGCCGTTGCCTGCCCCCACCGAGGCAAACGTCGCCGGATGCGCCACTTCACTCAAGGCCCCGCCCACGGCAGACAGCGTCACGCCATCGCCATCCGGATCGGAGGCAAACACGTTGAACGTGAGTGATTCGCCGGCAAGCACGCAGGTGTCACCCATGGCTGCAATCTCCGGGGGTTGGTTGTCGCACAATTGGACGTCGATCTGGAGGTCGCGCGTCACCTCGCCCACCTTGCGCAGGATGCCGCCCACTTCTCGCCACTCTTGGATGCGAATGGCCACATTGTATTCCCCGGCGATTTGTGGGGTATTCCATGTGACGTCTCCGGTGGCTTCATCGATGCTGAACACATCTGACGCCGCACTGACTGCGTCAGGATAGATGTACGTCGGGATGAACTCGCCCCCAAAACCGCGGCTGGGTACAAGGCTGTACGTCAACACATCGCCGTCGGGGTCGTGGGCAGCTGGGTTGTGAATCCACGTCTGATTCAAGCACGCATTTTCCGTGGCGGGATTCAGCAACTGCACGCTGTTGTTGTTCCCCGCTTGGGGGTCGATGATGAGCAGAGACTGGATGGCAAAGGGCGTGTCGACCGACCCCGTCATGTTCAGCACTCCTTCGTTGCGGTTGGGGTCTTCCACGGTCAACGGGTAAATGCCTGGCCCTCCGTAGGTGTGCGTGCCACGGTAGACGTTTTTTTGGATGTCTCCGGGCATCATGACAATGGGCAACTCCCGGGTCAAACTGTCGAGCTGGTTCCCCACTTCATCCCCCCACGTCAAAAACAGCCACGGCCGGTCCGCCAAGGCACTGGCCTTGGTGTAAGTGGTGATGACCACCTCGTAGGTCAAACCCTGAACGTGGGTGTAGGTGATTTCGCCGGCGCGATTGTGCGTGGCTTGGGCGAATTTGGGGAGCACAAGGCAGATCAACAACATGCAAAACCCTGCGAGAATGCAACGGCTGGGCATGAAAGGAAAGATGACCTTGGACATGGGAAGACCAAGGTACTCGTCGCTACCTTTGGCCTCACCCCATGAGCCCTAAGAATTCCAAAATCAAGGTCGGCATTTCCTGCGGCGACCCCAACGGCATCGGATTGGAAGCCCTTGCCAACGCATTGTCTGACGAGCGCAGCTTGTCGAACATGGTCCCCGTGGTGTTTGCGCCTCGTCCGCTCGCAGAAGCGGCATTCGAAAACGTGCCATGGGGAGAAGTGGAGGATGCGGGAGCTGCGCGTTCAGGCCAAATCAACCTCGTGACGTTTGAGGCCGACGACTTCGAGCAAAAGCCCGGCGAGGCCTCCAAAGAGGCGGGCGCCGTGGCCATGCAGAGCTTGGAAATGGCCGTGGGGCACCTCGCAAAAACCGCGGTGGACGTGCTTGTCACTGCGCCCATCAACAAAGACACCATCCGCCAGGCGGGCTTTTCGTTCCCAGGCCACACCGAGTACTTGGCCAGTGAAGCTGGCGTGGATGAGGTGCTGATGTTGCTCTGCTGCGACGGATTGCGGATCGGCATGGTCACCGGCCATGTCGCCCTGAAAGACGTGGCCGCGGGCTTGAGCGGCGACCGCATTGGCACCAAGCTCCAACTCATGAATGACAGCCTCATTCGTGATTTTGGCCTGCCCTCCCCCCGCATTGCGGTGTTGGGATTGAATCCCCACGCCGGCGACAACGGCATGATGGGCGACGAAGAGAAGCGCATCATTGCCCCCGCCATTCACCAAGCGCAGGCCAAAGGCATTCAAGCCCACGGACCCTACGCCGCCGACGGTTTCTTCGGCTCGGGCGCGTTCAAGAACTTCGATGGGGTCCTGGCCATGTACCACGACCAAGGTCTGGGCCCATTCAAAGCCTTGAGCTTTGGGCGAGGCGTGAACTTCACTGCGGGGCTTCCAGTGGTTCGAACCAGCCCAGACCACGGCACCGGGTTTGACATCGCCGGGCAAGGCACCGCGAACGGAGACTCGTTCCGAGAAGCCCTTCGTTTGGCCTGCGATGTCCGCCGCCACCGACTCGAGCATCGGGACTTTGCCTCCAACCCATTGGAAATTGCCCCACCCAAGCCCGAGTACCGCTCGCGCCGCTGACCTACAACGCGCCTTGCGCGAAATCGCAGCCTGAGGTTGGCAATTCCAACCTGATTCGCTACCTTTGCACTCCCTAAAATTGGCGGACATGGATTTGTTGGCAGATTACCGCATCCCCTTTGTGGGTTTGAAGCCTGGAAAACATGAATTCCAATTGCGTGTGGACCCGGAGTTCTTTGCTTGTTTCCCCCATTCAGACGTGGATCAGGTCCATGGTAAAGTCCTTGTGGAGTTAGACAAACTCGACACCACAATGACCCTTCGCATGACCTTGGCAGCAGCAATGACGGCGCCTTGCGACCGTTGTTTGGAAGACGTCAGCGTTTCCCTCGCGGGAAGCGATCGGGTGTCGATTCGCTTTGGCGAAGAGACATCCTGCGACGACGAGCTGTGGATCTTGGGTTCAAATGAATACCAATTGGACTTGGCCGACGCCATTTTCCAGCTGGTTCATTTGGCCAAACCCAACCGAACCATCCATGAAAACGAAGACGATTGCGATTTGGACATGACCGAATGGCAAGACCCTTCCTCGAATGATGGAGACAACGCAGATGACATCGACCCACGCTGGGCAGCATTGAAAGGACTCGACAACTAACGCACTATGGCACATCCCAAAAGACGGCAAAGCAAAACGCGCACGCGGAAGCGCCGCACCCACGACTCGCTGACACCAGCCAACGTGAGCACATGCCCCACAACCGGCCAGCCTCACATGTTCCACCGCGCCCACTGGCACGAAGGAAAGCTCTACTACAAGGGCAAAGTGGTGATGGAGCGCGAAGAAGCGTAACATCGAGACACTTCATGTCGATCTGTCGGTCGATTGAACAAGGACCCGGCGGGTCCTTTTTTCTTGCCTCAACTTTTCCACGGATGGCGTTGAAGACTCCCGCATTTCTGAGGCATCGCGCCTGAATGTGGCTTCTACCTTTGGCGCTTCACCTCTATGTAAATGGCAGCTGCAATCACATGTGTCGCCGGGTATTTGCCCGAAGACAAACTCACCAACGCGGACCTCGAAAAGATGGTCGACACCTCCGATGAATGGATCCGCACTCGGACCGGCATCGAAGAGCGTCGCATCCTGAAGGACCCCAACAAGGCCACGTCCGACATGGGTGCAGAGGCTGTAAAGTCCCTGTGTGCCAAGTCGGGCCTCGCCCCCACTGACATTGACCTCATCATTTGCGCCACGGTAACCCCCGACATGCTGTTCCCCTCCACGGCCAACCTCATTGGTCACAAGGCCGGTGCCACCAAAGCGTGGGGGTTTGACCTGAGTGCGGCTTGCAGCGGCTTTTTATTTGCCCTGAAAACCGGCGCGCAATTCGTGGAAAACGGCTCGGCCAAGAACGTGGTCGTCGTGGGTGCCGACAAGATGAGCTCCATCATCGACTACACGGACCGAACCACCTGTGTGCTCTTTGGGGATGCAGCCGCCGCGGTTCTTCTGCAACAAGACGAAGGCGATTGTGGCATCATCGACAGCCAGTTGTACTCCGACGGTTCTGGAGGTGATTACCTCTGCATGCCCGCAGGGGGCTCTTTGCGTCCCGCCAGCCATGAGACGGTGGATGCCAAGCAACACTTCATTTACCAGGACGGACAACCCGTGTTCAAGTCGGCCGTGACCAAGATGGCCGACGTGAGTTACGAGGTCATGCAGCGCAACAACTTGTCCGCGGACGACGTGGCTTGGCTGGTGCCGCACCAAGCGAACCTCCGCATCATAGACGCCACACAGCGTCGCGCCGGCCTTCCCCACGAGAAGGTCATGATCAACATTCACAAATACGGCAACACCACAGCCGCCACCATCCCACTCTGCCTTCACGACTGGGAATCGCAATTGAAGCGAGGCGACAACCTCATTTTGGCTGCCTTCGGCGGTGGCTTCACTTGGGGGTCGGTGTACGTCAAATGGGCCTACGACGGGAACAAATGATGCCCGTTCATACCGCCTGAACTACCTTTCTCCCGCAAAAAAACCCTCCGACATGAAACTGACGGAAATCCAAGACCTCATCAAGTTTGTCGCCCGTGCCGGCGTCACTGAAGTGGAAATCGAACAAAAAGAGTTCAAGCTGACCATCAAGTCAGAGATGCCCAAGAGCCGTGGCAAAAAAGAGGAGCAGGTCGTCCAAACCATTCAAGTGCCCGCCGCCATGCCTCAAATGGTTCAAGCTGCCCCCGTGGCCGCTGCACCTGTGGCTGCTCCAGCACCCGCTTCCCCTGCGGCCCCTGCCGCCCCTGCGGCTCCTGCAGCGCCCGCTGCTGAAGACACAAGCAACCTCATCGAGATCAAGTCACCCATGATTGGCACGTTCTACCGCCGTCCTTCCCCGGACAAGGACGTGTTTGCCGAAGTGGGAGACGTCATCAAGCCAGGCGACACCGTCTGCGTCATTGAAGCCATGAAACTCTTCAATGAAATCGAATCTGAGGTGCAGGGAAAGATTGTCAAGGTCCTCATGGACGACAACTCACCTGTGGAGTACGACCAGCCATTGTTCTTGGTCGACCCCTCTTGAACCGCGAACCCAAACTGATCCCATGTTCAAGAAAATCTTGATCGCCAACCGCGGCGAGATTGCGCTTCGCGTGATTCGCACCTGCCGCGAAATGGGCATTTCGACGGTGGCCGTGTACTCGACTGCAGACCGCGACAGCTTGCACGTTCGCTTTGCGGACGAAGCCGTTTGCATCGGTCCTGCACCAAGCGCCCAGAGCTACCTCAACATCCCTAACATCATTGCGGCTGCGGAGATCACCAACGCAGACGCCATCCATCCGGGATATGGCTTTTTGTCCGAGAACGCCAACTTTTCTCGCATTTGCGGAGAAAACGACATCAAATTCATCGGTGCCAGCCCTGAGATGATTGACGCCATGGGTGACAAGGCATCCGCCAAGGCCACCATGAAGGCAGCCGGCGTACCGACCATCCCAGGAAGCGAAGGCATCCTTGCAGATTTCGAAGAAGCCAAAGCATGCGCCAACGACATCGGCTACCCCATCATGTTGAAAGCCACGGCCGGCGGCGGTGGCAAGGGCATGCGGATGTGCAAAGACGACGAAGAACTTGCGGAGGGGTGGGAATCCACCCGCCGTGAAGCAGGTGCCGCTTTCGGCAACGACAGCATGTACATGGAGAAGTTTGTGGTGGAACCCCGCCACATCGAAATCCAAATCGCCTCGGACTACCGAGGCAAGGCGTGTCACCTCAGCGAGCGCGACTGCTCCATTCAGCGTCGCCACCAAAAGCTCGTGGAAGAAACCCCATCTCCCTACATGACGGACAAGCTCCGTGAAGCCATGGGGGAAGCGGCCATTAAGGCTGCGGAGGCGGTGAAGTACGAAGGGGTCGGCACCGTGGAATTCTTGGTGGACGCCAACCGCGACTTCTACTTCATGGAGATGAACACCCGGATTCAAGTGGAGCACACCATCACGGAGGAGGTCATCGACTACGATTTGATCAAAGAACAAATCAAGTTGGCAGCGGGCGAAAAAATCAGCGGCCGCAACCACTTCCCCAAGCTCCACAGCATCCAATGCCGCATCAACGCGGAAGATCCCGACCGCAACTGGGCGCCAAGCCCAGGCCGCATCACGGACTACCACGCACCGGGCGGACACGGGGTTCGCGTGGACACTCACGCCTACGCCGGGTACATGATCCCCCCGCACTACGACAGCATGATCAGCAAGCTGATTGTGGTGGCCCAAACCCGCGAGGAGGCCATCACCAAGATGCAGCGCGCCTTGGATGAGTACATCATCGAAGGCGTCAAGACGACCATCCCTTTCCACCAGCGGTTGATGAAGAACCAGCGCTTCCGCGACGGCGACTTCACCACCAAGTTCTTGGAAGAGGAGAACGTCTGATCAATCCTCCTTACGACAACCAAACGCCTGACTTCGGTCGGGCGTTTGTGTGTTCAGGAGGTTCGGATCTTTTTTAGCATGGCCGTGGTGCTCTGTCCTGGCACCAAGGGCACCGCCACAGCGTACCCACCCCAAGCCTTCAATTCGGCACTGCCCACCATGTAGCGGGGGTCGTTCTCGTCGGTGCATGCCGCGTCGTAATCGCCCCCTTTGACAAGGACATCAGGTTGGAGGCTGTTCACCAGGGCTAGCGGCGTGTCGTCCTCAAACACCACCACGGCGTCCACACTGCGCAATGCAGCCAACATACGGGCGCGGTTGCCTTCTTCGTGGATGGGTCGGTCGGGTCCCTTTCTCAATCGCCGGACGCTGGCGTCGGAATTGACGCCCACGACCAGTTTTTGGCCATGAGAAGCGGCCACTTCCAGCACTTCGACATGCCCCACGTGAAGCACGTCAAACACCCCGTTGGTGAACACCACTTTCAAGCCTTGGGCCTTCCATGACCGCACCTGTTGCGCCACGGTGTCCATGGTGTATGCTGCCTTCTCAGCCACGTTGCATGCGGTGAAGGAACAACATGAGGTAACCCAAGCCACCCGTGAGGACAATCATCGCGGTTTGGGTCAACCATACCACATTGGCCACGGCAAACCCCACGTCGCCAGAGAATCCAACGGCCGCGAAGCCAAGAGAAACCGCCCAATGATAAGATCCGATGCCCCCGGGCGCGGGCAATACCATGCCAAATCCACCCGCCACCATGACGAGCACGGCGTCGGTGAATCCCAGCGTACTCACGGCAGGG
>CENJ01112225.1_pt1 | contig 18112 bp, 10 predicted proteins | sample 356161 | NCBI WGS metagenome assembly CENJ01 (sample SAMEA2619531, study PRJEB7988) | marine metagenome | biome: marine biome (ENVO:00000447); feature: surface water layer (ENVO:00002042); material: "saline water (ENVO:00002010), including plankton (ENVO:xxxxxxxx)" | depth 5 m
TGAAATTGATCAGCCAAGGAACCTTGCAAAATCAGTAACAGTTGAGTGATAAATTCAATAAAAACAATGACTTACGAGTCATAACAATTCCCCCATACCCCCAAAATATATAAATTTAATGAGATGGGACTCTGGAAGTTACAAAGGTCCTAATCTGGAAAATATATCAAAATTAATTCATCCGTGGGGTTTTATTTTTTACGTAGTTATTTTTTGTAAATTGTGTGTGAGATGAAAAAACTCCTACTATTATTATCTGTATTATTTTTGATATCTTGGGGTTGTGAAGGTGTGGAATTAGAGGACGGATTAACTCTGTTTACAAAAAACTTTGGTGGAAATCTTTGGGACTATGGTAATTCTGTTCAACAAACCATAGATGGTGGTTATATAATTACAGGTGAAATATCTTCATCTGAAAATGGTTCTTCTGATATTTGGTTAATAAAGACCGATTCCGAAGGTCAAGAAGAATGGAATCAAACCTTTGATGGAAATGATAGGGACTACGGTAAATCTGTTAAACAAACTGTAGATGGTGGATATATTATTATAGGTTCTACAGGTTCAGATTATTACTATGATGTTTGGTTAATTAAAACAGACCCTAAAGGAACAGAAGAGTGGAACCAGACCTTTGATGGAGATAATAAGGACTATGGTAATTCTGTTCAACAAACTATAGATGGTGGTTACATTATCACTGGTGAGATATCATCATCCGGAAATGGTTCATCTGACGTATTGTTAATCAAAACAGATCAACAGGGACAAGAGGAGTGGATTCAAACCTTTGGTGGAAGTGATTATGATATAGGTAATTCTATCGAACAAACTTATGATGGGGGTTATATCATTACAGGTTCAACAAGATCCTATGGAAATGGTTCATCTGATGTATTGTTAATCAAAACAGATCAACAGGGACAAGAGGAATGGATTCAAACTTTTGGTGGAGGTTATATTGATATTGGTAATTCCATCAAACAAACTTCGGATAATGGGTATATAATAACAGGTTATACACAGTCTTATGGAAATGGTTCACGTGATGTTTGGTTAATTAAGACTAACTCCCAGGGTAATGAAGAGTGGAATCAAACCTTTGGTGGAAGTTATATTGATATTGGTAATTCTATTCAACAAACTATTGATGGTGGGTATATTATTACAGGTTCTAGAGGAACAGATTACTACTCTGATTTATGGTTAATTAAAACGGATTACCAAGGAAACGAAGAATGGAATCAAACCTTTGGTGGAAATGATTATGATTTTGGTAATTCTGTTCAACAGACTACTGATGATGGATATATTATCATTGGACATACAAAATCTTATGGAAATGGTGGTTATGATATTTTCTTAATAAAAACAGACTCGGATGGTAATGCAGAGCCTTACAGAAATTAACATTTTCTAAAACTCAATCATCTCAACTCTAAAATTCCCAATCCCATCAATAATAGGTTGAGATAAAACTTCTTTCCGTTTCTTTATCTTTTTAATAATTGAATCCACAGTAGTTTTACTTTTTCCAATTTCAAATCCATTCTTTAACAAGTGACGATGGATTCTAGTGTAACCCCAACCCTTATAGTGTAGTTTCATAATCTCTTCATGAAGACATATTCTATTCTTTGATAATGGTTTTCTGTAAATTGAACCATGAAATTGGTTAGTAGTAATTGTGTAATTAAAACACAAGAAAAGTTTCCACCTGTCCAACCCCAAAAGAAATAGTCATTAATGATGAAAATTAAAAGTATAACACAGGATTAAGAAATTTCAATGAAAATAAAGTAAAAGAGTTTTATGTTTTAGATTAATTTATATAATGTAAGCTTATATGATGAGAAAACTATTTCTATTAATTCCAGTTATTTTAATTTTGTTCGTATTTTTAAAAGAAACAGTAAATAGCCATAGCAATATGCTCCTCATACCTGGAGGAATATTCCCTATGGGCAGCGATAGTGAAGAAGCTTATGAAAATGAATCACCAGTGCAAAAAGTCAAAGTAAATGCATTTTTAATGGATAAAAATGAGGTAACAAACAAAGAGTTTTTAGAGTTTATAAAAGAAACAGGATACAAGACAACCGCAGAGAGGCCAATTGATTGGGAATTAATTAAACATATGTTTCCTGATGGTACAAAAAAAATAAATGATTCATTGTTATTACCAGGTTCATTGTTATTTAAATCACCTCAATTTTCAATTAATCTTGATGATGAATCAAAGTGGTGGAGTTGGGTAGAAGGTATTAACTGGAGAAAGCCTAATGGCAAAAGTTCATCTATTGAAAATAAAATGAATTACCCAGTTGTCCATGTATCATGGGAAGATGCAAATGCATATGCAGAATGGGCTGGCAAAAGACTACCTACGGAAGCTGAGTGGGAGTGGGCTGCAAGAGGAGGCAAAAAAAATAAAAAATATCCTTGGGGCGATATTTCAATCAATGCGTCTCCAATGCGTGCTAATTTTTGGCAAGGTATATTTCCTGTTAAAAATTCGTTAGAAGATGGATATTATTTTACCTCTCCTGTTGGAAGCTTTAATTCTAATGGATACGGGCTTAATGATATGGCTGGAAATGTATGGGAATGGTGCTCAGATTATTATGATTCCGAGACTTATGAAAAACGTAAATCTGATAGTCTTTGTATTAATCCTACAGGACCAGCAAGAAAATTAGATGGCGCTAATGGACATAGAGTTTTGAGAGGCGGCTCATTTTTGTGTAATGATAGTTATTGCAGCGGATATAGAGTTAGTAGAAGAACTGGGAATTCTGAAACTACTTCTTCCAATCATATTGGATTTAGGTGCGTATTAGACATAGATAAATAAAAATGTTTTTTTAATTAATTTTTTACGAACCACACTTTCATTTCACCTGCTTTGCGATTTGCCCATAAAAAATAAGGAATCATTTTTATTTTCTTATTTTTAAATTTTTTAATATTTTTATTAGAGTATAGTTTTTTACTCCAACCTTGTTTATCAGCTTTTTTTGCATCACCTGATATAAAAGTATAGTTATAATCATTTAACAATCCTTTTTTTGCTTTTAAGGACTTTTTATTAATTAATATTTTGTGCAAATCTGTACCATTATCAATCTCTTCCATACAGTAAATCATAGGGCCTCTTTGAATGGCTTGCTTACCAAAGTTTTGCCTAACATTAGGATTTGAGTCAACCAAATTGATATCCATTCCAAGATCTATATCAATTTTAGACTTACTATTACTTGGAATAGTTAAGGAACAATATCCTTTTGATACTTTTAGCTTTTTTAGTTTGTTATTCAATTTTACTTTTATTTTCTTTGACCAATACGGCACTCTTAAAAATAAGTTTATATCCTTTCTCGATTCATTATCAACTTGAATTGAACATTTATCATCCCACGGTTGAGAATTTTTTTGGTTTATTGTTACACTATGACCATTTAAATCAACTACAACTTTTGACTGTATATAAAGATTGATACTAACACTAGTTTTATTTTTTGAATAAATAAACCCAGGAATACTTGGTAAAAAGCGAACAATGTTTGTCGGGCAGCATGCTACATCAAACCAGGGTTGACGTTCTAAATTAAATCCATGGGGATTTGCCTCGATTTCTTTGGGTAGTGCAGCTAATCTATTTGAATAAAAAAACCTGTCCCCCTTCAAATTTAATCCACTTAATATTCCATTATAAATTACCCTTTCAAGAACATCAATATATTCAGAGTTTGGCTCCAAATGAAACATTCTATGGGCCCAATTTGCAAGTGCAATTGATGCGCAAGTCTCAGCATATGCAGTCTCATTAGGCAGATCATAATCAAATGTGAATCCTTCATTATGATGCGTTGGTCCAATACCTCCTGTAATATACATTCTTTTTTGAGTTAAGTTTTCCCAAAGCCCTTTACAGGCATTTTTAAGTTTTTTATCATTTGTTTCTATTGCAACATCGGTCATCCCAGAGTACATATAAACAGCTCTAACAGCATGTCCAACTACTTCATCTTGATCGACAACAGGTTTATGAGTTTGGCTGTAAATTCTGTTAATAAGCGGGGGATGCATGTAGAATTTCCCAGGGTATTCTTTTTCAAACTTTTTTTGTTCTGTTTCAAAATAATGTGGATCTTGTCCTCTCTGCATTAAAAAAAATCTTGAAAGTTCTAAGTATTTTTTATCATTAGTTACTCTATAGAGCTTTACAAGTGCTAGCTCAATTTCTTGATGACCAGGATAACCTTTTTTCTGATTTCTTTTTGGCCCAAAAAGTTTATGTATTAGATCCGCGTATTTTCTCATCACATTTAAAAACTTGTCCTTACCTGTTGCATGATAATATGCAACGGCAGCTTCAATTAAATGTCCTGCGCAATAAAGTTCATGCTCGTTTCTTAAATTTGTCCATTTTCTATCAGGCTCTACATTGATAAAATAGGAGTTTAGGTATCCATTCTTAAGCTGCGTATTTGCCATAATATCTACGACATGATCAACCTTCATTTCAAGAGATCTATTTCTCTTATTCGCTAGATGGTAGGAAACTGCCTCTATCCATTTGGCCACATCTGAATCCCAAAATATATGTGGTTTGTTAGGTTGTCCTTTTTTCCATGTCCAAGCATCAATTCTCCCTTGTTTCTTCAAATGTTGGTAGTTTGCAGTTAAAGTTTTTTTCTGATTTATAATTAATCTCTCTGACCAAAAATTATCTTTTAGCTCGACATCAGTGAATGGGATTGGTATAAAATTTTTCATATTATTATTTCCTTAAATTTTATAATTCTTTTGAATTTTTTATAATAAATACTTTTTTACAAAAAACCACAATAAACTACTTGATTTATGTATAAATTTAGTCTAAAAAATGGTAAAAAAAAGATGATACAAATATTTATTTTATTATTTGCTGTTAATATCGGCATAAGCAATACCATAAAGCCACCATTCCATGATTATTGCAAAATGTTGGAGAAAGATATTAATGGTATTCAACATGGTTTTCTAGCGGGAAATAAGATGTATTATGTTGGAGGACAAACTGGCGCATACTGGAATGGTGTTTCAGAATATGAAACATTGGGTCTTACTCATCCATTTTTTCGAGACATGCGTTCAAGAGGCTTTGGTATGACGAAAACTAATTATGGTTATGGTAATGACAAATGGGGTTGGGAGTTCTACCGTTTAACTAAAGGTGCCTATGGAACTGTTCTCTACAAGGATAGGGAGTATAAATATCCAAAACCAAAAAAGTTGATCTGGCGTCCTGATAGACAAATAACTGAGTACAATATTGATGGGGTTCAAATTATTGAGACTAAATTCATTTCTATGAATGATGTTGTATGTTCTATAATTAAATCATCAAAACCAATAAAGATCAAGTTTAATGGCACTGGATTTCACAATCCTATGGAACTTCCAACATTCGATGGAGATGATGAGGGTATTCCTTGGCAACAAAATTTAGAATCTACTATTTCTTTTAATCCAATAGATAATGCAATAAAAATATATGAGTCATCTGGTATGATGGTTAAGCCTAATTGGGGAAAAAATGCTGTAAGAGGTAGGATGATGTACGACGGTATGAGCGTGTGTATTAGCTCTACGAAATCTATCAATAATAGTTATAACGGTTCATACGATAAAAATAAAGTTCCGATTTTTGATTTTACCATCGATTGTGATTCTTCAGGCACAGCAATATTTTATTCTATTGGTGACAACTATAGTGAGGTTATTTCAAATATAAAGTCCGTAAGAAGTAATGTCGAAAAAGCACTTTCAAATAAAACCAATTATATGAATCAATTATTGAATGATCAAATTCCATATTTTAGATGCTCAGATCAATCAGTTGTTGAAACATATTATTACTTATGGGCTATTTATTTCATGTATTTCATTGATGTCGATGAAGGATATATGGAGTACCCTCATACACAAACTGCTATTAATAATTTCATGGGACTTCATCTTTGGGACTCATCTGTTTATGCTAGAATGGGGTCTTGGGTAGTAGACAAGTGGGAGTATGGTTTTGGTAATGTATTAAACTGGGGAAATTTATTGCCTTTTAAAAAAGATGGAGGCAGGTTGCCAGATAATTTTGGTATTAATTGGTATTCTCCAGTTTGGTTTACTCCAGTCTATACCATTCCAGGAGCATGGATGATGTATGAACATTCGGGAGATAAAAAGTTTCTGAAAAAATCATATAATATGTATCATGAACTTTTCAAAAATGGTATCCAGGCAGATCCTACAATCACAGCACTTGCATCTTCTCATCTTAAAGAAATGGCAAAAGTATTGAAGAAAAAAAATCATGTGAGATATTGGGATAGATCATACAATGATGCCGTGGCAGATTTAGCTAAATCATGGGAGGCTAAGTCAGAAGATTATTATGGTAATTATGATTATCAGGGTAAAGACATATGGCACCTTGCGGCTCTAATGTCAAAAGATTTTCCAGATGACTGGGCTAGAGATTTAACAGACAGTTGGATAATGGATACTGAGCAAGGTTTTTTGGGACCTGTTGCTTTAGACGTTAGAGCAAAATCTGCAGTTCAAAATGGAATTTTTGAAGTTTCAACTATTAGTACATGGCAAGTAATAGAGGGCATGTTTGAAAATAACATTGATAAAGAGGCTGTACATATCACTCTTAGTCATCTAAATGGAATGTATAGGGACTACGGGTTTCCAATTGCACCCGAGGTCTGGACACCTGAATATAAGCCATGGGGATCGATGTATTACAACTGGGATGGAGCGATTGTTTTACCAATTATTAAAAGATTAGCAGGCTTTGATTACTCATTCACCGAAAAAACAATATCCATTTCAGATCACTTACCGCCAAGCTGGGATTACATTGATTTAATGGTCCCAGTTTCTTCAAAAAAAAATAAAGTTGATTGGGTAGACTTATCAATAAAGAGAGAGACAACAAAAGCTGGAATTACTAAGAACTATAGTGTTAACAACCTTAAAGGGTGGAATCTAAATATTAATCCTTGGTTTGAGGATAGAAAAGTCATTGATGTGATTACAACAATGAATGTAGAAAACAAAAATGAAGAATCTCAATCATCATATTATATAACTAATCAAGGAACCGGATCATTAGAGATCAAACTTGGAGACGAGTCAGCTTATTTAAAGAATAGAATTTTAGTGAGCCCAGAATCAAGAACGTTTATAGATGATATTAAAATAGAATTAACAAGTTTAATGGGTAATGGGAAAATATCCTATAAAACTCCAAGCTCAAGTACTTTTAGAGATTATAAAGAGCCCTTTGATGTCAAAGAATCTGGCGTTATGGTTGTAAAAGTTTTCGAGGATAATAAACCATCATCAAATTATGAAATTACATTTTTCAAGCAGAAACCATTGCCCGCAATTGATATAAATACCACAGAAAATGGTCTTAAGTACGAATATTATGAGGGGGATTGGAGCAAGATACCTGATTTTGAAGATGAAACTGTAATTAAAGAAGGTTTTATTGATGACATAAGCTCAAGTGTATCAAATAGAAAAGAAAATTACGGCTTAGTTTTAAGCGGTAATATTTTGGTCCCTAAGGAGGATATTTACACTTTTTATTTAAGATCAAATGATGGAAGTAGATTGAAAATTGGAGGAAAAATCATTTCAGAAATCAATGGTAAAGCTGGTTTAGACCCAATTTTTGCAGCTCCATCTAGAATTGCACTTAGCAAAGGTTTTCACTCATTTGAAATAGAATATTTTCAAAGCATAACTAGAAATTCATTATTTGTTGAAATCGAAAGTAATGACATCAATCAACAAGTCATTCCTTCCAAAATGCTTTTTAAATAAATTTTCAAAATTTTATTTTTCAATTTATCGTATTATAATTTTCACTTTATAAAATGAGACAAATATTTTATCTAGCTTTTAAGTATTTTATTTTTTTTCAAACTATAAATGCACAAGAAGCAATCATAAATGAAATAGTTTCATCGAACAATTCCCTATACCCTGATAGGTATGATAAATTTAATGATTGGGTTGAAATAAAAAATCTTTCATCAAATGTTTTAAATCTTGAAGGGTATTGGATTTCTGACGATATAAATAATATTTACAAGTGGAATATTCCAGAACTTCAAATTCCGCCAAATAGTTTTGAAATTATTTATTGTTCTGGAGATGATATTGTACAAAGGGGTAGTGGTACTGTATGGCAAACATTAATAGATCAAGGTTCTGATTGGAAATATGCCTTTCCAGGAGGATCATATAATATTCCTCAAAATTGGAGGGAAATGGATGCTACTCTCAACTGGCCTGAATCTGGAAGTGGATTTGGTTATGGTGATAATGATGATGAAACAATAATCCCATCATCGTCAGGTTTAGCGATACGAAAAATATTTTATATAGAATCTATCTCTGATATAATGTCAATAATGCTTCATATAGATTATGATGATGGATTCATAGCATATATAAATGGTGAGGAGATCGCTAGAGATAATGTGTCAGGTTCTTTTCCGCCTTTAAGCACTCTTGCTAATTCAAATCATGAAGCAAATATTTATCAAGGAGGACTCCCTTCAGAATATGCTGTAAGCAATTGGCAGAATATTCTTGTCCAAGGTTGGAATGTAATAGCAATTCAAGTTCATAATGTAGGTGAGAGTAGCTCAGATATGACAATCATTCCTTTTTTGAGTGTCGAATATTTAAATACGGAAGAAGATCATTATGTAAGTCCAATTTTAAATGATGTGCTTTCCCCACAGCCTGTAGGGCATTACCATACAAACTTTAAATTGGATAGTGATGGTGAACAATTAATTTTGTCAGATGATGCTGGAATCATCGTTGATTCTATTAGTTTTCCAAATATCATGGCTAATATGAGCTTTGGAAGACTTGCAGAAAATAATATGGATTGGCGTTATTTTGATCTACCTACTCCAATGAATGAGAACTTAGGCACATCTTATATGGGTTTCACTGACCCACCTGAGTTAAATATCATTGGAGGGTTTTACCCTTATGGTGAAGAGATTTCTATCATAAACCCTGCAGATAATATTATATATCGGTTCACTACAAGTGGTAGCGATCCAACGATTAATGATGAAATATTTTCATCTATCATAATTGAGGAAAATCTCATGCTAAAAGTCAGATCTTTTAGGGACGGTTATTTTCCTAGTGCCGTAATAACTAATTCTTATTTTAATGATAATTTACTCAGGGATTTACCTGTAGTGTCTTTGATATCTGATTCTAATTATTTCTTCGGATCAGATAGCGGCTTATTGGTAGCTGGAAATGAGGCTGCAAATGGATTTCCTTTCTTTGGAGCAAATTGGTGGTCTGATTGCCCCCACAGTAACATGAGAGAGTATGGGTGTGAGGATTGGGAACATCCAGTGCATATTGAATTTTTTGAGAGTGATGGATCCCAGGGATTTAAATTAAATGCTGGAATGCAAATACACGGTCATTGGATGAGGGGTATGCCTCAAAAAGCAATAGCAATTTTTGCTAGAGGTAAATATGGCACTGACGTTATTGAGCATCAGATTTTTCCTAATTTGCAGATAAATCAATACAAAAATATTTTGCTTAGGCCCTCAGGAAATGATCAATCTTCAACAATGATCAGAGATGGTCTAGGAGCAATGATTGCTAGAGATATTAATTTGGATTATCAAGAATTCAGGCAAGCCGTATTATTTATAAACGGAAACTATTGGGGTATTTATAATATTAGAGAAAAAATCAACGAACATTTTATTTTAAATCATCATAGTGTTGATTTTGATAATTTAGATATTGTTGAAAACTCATATGGAACTTGGGCGAATTTTGGGAGCACTGATAGTTGGAATGATATGAGAAATTTTTTGATACAAAATGATATGAGTCAGAACCAAAACTATGAATTAGCCAATACATTAATTGATATGGAAAGTTGGATAAATTATCTTGTTGTAGAACTTTACGCTGGCAATAATGATTGGATTGGAGGAAATTATAAAAGGTGGTATACACCCGAACATAAGTGGAGATTTATTTTATTTGACTTAGATGCGGGCTTTAATCAATACCCTGAAGAATATAACCCACCTGAAGAGAATATTTTTGAGAACAGTGCTTTAAATGGTGGCTTTCATGAATATTTTCAGTTGATCGTTAATTCTGAATTCAAGAATCAGTTTATTAATACTTTTGCTGATCTTTTTAATACTTCTTTTGATCCACTATATCTAACGAACATAATTGACAGTTTGAGTCAAGTTATTTTTCATGAGATGCCTTATCACATTGATCGTTGGGAGAATACATGCACATATTGTCCATCAAATTGGATAGGAGATGGGATAAATAGTATGGGGGAATGGACCGATGAGTTAGAAAGATTGTATGAATTTGCAAACGTTAGATATGAGGTAGGTTGGAATAATTTAATTGATGAATTTGATCTGGGTGGAACCGTAAACATAAACCTGGTAGAGCAAAATAATTTAGGAAAAATTAAATTGAATTCCATTGTTCCAGATAATTATCCTTGGCAAGGAAAATATTTTATAGGGACAACAATTAGCTTAGATCCAGTTCCCGAATTTGAAAATCAATTTTTATGGTGGGTAATAAACGATCAAGAAATAATTCATGAAGAAAAATTAGTTTTATATTTAGATAGTCAAGATCTTGCACCGGACAGTACTATTTTTATTATGGCAGTTTATAGTGCCGGGCCTCCAACGGAAAGGTCGGTTGTAATTAATGAAATTAATTACAACTCATCTGATGAGTATAATGCGAAAGATTGGATTGAGATTTATAATAACTCAGAATCTATGATAGACATTTCCAATTGGATAATTAAGGATGATAATGATGACCATATATTTGAAATTTCGCCTAATATGACTTTGCTTTCAGGGGCATATCTCGTCATTTGTAGAGACTCACTTGCATTTAAAAACATATATCCCCATGCTAATAATGTAATTGGAGATTTAGGTTTTGGTTTATCAGGCAGTGGGGATATGGTCAGAGTATATGATAATGTTGGGAATTTAGTTGATAGTGTTAGTTATGATGTTAGTGAGCCTTGGCCATATTTGCCTAATGGGTACGGTCCTACATTAGAATTAAAAAATCCTGATCTCGATAATTCAAATTATAGTTCATGGGAGAGCTCTATTATTTTAGGAACTCCTGAACAGCAAAATCATAATTATATATCTTTAGATTTGGATGATGAAGAGCCACAGATGCCATTTACCGTAAAGGTTGGGACTAATTTTCCTAACCCATTTAATATTAACGTTAGTGTTCCGATTTTTTCTTCTGAGGCTCAAATTGTAAAAATTAAGGTGTATGATATTTTAGGAAGGAATATATTTGAAGATAGATTGATGCTAAACATTGGTGAAAACATTTACACTTGGAATGGGGTGGACAAACTAGGAGCTGATATTGTATCAGGAATTTATTTTTTTCATACAATGTGGAATGGGAAACATTCAGTAAATAAAATTATGTGTATAAAGTAATAATATATAGGAATTGAAATTTAACATAGTACTTTAGGAATTAAAATATGAAGAAAAAGAAAAACATTTTATTTTTACTTACGGATCAACAGCGGTACGATACACTGAGTTGTAATGGTTCTTCTCAATGTAAAACTCCATATATAGATGAAGTTGCAAAAGAGGGGATTAATTTTTCCCATGCTTATACACCTATTGCTTTATGCTCTCCTTCTAGAGGATCAATTTTTACAGGTCTTTTTCCTCATAATCATGGTCAATTAACAAACGTTGGAGATAACTTTAATGGTGTATTTGATAAAAACATACTTGATAAAAAATCGTGGACCCAGGTTCTCTCTGATAATGATTATTTAACGGGTTATGTAGGAAAATGGCATCTGCCAAAAGAGGGAGAAAATAATTTTTGGGGTTTAGAAAACTGGCACCTATACAAAAGCTATTATGATAAACTAAAAAATATAGGTATTGAGCATTTCTATGATTACCATGGATCTCATCTAATGGATTCTGAATGGGGTATTTCTAATCCCCCGGCATATGGAAAGTCAGGCCTAGACTATAACCAAATGCAAGAGACATGGTCTACGGATAAAACAATTAGTTTAATAGAGCAATATAAAGATAAAGAAAATCCATTTATGGTCATGACAAGCTTTAAAGGTCCTCATTGGGACTATATGGTGCCAGAACCTTATGATACAATGTATGATCCAAGATCTATTGAAAAATGGGGTAATTTTGATGATCCATTTATAAATAAACCTGAAATTCAGCAGAAAGAAATTTTGCGCTGGAATGCCGGTCATTTAACGTGGAAAGATTGGCAAGAGATGATTGCTGCGTACTGGGGATATTGTACGTATATCGATAGTGAAATAGGAAGAATAATTAAATACTTAAAAAAAATGAACCTTTATGATGATACTGTAATTATTTTTTCGACAGATCATGGCGACATGATTGGTAGTCATAGAATATTTAATAAAGGGTTCCAAATGTACGAGGAAACTCATAGGATACCATTGATAATTAGGGACCCAGATTCATCAACGCCTGGCGATGTCATTAATTCCTTCGTTAGTCATGTTGATCTTTTTGATACAATATGCGATTACGCTAACATCGCGAATGATATAAAAACAGACGGGTTTCCATTAACAGGTTTAAGCAATGATCAAAATAACAATGCTCGGGATAGTATATTTTCCGAGTTTCATGGGTATGAGCCTTGCCTTACATCGATCAGAATGGTAAGAACTAAAAAATGGAAATATGTTTATAACCCTTTTAGTGTGGATGAGCTTTATGATATGGAGAGTGACCCTTATGAAATACATAATTTAGCACCAAGAATTGGCCACAAAGCTGTTTTAAACAGAATGAAAGATAGAATGATCGAGTGGATGAGAGCCACAAATGATGACCTTGGTAGAAAATCAAGAGGCAGGGTAGATTCATTTGATCTTGTATTTTCAAAAGATGATAATTGGCAACCTTAAAATTTTTAATATTTGGATGGTAATATTTAAAATAATCATTTTTATTTTTTTATTTTGTCTATTTGGCTGTAGTCAAAGTTTTGATGATGATACTATTGCTGTTATTGGAAATCAAAAGATATCAAAGTCCTCTTTTCACAAGTATATGCCTGAAGCAAGGTTTAATGCTCTAACAGATTCGTTAAAAATTGAAAAAACCAAAGAATTCTTAACAGATATTTTAAAAGAAAAAGATATTGAAAAAATGCGTATACAAAATAATGATGAAATAAAAAAAGAAATGAAGCTTTGGTCCAAGAGGACGCTTGCAGGTTTATTATTTGATAAAAATATTTTGAATAAGGTTTTTCCAGAAGATAGTTTAAAAAAAATCTATCAGCACTATAAAATGGAAAGGAATATATCTGTCATTGTAATACCTTACATCAAAACCAGAACTATTAAAGTACCTGATAAAAAAGAAGCATATGGTATTGCGAATGACATTTATAATCGTTCAAAAATTGAGGATTTTGAATTTTTGCAAAGGTCTTTCTCAAAAGTTGAGGGCAACCCAAATGATAGATTATCTCACTGGACCAAATTATTTTCAGGAATTAAAGCTGTTGATAGAGAGCTTTGGAAATACAATGTTGGTGAGGTAACTAAACCAATTGATGACGGTCAATCTTTTCGTATAATTAAAATTAATAATGAAAAAGAGGATACTAAATTGCCTGATTACAGATATCAAAAAGATATGTTGATTAGACAAGTTTTAGAACTATGGAAAAAGCCGCTCCAGGATTATTTTATAAAGTATACAGATTCACTATTAAATGAATCAGGCTTCTATATTGATAAAAGCTCATTGCTTAATTTTTCAAATGCGTTAAAAAACAATATAGTTGGTAAAGATATAATCTCCGGTATTAGAAAAACAAATTTTAAAAAAAATATTGGTAGGTATGATAATATCATTTTAAATAGAGAATGGTTTATAAATGAATTTAATGAAGAAGAAAATTTATTTGGTTATCAGCTAGCTGACCCACAAATGGCTTATGGCTTTATCAAAGGATTGATTAGTAGCAAATTAAATCATAAGTCTGCTTTAAATATGGGTATGCAAAATAGTCCATTATATTTGGAAAAATATGAAGAAGAGCTAAGGACTAGAATAAAAAACTTTTATGATTATAATATATTTAAAAAAGGCTTAGAAGTAAAAGAAGAGGAAATGTTAGACTATTATAATCGAAATAAAACAGACTTTAGTGTTTCCCCAAAAATTCTGACTGAATTATTATGGTTTAATGAAATTGAATTGGCACAAAATCACTATAAAAAAATAATTAGTGATAAAGATTATTTTAGTGATATATATAGATATATTAAGTTACAAAAGAGTTCAAAGTATGGAGCAGAGCAAAAATTTATTATTCCTAGTTCTGAAAGTGATCCATATCATTCATTATTTAGTTTAGAAAATGGTTCAATAAGTAAACCATTTAAAAGAGGAAATAAATTTTATATCATAAAAATTATTGAAAAGATAGAATCTCAGATTAGATCATTTAATGAAGTTAAAGCTCAAATTTTGATGAGATTGTCAAAAATGAATAATAAGCGAAATGAGAAAGTTGCAAGAGATAGGCTACTTAAAAAGTTTAAAGTATCTATCAACGAAGACTTAATTCTTTCTTAGAAGCTAATTCAGATGGGAAAGAATAATATTTATTTGCAATTGGATTCAGAATTTCTTCTTTAATACCATTTGGCCATTTAACTTCAATAGATTCTATTTTTGAAAGACTACCAAGACCAAATGTTTTTTTCATAGGGTGTATAGATCGAAATGAGTCACCATTAATCATTGATTTTTCAAGATGAATTCCATTCGCCATTTTTATATGAATAGTAGTTCCAATTTGATGAAAACCAGGCACCTCAGTTTTTAAAATTATTCCTACCCAATTGTTCTTTTTGGCTGATTCTATTTCATTTTTAAAAATATAGATACTTTCATCGGGAAACTTCCCATCAACAAAATAACTATGGTGTCTAGTTGTGGAAACAATTATATCAGTCAAGCCATCGTTGTTAATGTCATCACTTATTGTACACCTTGAGTCATTTTCCAATGCAACATCATATAAATAGCCAATTTTTATAAAATCATTTCCATTTAAGTTCATTATTAAATGGTTAGTCTCAAACGGGTTCCAAGACATACCCTCTAGCTCAATGTTATAAGTTAAATCGGCAAAAAAATCTTTTAAAACTTTATTGGACTGAGAATTTCCTGTATATACATCATGTCGCCAGTATACTGAGCAATAATCCTTTGCTGTCTTTTTACTCATGTTACCATTTGTAATGTAAAGGTCAGGGTCCATGTCATTATCCATATCCATGGAAGTAACTCCCCATGACCATCCTGTCTTAACTATCTCATTTATGCTCTCAAAAGGATATTCCTCATAATTACCATTTTTGGTTTTTGTGTAAAGTCTGTTACCATATCCCATTTTTGCTCTTGCTGAGTTTCGTTTATCATAACCAGGGCGATTAAGGTTCATTTGCTCTAATCTATTTGCTGTTGTGCTTGACATACCTAAAACAAAAAGATCATCTTTACCATCAAGATTATAGTCTGCTATGGAGTGTGACATGCCAAAACTCGATTTTTCAGAGATAATTGCTTTTGTAATGTCTGTAAACTTATTACCATCGTTTTTATAAATGTCTATCCCTGCAAAATCGTTGACAGTTATTAGATCAAGAATATTGTCTTTATCTAGATCAACAAAGGAGCAGCTGTATGTGCGCCTAAAACGTTTTTCGCTCAAGCCAAATTCTTTTGTCATATCTTTAAAGTTCCCTTGCCCATCATTTATCAATAAATATGATGGGAAGCCATCATTAGCATCGTAGTATGGCGTTGGCATTTGGCCGTATATGTATGGAGATTTATATTGCGTTATAAGTACATCAAGATCATTGTCGCCATCTACATCACCTGAGGTAGAAGCAATAGGCATTATAAGTGGCTCTAAGATAGATCTAATAATTTTAGGTTTTTTATCAAATGTAATTTTTCCTTCGCCCTCATATAAAAGAGGAAACATATCACGGCCAAAACATAAAATATCCAGCAGCCCATCATTGTTAAAGTCTCCAAAAATAGCACTAGTCAGCAGATTTTCAGGAAATTCTTTAATTAGGTCTATTGGTTTTTCAAATTTACCATTCTTGTTAACATATATTTTATTTGCACTAATAATCAGGAGTTCGGATAATTCATCATCATTTAAATCGACTAATGCAATTGGCATACCTGGTCCATAAAAGGATTTATCACCCTCTGTGCCTATAATTTGGGTTAATTTGAAAGAATCATCTCCACTGTAGGATAAAATATCAAACTTATCGATAATTAATTGTTTTGCAATGTGGTTGTCGTGTATATCTTTTTTATCTGACCATTCAACATTGCAGAGACCGTTAATTATATATTTTTCGATCTCAGATTTTAAATGAAAAGTGAAGCTGTACAATGACTTCTGTTCGGGCGATGGATAAAATTCTTTCTGATGAAACTCTACATGAGAAATGGTAATTTGTTTTTTCCAACGTTTCATTTTAGACAACCATTTTCTAAAAATGACAGATTCCTTATTGCCACTATAAATAGATTTATATATCCCTTTTTCAATCAATGTTTTTGTTGAAAATTTTGGTATTAGTATTCTTTCAAACTTAAAATTTTCAATTTGTTTAAATTTATTTTCTTTTAACCGAATAGAGTCCCATAATGAAACGATTGATTGCTCATAAATTTGGGCCAAGACCTCGTCTTTCCAAATTGTGCTGTCTAGACCCTCTCTTTCAGATATGATATTATCAACAGAGCCATAATCAATTTCATTTCTATCTAAAAAATCATCTAGCTCGATTTCATTTGAATGAAAATCATAATTAAAAAGCATCAATATTATAAGGATGAGTGGTATGGATACTATTATTCTATTAATTTTATTTTTCATAGATAAAGGGCTCATAATAGTTCATTAAATGAAACTCACTTTGTGAATTTTCTAAATTCAAAAATGATTCAAAAACTAGTGGATTGTCAGTATTATTTATCATCATATCATAATGACATGGAATGATAACTTTAGGCTTAATTAAGTTAGTTATTTGCACGGCTTCCATAACATCTAAATTATTATAGCCTCCGTTGATACATAAAGTAGCTATATCAGGATTAAATTTTCCAGCATATCCTAATAGGTTAGTGTAGTTTGTATCCCCAGAATTATAAAATGTTATATCATTTTTAAATTTAATTACAAAACCAATATGATTTAAATCTGTAAGGTCTGTTGGAAGCGAAAATGTTCCAAATATATTTATTCCTAGAGCTTCTATTTCCTGAACGGGATGAATTAGCATACAATTCTTTTCATCAATCCCAAAGGATTTAAGTTTTTCAATTGCTTCCCATGGGCCAACAAATAATGGGTCATTTTTCACTTTTGGCAGAGTATATGGGTCAGCATGGTCATCATGGGAGTGGGTAATGAGAATTATGTCTACATCTAAATCCTCAGGTTCTATGAAGATAGGAAGTTGTCTGTCTAATTTAAATTTGATTTTCTTTTGATTTCTAGTTTCCTCACAAAAGTTTGAAAGATAAGGGTCAATGCAAATTAATGTACCATCATTATCTTTAATTATAAATCCATTTTGACCTAGTGACCAAATGGCTATGCTATTTTTATTAACCTCAAATCTTTTTATGCTTTTCATAAAATTAATTGAGCTCATTAGCTTAGGTAAAACTAATTTAATATCTGCATCCATATCAAATGGATCATTCATCGCAAAATTATATTTCCTGGGGTTCATTTTAAATTTTCAATTTTTTATCTTGATACTCTTCCTGAGGTAAATCCATTTACAAGATTAAGAACCTCATCTGAAGTGCTTAGATTATAATCACCCTTGATACTATGGGCAAGACATGAAGCT
>CENJ01169375.1_pt1 | contig 18099 bp, 16 predicted proteins | sample 356161 | NCBI WGS metagenome assembly CENJ01 (sample SAMEA2619531, study PRJEB7988) | marine metagenome | biome: marine biome (ENVO:00000447); feature: surface water layer (ENVO:00002042); material: "saline water (ENVO:00002010), including plankton (ENVO:xxxxxxxx)" | depth 5 m
AAGACCCGGCAGAACGCGACGGGTTTCCGCTTCGTGACCCAGCGGCACAGCCTCCGGCCACGGATGGCACCGATGTGACATGGATCGGGCACGCCTCGCTGCTGTTTCGCCATGGTGGGATAAGCGTCCTGACCGACCCAGTATTCTACGAGCGCGCCTCGCCATTCCGGTTCAGTGGCCCGAAACGTGTGGTTCCGGCCGCCTATACCCCCGAGTCGCTGCCGCATGTCGACATCATCGTGATTTCACATGCGCATTATGACCATCTGGACATGCCCAGCCTGCGACGGTTGGCGGTGGAGCAGCCTGACATCCGTGTCATCGTGCCGTTGGGGCTTGCGCACTATGTCAGACGCGCAGGTTTCACCGATGTGACTGAAATCGACTGGTGGCAAAGTGACCAGCGGGATGGTGTCGATGTCACCGCCACGCCAGTGCGCCACTGGGCGTCCCGCACGCCTTTCGACCGCAACAGGACCCTGTGGGCGGGGTTCATGATCACCTTCCGCGACGGATACCGGTTCTATTTTGCCGGTGACACAGGCTACAGCGCAGATTTCACCGCAACCCGCGAGCGCCTTGGCGCGCCAGATTTCGCCGCCATTCCGATTGGTGCCTACGAGCCGCGTGATTTTATGCGTGAATCGCACTGCACACCGGAGGAGGCTGTGCAGATCTTCCGCGACCTTGATGCCGGGAGCGCGGTGGCTGTCCATTGGGGCACATTCAAGCTCACTCTCGAACCGCTTGCCGAGCCACCGGTCAGGCTCCGCGCCGCCCTTGCCGAGGCCGGCATTGCCGAGCGGCGGTTTCGTGCGCTGACCCATGGCGAGCGGTGGAATTTGGGTCAGTCCGGGAATTAGGGTCGGGCAGGAAGCAGGGCAGGCTCACAGCGGCATTTTATCTCGCCCGATCGGACCGGTTTGGCTTGCTTTTGACACAGTGCTGAATTATTCAAACCACAGGTTTTCGTAGTGGGAGCGGATAACCAGGTGCCCGAACTTCTTTCTGAATATCTGCCGATCGCGGTGTTCTTTGCTATTGCCGTCGGTTTGGCCATCGCAATGGTCAGCGCGTCACTGTTTCTTGGCAATCAGCGCCCTGATGACGAGAAGATGGCGGCTTATGAATGCGGCTTTGATGCGTTTGATGATTCGCGCGGTCAGTTTGACGTGCGCTTCTATCTGGTGGCCATCCTGTTCATCATTTTCGACCTTGAGGTTGCGTTTCTGTTTCCGTGGGCAGTGTCGCTTGGCGGCATCGGCATGTTCGGTTTCTGGTCGATGATGCTGTTTCTTGCCGTGCTGACCATAGGCTTCATCTATGAGTGGAAGAAAGGGGCCCTGGAATGGGAGTGATCGATCCCCGTACTGCAGCGCCGATTCCGCCTGGCCCTGACCAGGACGCCATCCTGAAAGCTGTCGGTGACGAGATCACCAACCGCGGCTTTGTCATTGCCAGTGCCGATAAGCTGTTCAACTGGGCGCGGTCCGGATCGCTCTGGCCGATGACCTTCGGGCTTGCCTGCTGCGCTGTCGAGATGATGCATTCTGCTGCCAGCCGCTATGACATGGATCGCTACGGCATGCTGTTCCGGCCAAGCCCGCGGCAGTCGGATGTGATGATTGTCGCCGGCACGCTGACCAACAAGATGGCGCCAGCGCTCCGTCGGGTCTATGACCAGATGCCGGAGCCGCGCTGGGTGCTGTCCATGGGGTCATGCGCCAATGGCGGCGGCTATTATCATTATTCCTACGCCGTGGTGCGTGGATGCGATCGGATCGTTCCGGTGGATGTCTATGTTCCCGGCTGCCCACCGACGGCTGAAGCCCTGATTTACGGTCTGCTTCAGCTGCAGAAGAAGATCAAACGCACAGCGACCATCGCGCGCGGCTGATCTGTTACGATTTTTTGGGGGTGGAGCCAAGGTGCCTGGCAACCACTCCTTTGATGACCATGACCTCAGGCACCTTCTCGGCTGCGGAACGCGGCCGGTTTCCAGACGCCGCAACCGACGGCCATAGGACCTGTTGAATGACCGACGCCACCGCCGTAGATGCCGAAAACCGGGACACCGCAGTATCAGCGCTCGATTCGATGTGCGACCATATTCGCCAGCTTCTTGGTGCGGTGATCTCTGACGCTGGCGTCGTGCGCGGCGAGATTGTCGTTCGCACCAGCATTTCAGATGTCATCGCTGTGCTGTCATCGCTTCGTGATGACCGCCATGCCGCTTTCAACCAGCTTTCCGATCTGACTGCTGTCGACTATCCGGAGCGTCCCAACCGGTTTGAAATGGTCTATCAGCTGTTGTCGATGCGCAACAACATGCGTCTGCGGATTCTGGTTGCGGTTGGCGAAGGACAGGCCGTTCCGTCGGCCACCACCGTCTACAGCGCTGCCAACTGGGCGGAGCGCGAGGCCTGGGACATGTTCGGCATCTTCTTCGCCGGCCACCCCGACCTTCGTCGTCTGCTGACGGATTATGGTTTCGAGGGCCATCCGCTTCGCAAGGATTTTCCGCTGACCGGTCATGTCGAGGTCCGCTATGACGACACGCAGCGCCGCGTTGTCAACGAGCCGGTGTCGCTGGTTCAGGAATTCCGCGATTTCGATTTCCTGAGCCCGTGGGAAGGGATGCAGGCGCAGATCCCCGGCGATGAAAAAGCCAACGGGGAAGGGTGAGGAGCCGGTCATGGCAGAGATGCAGATCAAGCCCATCACGATGAATTTCGGCCCGCAGCATCCGGCTGCGCACGGCGTGCTTCGCCTTGTCCTTGAAATGGACGGCGAGGTGATCGAGCGTGCCGACCCCCATATCGGCCTGTTGCACCGCGGTACCGAAAAGCTCATCGAGCACAAGACCTATCTCCAGGCATTGCCCTATTTTGACCGGCTTGATTATGTATCGCCGATGAATCAGGAACATGCCTGGGCGCTTGCTGTCGAGCGCGCTGTGGGCATCGAGGTGCCGCGCCGGGGCCAGTATATCCGCGTTCTCTACTGCGAGATCGGGCGGATCCTGAACCACCTTCTGAACCTGACCACCTTTGCCATCGATGTGGGGGCGATGACCCCGCTTCTGTGGGGCTTTGAAGAACGTGAAGCGCTGATGGGCTTTTATGAGCGGGCATGTGGTGCACGGCTCCATGCGGCCTATTTCCGCCCCGGCGGCGTGCATCAGGATCTGCCCGACGGGTTGCTCGACGAAATCCTCGACTGGACCGGGACGTTTCCCGCCTTCATCAATGATCTGGAAACGCTGCTGACCGACAACCGCATCTTCAAGCAGCGGACAGTCGATATCGGTGTGATCACCGAGGAGGCCGCGCTTGATCTTGGCATTACCGGGCCCTGCCTTCGTGGCAGCGGCGTGGCCTGGGACCTTCGCAAGTCGCAGCCCTATGATGCCTATGCCGAGATGGATTTCGACGTGCCGATCGGCAAGACCGGTGACTGCTACGCGCGCTATCTGGTGCGGGTCGAGGAAATGCGCCAGTCGCTGCGGATCATTCGCCAATGCATCGAGAACATGCCGGATGGTCCTGTTCTGGCCGAGAACAACAAGGTGACACCGCCGAAGCGGGGCGAGATGAAGCATTCGATGGAAGCGCTGATCCATCACTTCAAGCTCTATACCGAAGGCTTCCACGTCCCCGAGGGTGACAGCTACACCGCGGTCGAGGCGCCAAAGGGCGAGTTCGGGGTCTATCTTGTCGCTGACGGGTCGAACAAACCCTATCGCTGCAAGATCCGCGCGCCGGGGTTCTATTTCATGGCTGCCGTCGATTACCTGTCGCGCGGCCATATGCTTGCGGACTCGGTGGCCATCATCGGGTCGCTCGACATTGTATTTGGTGAGATCGACAGATGAGCATTGACGCCCGTATTGCCGAAAACCAGCCGGAAAGCTTTGCCTTCACTTCTGAAAACGAGGCGGAGATCAAGCGGATCGTGGCGAAATATCCGAAGGGCCGCCAGGCCAGCGCGGTGATGCCGCTTCTCGATCTGGCGCAGCGTCAGCACGACAACTGGATTCCGATGGCGGCCATCGAACTGATCGCCAAGAAGCTCGACATGGCCGAAATCCGGGTGCTCGAGGTGGCGACCTTCTACACCATGTTCAATCTGAAACCTGTCGGCAAATATTTCCTGCAGGCCTGCACCACCACGCCATGCTGGCTCCGCGGCTCCGACAATATGATGCGCTGCATCAAGGACCGGTTCGGCATCAGCTCCGGCGAGACTTCGGCGTGTGGCCGGTTCTCGCTGCTTGAGGTCGAGTGTCTCGGCGCCTGTGTCAACGCGCCGATCCTGCAGGTGAATGACGATTTCTATGAGGATCTGGATTACGCCAGTACCGGGGCGCTGCTTGACGCGCTGGAAGCCGATACGCCACTTCCTGTTGGCTCGGTAACCGGACGCTCAGGGTCAGAGGCCACGGGCGGGGCAACCAGCCTGTCGGCGCTCAAGCCGGCAGAATAGGGAGGGACGAATGCTTAAAGATGAAGATCGCATTTTCACCAATCTCTATGGCTGGGGTGATGCCGGGCTGAAGGGCGCAAAGTCGCGTGGCGACTGGTCCAACACGGCAAAGCTTCTGAAGCTTGGCCATGACGAGATTGTCGAGCGGATCAAGGCATCCGGTCTTCGTGGCCGCGGCGGCGCCGGTTTCCCGACCGGCCTGAAATGGTCCTTCATGCCAAAGGAAGTTGGCGCCCGCCCGCATTATCTGGTGGTCAACGCCGATGAATCCGAGCCCGGAACATGCAAGGACCGCGACATCATCCGGCATGAGCCGCACAAGCTTCTGGAAGGCTGTGTGGTTGCCGGTTTCGCCATGCGCGCGCATGCCGCCTACATCTATATCCGTGGCGAGTTCGTGAATGAGGCCCGCCGTCTGCAGTCTGCCATCGACGAGGCCTATGACGCCGGCCTTCTTGGCGACAATGCCGCGAAATCCGGCTGGAAGTTCGATATCTATCTTCATCGCGGTGCCGGCGCCTATATCTGCGGCGAGGAGACAGCGCTGATCGAATCGCTGGAGGGCAAGAAGGGCCAGCCACGCCTGAAGCCGCCATTCCCGGCAGGTGCCGGCCTTTATGGCTGCCCGACGACAGTGAACAATGTTGAATCGATTGCCGTTACCCCGACCATCCTGCGGCGCGGACCGGACTGGTTCTCGGCCCTTGGCAAGGAAGGCAACACAGGCACGAAGCTGTTCTGCATCTCCGGCCATGTGAACCGCCCCTGCAATGTCGAAGAAGAGATGGGTATCCCGCTTCGCGAACTGATCGAGAAACATGCCGGCGGTGTGCGCGGGGGCTGGGACAATCTTCTGGCGGTAATCCCGGGCGGATCATCAACGCCGCTCATGCCACAGAGCGTGTGCAACACCATCACCATGGATTTTGACGCGCTGAAGGAAGCCGGGACGGGTCTTGGCACCGCAGGCGTCATCGTCATGGACAAGAGCACCGACATCGTCAAGGCCATCGCGCGGCTGTCCTACTTCTACAAGCATGAATCCTGCGGCCAGTGTACGCCCTGCCGCGAGGGCACAGGCTGGATGTGGCGGATGATGGACCGGCTGGTCCGCGGCGATGCCGAAATCCATGAGATCGAGACACTGGAACAGGTCACGCGCCAGGTCGAGGGGCACACCATCTGCGCCCTTGGCGACGCGGCAGCATGGCCGATCCAGGGCCTGATCAAGCATTTCCGTCCGGAAATCGAGCGTCGTATCACCGCGCATCGCGCGGCATCGGCGGTCGAGGCGGCGGAGTAGGGGGTAACGTCATGCCAAAGCTGACTGTGAATGGCGTCGAGGTCGAGGTCGAGGACGGGTCCACCGTTCTTCATGCCTGTGAGGAAGCCGGAGTCGAAATTCCGCGCTTCTGCTACCACGACAGGCTGTCGATTGCCGGCAACTGCCGGATGTGCCTTGTCGATATGGAGCGCGCGCCAAAGCCGGTCGCGTCCTGCGCGATGCCGGCTGGTGAGGGCATGGTGATCCGCACCGATACCGACCGCGTGAAGAAAGCACGTGAAGGGGTGATGGAGTTCCTTCTGATCAATCATCCGCTGGATTGCCCGATCTGTGACCAGGGCGGTGAATGCGATCTTCAGGATCAGGCCATGGGATATGGCTTCGACAGTTCGCGCTATGAGGAAAACAAGCGCGCCGTTGAGGACAAGCATATGGGGCCGCTGATCAGCACCACCATGACGCGCTGTATCCATTGCACGCGCTGTGTGCGCTTTGCCACCGAGGTGGCCGGTGTTCCCGAGCTTGGTGCCATTGGCCGCGGCGAGAATATGGAGATCACCACCTATCTGGAAAAGACGCTGGCGTCCGAACTTTCGGCCAATGTCATCGATCTGTGCCCGGTCGGGGCACTGACCTCGAAACCCTATGCCTTTGCAGCGCGTCCGTGGGAGCTGAGCAAGACGGAATCCGTCGACGTGATGGATGCGGTCGGAAGCAACATCCGGGTCGATGCGCGCGGGGCGCAGGTGATGCGTGTGCTGCCGCGCCTGAACGAGGATATCAACGAGGAGTGGATCTCCGACAAGACGCGCTATGCAATTGACGGCCTGCGCCGCCAGCGTCTGGACCGGCCCTACATCCGTGGCCGTGACGGCAAGCTGTCGCCGGCCAGCTGGGACGAGGCCTTCACCGTGATTGCGGCAAAGATGAAGAAGGCCAAGCCTGCCGCCATTGCCGCCATCACCGGTGACCAATGCGACGCCGAATCGATGTTTGCGCTGAAGACGCTGTTCGACAAGCTGGGAAGCGGCAGCATCGATTGTCGTCAGGATGGCACGAAGATTGGCGGTGCCCGTGCAGGGTACCTGTTCAATTCGACCATTGCCGGCATTGACGAGGCCGACGCGCTGCTCATCATCGGCAGCAACCCGCGGACAGAGGCGGCTGTGCTGAATGCCCGCATCCGCCGCAACTGGCTGTCGACCCGCATGCCGGTCGGTGTTGTCGGTCCTGAGATGGACCTGACCTATGATGCCGAGAACCTTGGCGATGATCCTGCCATCCTTGCCGACATCCTGTCCGGCAAGTCGAAATTTGCCGCCAAGCTGAAACGGGCGAAACGTCCGATGATCATCATCGGTATGGGCGCGCTGGCACGCAATGACGGCGGTGCCATCCTTGGCCAGGCGCATGCCATTGCCGATGCCTATGGCGTGGTTGCCGGTGACTGGAACGGCTTCAATGTTCTTCATAACGCGGCTTCGCGTGTCGCTGGCCTCGATCTCGGCCTGACGCCGGGGCGCGGTGGTCTGGATGTTGACGGCATCTACAAGGCGGCGTCTGCGGACAAGCTTGATCTTGTCTGGCTGCACGCTGCAGACGAAATCGAAGAAGCCATGTTCGAGAAAACTTTCGTTGTATATCAGGGGCATCACGGCGATCGCGGTGCGCATGTCGCCGATGTGATCCTGCCGGGCGCCGCCTATACCGAGAAGGATGGTATCTATCTGAACACAGAGGGACGGGTGCAATATGCGGCCCGCGCCACATTCCCGCCCGGTGAGGCGCGCGAAGACTGGACCATCATCAGGGCATTGGCCGGGCGGCTTGGCATCAATCTCGGGTTTGACACGATTGATGAGCTGCGCGGGGCGATGTTCGAGCTGGTTCCCCATTTTGCCGATCGGGACGAGATCAAGCCTGCCCGCTGGGCAAAGTTCGGAAGCAAGACGAAGATGACATCGGATGCTGTCGGTACGGCGGTCGAGACCTTCCATATGACCTGCGCCATCAGCCGCGCCTCGGAGACCATGGGGCAATGCCTCATGGCCCTGCAGGCCGATGCAGCGCGTGACGCGGCGGAGTAGCACGATGGATCTGATGACCAACAGCTACCTCATGGAACTGGCGCTGATCGTCGGCAAGATCATGCTTGTTGTCGGCCCGCTTCTGATTGCGGTGGCCTACCTTACGCTGGCGGAACGCCGCGTTATCGGGTTCATGCAGCTTCGCAAGGGACCGAATGTCGTTGGCCCGTTCGGGATGTTCCAGCCTTTTGCCGATGCGCTCAAGCTGATGGCGAAGGAAACCATTCTGCCGGCTGGCGCCAACAAGGTTGTGTTTGTTCTCGCACCGATGCTGACCTTCGTCCTGGCCCTTGTCGCCTGGGCGGTGATCCCGTTTGGCGAGGGCCTTGTGATTGCCGACATCAATGTCGGGATCCTGTATCTGTTCGCGATTTCGTCGCTTGGTGTCTATGGCGTGATCATGGCTGGCTGGGCCAGCAATTCGAAATATGCGTTCCTCGGGGCACTGCGGTCCGCCGCGCAGATGGTGTCTTACGAGGTCTCCATGGGCCTGGTGATCATCAATGTGCTGATCTGTGTCGGGTCGCTGAACCTGACCGCCATCGTCGAAGCGCAGCGCGGCATGTGGTTTGCGCTGCCGCTGCTGCCGATGTTTTTTGTCTTCTTCATTTCGACGCTGGCCGAAACCAACCGTGCGCCGTTCGACCTTCCGGAAGGGGAGTCGGAGCTGGTGGCAGGCTATTTCGTCGAATATTCCTCGATGAGCTTCGCCCTGTTCTTCCTCGGTGAATACGCCAACATGATCCTGATGAGCGGCATGACAACAGTGTTGTTCCTTGGGGGATGGCTGCCGCCGTTCGACATCTGGCCGTTGAATATCGTGCCGGGACCGATCTGGTTCATTCTCAAGGTCATGCTGCTGCTGTTCGTCTTCCTGTGGGTGCGGGCGACGACGCCGCGCTACCGCTATGACCAGCTGATGCGTCTCGGGTGGAAGGTATTCCTGCCCTTCTCACTGATCTGGGTGGTGCTGACTTCAGGCTTCCTGCTCTACACCGGCAACCTGCCGGCAGCGGTTGCAGGCTAGGGGGAACAATTTATGGGTGCCATGATCAATTCGCTTCGTTCCTTCCTGCTTCTCGAGCTTGGCAAGGGGCTGTTCCTGACGCTGAAATACTTCTTCAAGCCGAAGGTGACGATCAACTATCCCTACGAGAAGGGAAGCCTGTCGCCACGGTTCCGCGGCGAGCACGCGCTGCGGCGGTATCCGAATGGTGAGGAGCGCTGTATCGCCTGCAAGCTGTGTGAAGCTGTTTGCCCGGCACAGGCCATCACCATCGAGGCAGAGCCGCGTGATGACGGAAGCCGCCGCACGACGCGCTATGACATCGACATGACGAAATGCATCTATTGCGGCTTCTGCCAGGAAGCCTGTCCCGTCGATGCCATTGTCGAAGGTCCCAATTTCGAGTTCGCCACTGAAACCCGCGAGGAGCTGTACTACGACAAGGACAAGCTTCTGGCGAATGGCGACCGGTGGGAAACGGAAATTGCCCGTAACCTCGCCGCCGATGCGCGCTGGCGCTAACGGCGAAGACGTTCAGGGGGATCAGGGTATGAATGAATTCAATAGGATGTCCGGTGATGATTGAGGCGGCGTTCTTCTATCTTTTTGCTGCGGTGATGCTTGGTGCCGGCCTGATGGTCGTCGTGTCGCGCAACCCGGTGTTTTCGGTCTTGTTTCTGATCCTGGCTTTCTTCAACGCGGCCGGGCTGTTTGTGCTGATTGGCGCGGAATTCATCGCCATGCTGCTTGTTGTCGTCTATGTCGGCGCGGTGGCGGTGCTGTTCCTGTTCGTGGTGATGATGCTCGACATCAATTTCGCCGAGATGCGGGCCGGGTTCCAGAAATACCTGCCGCTGGGGCTGATCGTTGGCGGCATCCTTGTGTTCGAGCTTGTCGCCGCGATCTATGGCGATGCCTTCTCGGGGGCGACGCTGCCGGCGATGCCGGAGATCAGCAACACCCGCGCGCTGGGCAATGAGCTCTACACCAAATATCTTTACCTGTTCCAGATTGCCGGTCTGATCTTGCTGGTGGCGATGATCGGCGCGATTTCGTTGACCATGCGCCGTCGGTCCGGTGTGCGAAGACAGGTTATTTCCGAGCAGAACATGCGTCGCCGAGAGGACAGTGTCGAGGTGATCGACGTTCCGGTCGGGGCTGCCGCGCGGACTGTTCATACAGTGCCGCCGAGCAAGCGCGAGGGATAAGGCCATGCTTGAATTGTCTCTGAACCATTATCTTGCCGTATCAGCCGTGTTGTTCGCTCTTGGCACCTTCGGCATCTTCCTGAACCGCAAGAACGTCATCACCATCCTGATGTCGATTGAGCTGATGCTACTGGCGGTGAATATCAACATGGTGGCCTTCTCGGCCTATAACGGTGACCTTGAAGGGCAGATTTTCTCGCTGTTCATCCTGACGGTTGCCGCCGCCGAGGCCGCCATCGGCCTTGCCATCCTTGTCGTCTTCTTCCGCAACCGCGGGTCGATTGCGGTTGAGGATGTGAACATGATGAAGGGCTGACCGGAATGTATGCCTCGATTGTCTTTCTGCCGCTGATCGGCGCGCTGATTGCCGGCTGGCTGAGCCTGAGCCATCGCGACCGCGCGGCCGAGCTTGTCACCGTGATCTGCCTGCTGACATCGCTGCTGTTCTCGGTGATTGCCTTTGCCCAGGTCGGCATTGGTGGCCAGCCTGTTACCATCGACCTTGCGCGCTGGATTGTTTCCGGTGATTTCGAGGCAATGTGGCGGCTGCGTTTCGACACGCTGACGGTTGTGATGCTGATTGTTGTCACCGGCGTGTCTTCAATGGTGCATCTCTATTCCATCGGCTACATGTCGCATGACAATGCCCGTGCGCGGTTCATGGCCTATCTCAGCCTTTTTACCTTTGCGATGCTGATGCTGGTCACGGCGGACAATCTTGTTCAGTTGTTCTTCGGCTGGGAAGGGGTGGGGGTTGCCTCATATCTGCTGATCGGCTTCTGGTACAAGAAGGACAGCGCCCATACCGCGGCGATGAAGGCTTTCGTCGTCAACCGTGTTGGTGATTTTGGCTTTGCTCTGGGCATTCTGGCGGTCTACCAGATTTTTGGGTCCGTACAGTTCGATGAGATCTTCGCCAACGCTGGTGCCGCTGCGGACACGAAGATCACCTTCCTTGGCAGTTCGTTGCCTGCGCTCGAGGTGGCCGGCATCCTGCTGTTTATCGGGGCAATGGGTAAGTCGGCGCAGCTTGGCCTGCACACCTGGCTTCCTGACGCGATGGAAGGCCCGACCCCGGTGTCGGCGCTGATCCATGCGGCGACGATGGTCACGGCGGGCGTGTTCATGGTCTGCCGTCTGTCGCCGATGCTCGAATTTGCGCCTCTGTCGCTCGACATCATCACCATCGTCGGGGCACTGACGGCGATTTTTGCAGCGACTGTCGGTTTCACCCAGTTCGACATCAAGCGGGTGATCGCCTATTCGACCTGCTCGCAGCTTGGCTACATGTTCTTTGCGGCCGGTGTGTCGGCCTATCCGGCGGCGATGTTCCACCTGACGACGCACGCTTTTTTCAAGGCGCTGCTGTTCCTTGGGGCCGGATCGGTGATCCATGCGATGTCCAATGAGCAGGACCTCCGCAACATGGGTGGTATCTGGAAGAAAATCCCCTTCACCTACATGATGATGTGGATCGGGTCGCTGGCGCTTGCCGGGTTCCCGTTCTTTGCCGGGTTCTATTCCAAGGACATGATTCTCGAGGCTGCCTTTGCTGCGCATACGCCTGTCGGCATGCTGGCCTTCTGGCTTGGCTGCGCCGCTGCTTTTCTGACGGCGTTCTACAGCTGGCGTCTGCTGATCATGGCCTTCCATGGCAAGCCGCGGGCCTCCGCCGAAGTGATGTCGCATGTCCATGAGTCACCGCTGGTGATGACGGTTCCTCTCTTCGTGCTGTCGATTGGTGCGATCTTCTCGGGTTGGCTTGGATACGAGCTGTTTGTCGGGCATGACATGGCCCGCTTCTGGGGTGATTCAATCCTGATCCTGCCGGAACATCACGCCATGGAACATGCGCATCATGTCCCAACCTGGGTAAAACTGCTCCCTGTGATTCTGGCAGGTTCCGGGGTCATTCTGGCGGTGCTCTGCTACGCTGTCTGGACAGGTCTGCCGGGGGCCGCGGCGCGCGCGCTGCGCCCGATCCACGCCTTTTTCTTCAACAAGTGGTATTTCGACGAGCTGTACGACCTGATCTTTGTACGGCCGGCGGTACGCATCGGTGCCTTCCTGTGGCAACGCGGTGATCGTGACACCATTGACGGGTTTGGCCCGGACGGTCTGTCCAGCCTGGTGCTGCGGGTTTCGTCTGCGGCGGCGCGGCTTCAGTCCGGGTTCGTCTTCCACTATGCCTTTGCCATGCTGATCGGGGTCGTTGTCCTGCTCAGCTGGTATTATCTGCGCTTCGGGGGAATGTAGGCGATGATCGAGACCTGGCCACTCCTGACCATCATCACCTTCCTGCCGATGATCGGCGTGGTGTTCCTGCTGATGATCCGCGGCGACGAAGAGGTTGTTGCCCGCAATACGCGCAATGTGTCGCTCTGGGTCAGCGGGTTCACCTTTGTTGTGTCGCTGGCGCTGGTGCTGAACTTTGATCTTCAGGCCACCGGCTATCAGTTCGAGGAGCGCGCCGAATGGCTTCCCGGGACCGGTATCAGCTATCATCTCGGTGTGGATGGCATCTCGATGCCGTTCATTCTGTTGTCGACGCTGCTTATGCCGCTGGCGATCCTTGCCAGCTGGAAGGCCGTGACCCACAGGGTGCGCGAATACATGATCGCGTTCCTCGTCCTGGAAACGATGATGATCGGCATGTTCGCCTCGCTCGACATGCTGATGTTCTATCTGTTCTTCGAAGGTGTCCTGATCCCGATGTTCATCATCATCGGGGTCTGGGGTGGGGCGCGCCGTGTGTATGCTGCCTTCAAGTTCTTTCTCTACACTCTGCTTGGCTCGGTGCTGATGCTGGTGTGCATGCTGGCGATGTATATCGATGCCGGCACCACTGACATTCCCGGCCTGACAGCGCACAGCTTTGCCGCCGGCATGCAGACCTGGCTGTTCCTCGGCTTCCTGGCGTCCTTTGCGGTGAAGGTGCCGATGTGGCCTGTCCATACCTGGCTTCCCGACGCGCATGTCGAGGCGCCGACCGCCGGTTCGATGATCCTTGCCGGCGTCCTGCTGAAGATGGGGGGCTATGGCTTCATCCGCTTTTCCTTGCCGATGTTCCCGCTGGCTTCGGAATATTTTGCGCCGCTGATTTTCGCCCTGTCGATCATTGCCGTGATCTACACCTCGCTTGTGGCGCTGGCGCAGTCCGACATGAAAAAGCTGATTGCCTATTCTTCAGTCGCGCATATGGGGTTTGTCACCATCGGCATCTTCACCCTGACTGAACAGGGTGTGGCCGGTGCGATGTTCCAGATGATCAGTCACGGGCTGGTTTCTGCGGCGTTGTTCTTCTGTGTCGGTGTTGTCTATGACCGGCTTCATACCCGCGAAATCAGCGCCTATGGCGGGGTTGCCGCGGTGATGCCGCGTTATGCCGTATTCTTCATGTTCATGATGCTGGCCTCGGTCGGGCTTCCCGGCACCAGCGGGTTTGTCGGCGAGATGCTGGTCCTCGTCGGCGCCTGGAAGGCCAGCAGCTGGGTAGCGCTGTTTACAGCAACCGGCCTTGTGCTGGGGGCGACCTACATGCTCTGGCTGTACCGGCGGGTGATGTTCGGCAAGATCGTCAACGCCGAGGTCGAGGCGATGGAGCGGATCAGTCGCCGCGAGCTGTTGATCTTCGCGCCTCTGACAGTCCTTGTCCTGTGGTTTGGCATCTATCCGGCGTCGCTTCTCGATGTGATGGAGACAAGTATCCAGGTCGTTCTAGACAGCGCCGCCGCCGGCGGTGCATTCGTGATTGCTGGGAGGTAGGCCATGACTGAATTCCAGATGGCTGACATCATACCGGCCCTGCCGGAAATCTTTCTTGCGGGTGTCGGACTGCTTCTCGTCCTTGTCGCGGCCTATGGCGGTGAATCGGTGACCAATGCCCGCCGCGTGACGCAGCTGGCGATGGCCGGCATCGCGATCACCCTGCTTCTGGTGCTGAATGGCGATCAGGTATTGTCCAGCGCCTTTGGCGGCATGTTCTCGGCGGATGCCTTCGCCAACTATATGAAGGTGCTCGTGCTGCTTGGCACCTTTGCCGCGCTTGGCATGTCGATGCGAAGTGCCGGTGATGACGACATCAACAAGCCGGAATTCGCGCTTCTGGTCTTGCTGGCGCTTGTTGGCATGATGCTGATGATCTCGGCGGACAATCTGATGGCGCTGTATATGGGCGTCGAACTGCAGTCGCTGCCGCTCTATGTCGTTGCGGCCATGCGGACGAACTCGCTGCGTTCATCCGAGGCGGGGCTGAAATATTTTCTTCTCGGGGCGCTGTCCTCCGGACTTCTTCTGTATGGCGCGTCACTTGTCTACGGCGTTGCCGGCACCACGGATTTCGATGGCATCGCCGCGGCGATCGCCGGCAAGGATCTTCCCGCCGTCTTCATCATCGGCATGGTCTTCATGATCTCTGGTCTCGCCTTCAAGGTTTCGGCAGCCCCGTTCCACATGTGGACGCCGGATGTGTATGAAGGCTCGCCGACCCTGGTGACGGCGCTGTTTGCGATCGCCCCCAAGGTGGCGGCCATCGCGATGCTGATGCGCGTGACCTATGGTGCCTTTGGTGGCATTGCCGACCAGTGGCAGCAGGTGCTGGTGGCACTGTCCGTCGCCTCGATGGTGATTGGCGCGCTTGGCGCCATCATGCAGACCGACATCAAGCGGATGATGGCCTATTCCTCGATCGCGCATATGGGCTACGCGCTGGCTGGCCTGGCCGCCGGCACGGTCGCGGGTGCGACTGGCGTGATGATCTATATGACAGGCTATGTCTTCATGGGGGCGGGCAGTTTCGCAATCATCCTGCTGATGCGCCGTGATGGGGTCGAAGCCACAAAGATCCTTGATCTCAAGGGGCTGTCGCGCACCCATCCGCCGCTTGCTATCGGGCTTCTGGTGATGATGTTCTCGATGGCGGGCATTCCGCCGCTGGCTGGCTTCTTCGGCAAATGGTACGTGTTCCTCGCCGCCGTAGAGGCCGGGCTCATCCCGCTGGCGGTGATCGGTGTGGTGATGTCGGTGATTGGTGCCTTCTATTATCTGCGGATCATCAAGCTGATGTATTTTGATGATACGGACACGCCTCTTGATGAAGGAATTCCGATGGCGAACCGGGTGGTTCTTGGCGCCAGCGTCGCAGTCATCCTGCTGTTCTTTGCCGGGCTTGGAAGCCTGCTTGGTGCTGCAGACACCGCGGCCGTGGCGCTGATCACGGCGCGCTGACCGGGCGCGTCCCATGGCATCCCCGCATCCTGCACCTCTCCAGCTGAGCTGCGTTGAGGTCGCCACATCATCAAGCGATCTTGTCTGGCAGGCGGCTGCAGAAGATGCACCGGCGGGAACCGCCTTTCTTGTTGGTGAGCAGACAGCCGGCCGCGGGCGACGCGGTGCCGGGTGGTCATCGGCACAGGGCGGGATGTATCTGTCACTGTTGCTCCGTCCGTCTGTAGCGCCGGATACCTTCTGGGGCCTGTCCTTCGTGGCCGCGCTGGCGATCCGTGAAGCCATGGCGGCGCGGCTGACTGGAACGGATGTGAGGCTGAAATGGCCAAATGACGTTCTGGCAGGCAATGGCAAGATTTGCGGGATTTTGCTGGAAGTGCGTGGCGAGGCTGTGGTCATCGGCACCGGCGTGAATATCGCACCCGTAGCCGCGCTTCCTGACGCAAAGCTTCCAGCCACCTCGTTTCAGGAACTGGGTGACAGGACAACCACGCCCGAGGAACTTGCGCGCGATTATGCAGGCCGTCTTCTTCAGCGCGTCGCACACTGGGAGCGAGACGGTTTCGCGCCGGTGAGGCTGGAATGGCTTGGCCATTGTGCCCATATCGGGCAGACGGTGCGGGTGGCGACCGGATCCGGGGTGATTGCTGGCGAGTTTGATGATCTGGGCCATGACGGTGCGCTGGTTATTCGCGCGGATGATGGTACGGTGCATCGGGTGACAACCGGCGATGTGGAACTGACGGGTAGGCTTTGAATGCTGCTTGCCATAGATGTAGGAAACACAAATCTGGTGCTTGCGCTTGGTGACGAGGCGGGCGCCATCGAGGCGCGTTGGCGCATCGAAACCTCGGTCATCACAAGTGAGGCTGCCTGTGAGGCAGAGCTGCGGTCGACGCTTGGTGATGCCGCGTCACGGGTTGACGATGCCATCATCGCCAGTGTGGTTCCCGATGTGACGCCGCGGCTGGAGGCTGCGATCCGGGCGGTGACCGGGGTAGCCCCGCTGATTGTGGGTGCGCCAAGTGTCGATCTTGGCATAGCGGTAAATATCGATAATCCCGCGCAGGCTGGCGCGGATCGTCTGGTCAATGCTGTCGGCGCGATGGCGCATCACCATCTGCCAGCCATCCTGTTGGATTTCGGTACCGCGACAACGCTTGACCTGGTGGCCGAAGACGGCACCTATGAGGGCGGAATCATCGCCCCTGGCGTGGCCCTGTCGATCGAGGCGCTGGAGCGTGCTGCTGCCCAGTTGCCGCGCCTTGTTCTGCGGTCTTTCGAGGCTGATCTGCCGGTTCTTGGGAAAAATACTGTGGCAGCAATGGAAACCGGGGTCCTGTGGGGCTATGTAGGGATGATCGAGGGGCTGTTGCGGCGGCTTCGAGAGGAGCAGGGGGGCACGATGCGGCTTCCGGCCATTGCCACCGGTGGCCTTGCCAGCCTGTTCGCTGACCATCTGCCGGATATCGATGCCGTGGACCCCGACCTGACCATTCGGGGATTGTTCGAGATTTATGCGCGGAACCGTGGAGCACGGCGCGCTGTAGGAAACTGAGACACCATGTTCAATTCGTCTGACCTTTTGTTTGTGCCACTTGGCGGTTCTGGCGAGATCGGGATGAATGCCAATCTGTATCATTACCAGGGAAGCTGGCTGATGGTTGATCTTGGCATTTCCTTTCCTGATGACAGCATGCCGGGAATCGATGTCGTTCTTCCCGATCTGAGCTTCATCGAGTCGCGCCGCGACGCGCTTGCCGGGTTGGTGCTGACACATGGCCATGAAGACCATCTTGGCGCCATACCCTATATGTGGTCGAAGCTTGGCTGCCCTGTCTATGGCAGTGCCTTTACCCTTGCGCTTCTGCGTCGCAAGCTTGCCGAGAATGGCAAGCAGACCGATATCCCGCTGATTGAGATCGGCCCTGGGTCGGTGACCGAGATTGGTGCCTTCAGCGTCGAGATGGTAGGGCTTGCGCATTCCATTCCCGACCCGACGGCGTTGGCCATCCGCTGTGAGGCTGGCACGGTGCTTCACACTGGTGACTGGAAGTTCGATTCCGCGCCGGGACTTGGCGAGGATACCGATCGTGCACGCCTTGCCGAGATCGGCGACGAGGGCGTGCTGGCGATGGTCGGTGATTCCACCAATGCGATGGTCGAGGGGCGCACCGGCTCCGAGGCTGAGGCCGAGGCTGGTCTTCGTGAGGTGATTGCCGCCGCCAAGGGGCGTGTTGCCATTTCGTGCTTTTCCAGCAATGTTGCCCGCATCCAGTCGATTGTTCAGGCGGCCACAGCGAATAACCGGTCGGTTGCGGTGGTAGGACGCGCCATCCGGCGCGCCATTTCAGCGGCACAGGAAGTCGGATATCTGCGTGATCTTCCGGATTTTGTGCCGGAAGAGGATATCAATCTGCTGCCGCGTGAGAACATCGTGATCCTGTGCACCGGTACGCAGGGCGAGCCGCGCGCCGCAATGGCGAAGATCTCCGCCGGTGTGCATGAGTCCGTCACGCTCGATCCGGGTGACACGGTGGTCTTCTCCTCGCGTCAGATCCCGGGGAACGAGCCGGCCATCTCCCGCGTTCAGGACGGCTTGATCCGCCGCAAGATCAACCTGATTACCGACGAGGATGCGCCGGTGCATGTCTCCGGCCATCCGTCGCGTGATGAAATGGTGGAAATGTATGGTCTTGTGCGGCCGCACATTGCCATTCCGGTGCATGGCACCGCGCGTCATCTGATGGCCCATGCCGCGCTCGCGGAAAGCTGTCAGGTGCACCAGACGCTGCTTCCCGA
>CENJ01017306.1_pt1 | contig 18087 bp, 14 predicted proteins | sample 356161 | NCBI WGS metagenome assembly CENJ01 (sample SAMEA2619531, study PRJEB7988) | marine metagenome | biome: marine biome (ENVO:00000447); feature: surface water layer (ENVO:00002042); material: "saline water (ENVO:00002010), including plankton (ENVO:xxxxxxxx)" | depth 5 m
GGGGAGACCCCCAGCCTGCTGGCAGTTATGCCAGGGTTTTCTTTATATTATTAGCGGGTTATAAAAACCGATAAGTCCCTAACCTACAACGAGCCAGAATCGAGAGCTATATATTATTCGTATTTAAAAAAATTCCAGTATATAAAAATGCCCCCATAGGTTGACTAATGGCAGAGGTCATGTTATACTATAAGAGAACAACACATGTACTATGGCCGTATACAACGATTACGAAATTCGTATTAACATTAATCAGTTAATTGAGAAGCGTATCCCCTGTTGTGACCTTCTTCATCCAGATCATTGTTTGACAGAGAAGCAGGTAGCAGAGATTGCACATGACATTCGGATGGATATTGACTTACATGATGTCTATAAGCAAGTGGATGTACATATCATGCGGTATGTAGAAGCAGCTAAGATTGATAACAAGGAGCATTGGGTTGAAACTAAACTACATAATCTCCCCGATGAAGAAGGAATCTCCTTTGATTGAATATGAAGTATAATTTAACAGTTGATGAGAATGGCATTCTAAATCTCCCCGATGAACTTCTTGAAGAGACTGGATGGAAAGAGGGAGATATGTTGGAGTGGATAGATAATAATGATGGTTCGTTTACCTTGGTGAAGAAAGATGAATAATCACTATACATATCACATATACTACGATGGTAAGGTATTGTTTAAGGATCTAGATCAAGAGGAGTTTGATGTCATATGGGGCAGGATCTATAAGTCTTATCATACAGATAGTTTGTCTTATTCTGTCATTACAGGAGATATGTCTCAAGAGGAGTGTTCTTTTTAATGCACCCGCTTGATGACTTGGAAGACTTTACGAATGATTGGATTGCTCATCTACAGGAGCCTGATCCGATTAGTCCTGACTATAAGGGACCTCGTTGTCCCTTTGCAAAGAAAGCGAGAGATGAGAATCGTCTCAAGTTTAGAAAGGTATATGACTATTTCTCTGCATATGACTTCTGGGAAGTTGTGTCAGAGGAGTGTGACAAGTTTGATGGCAGTCATGATGTAGTGATTGTTGCTGCACATAGTAACGCGAATCATATTACTCCAGATAGTATGGGCGGCGGCGTTGATGCTCTGAATACTTTCTTAAACTGTAAGGGTTTGGATTTATGGTTACTTACGAAGGTAGATCAGTTATTTACAATCGTTATGGTTCAAAAAATTACCGCGTTGGACGACTCTGCGAAACTCTTAGCAAGTAAGGGATATTATACGACACGCTATAGTGATAACCAAATGGAGAAGGTAGTCACTGGTCGTAGACGGTATCGTGAAAAATTATAATGTATAGATAACTTAATGAAACAAACTTACGAAATGAATGTCGAATTGGATGCCAAAGCATTAGAGTACATCTACGAAGCGATTCAGTTCCGTTTAGAACACGACACACATTTATTGTATCATCCAGACATTCGCAAAGACTTAGAGGATATGCTTGCTGAATGGGAAGATGAATACTTATAATGTGTATATCGGGGACTCTCAGATTATGAGAAATATTCCCGAAGGTGACATTAAACATAAACTGGATTACTTAACAGAATATTTTAAACACTATCCTGATGATGCTCTTCGTCATGAAGAGATACGAGTGATTAAGAATGAAGATCAAAAAGATTAATCCGCCCAACTATGGGTTTCTGGATGTTACTTTAGATAAGAGTCATACTGATTTTCTCTACGCACTCATCGAGAAGTATGAACCAAAGCAATCACATCAACAGTGGATGCTTATAGATGATGGTAATCGCTTTCAGAAAGAAGTTTTAAACGAAGCAGTAAAAGAGTATATTGAAGAGTGGGGGTTTCCTGAGAAACTCAAAACAACTCATATACATGAACTTACCTTTCAGAAGTTCTGGGTGAATCGAACAGGAAAGGGAGAATACCAAGCATTGCATAATCATGATGCAGTGTTTTCTTTTGTAGCATGGTTGAAGATACCTCACCATTCACAAGAGGAACAACATGTTCCACATACTATGCACCCAGAAGCGGGGGACTTTATACTTACCTATACTGATATTGTAGGTAGGACTCGTAAGGTCAACTGGAAGTTAGAAAAACAATACAACGAAGGACATCTATTACTCTTCCCAAGTGACTGCTATCATGCGGTTTACCCCCATTGGTTAACAGATGAAAAGAGAATATCCGTTGCTGGTGACATCGCAATCAACAGTATGGTTTACGGAGGAGCCTATGATCAGCAAATGCCTTTAGGTCCCTGTAACAGTCAGGAGTTTCTTTAATTTGGTGACTATATAATATAACACTATGGACAAATTGATTTGACCGTGGTATACTTACTATGTACTGACAATAAGTTATGGCAAAAGGATTTACAGTAAAAGCAAACGCTCCCAAGACTAAGAAAGTTGAGGATGATTTTAATCTTGAGGAAGCGAAAGCATTAGCAAAAGGAAAAGCGATCGTATTCTGTCTACCAGGCAGAGGCGTGTCATATATCTTCCTCAAGAATTTCGTTCAACTTTGTTTTGATCTAGTTCAGAATGGTTCTTCTATTCAGATCAGTCAAGACTACTCATCTATGGTTAACTTTGCACGTTGCAAATGCCTAGGTGCAAACGTATTGCGTGGACCTGATCAAGTTCCTTGGGATGGTAAACTCAAGTACGACTGGCAACTTTGGATTGACTCTGATATCGTCTTTGATACAGAGAAGTTCTACCGTTTGGTTTGGATGCAGAAGCAGATTGCAGGCGGTTGGTACTGCACAGAGGATGGAAAGACCACTTCAGTGGCACATTGGTTAGAAGAAGAGGACTTTGCCAAGAATGGTGGGGTCATGAATCATGAAACTATTGAATCTATCTCTCGTCGTCGCAAGCCTTTCACAGTTGACTACACTGGATTTGGTTGGTTGCTCGTTGAGAACGGTGTATTTGAACATAAAGAGATGAAGTATCCTTGGTTTGCACCTAAAATGCAAGTCTTTGACTCAGGAGAAGTCCAAGATATGTGTGGAGAGGACGTTTCTTTCTGCCTAGATGCAAAAGAAGCTGGTATGGAGATCTGGATTGATCCTAAGATTCGTGTTGGACACGAGAAAACAAGGATTATCTAATGGATACTAAGTACAAAGTAGTCGAACTGGGTACTTCTGGGTGGTGTGTGAACGATCCTAATCAAGATACAGGTCTTACTAAGGATGAAGCACAGTCCAGACTGGAGTTTTACCTCTCAGAAGGTATCTCTCCAGACCGATTACGGGCTCAAATTGATAAATAAAAGAAAAAAAGGAAAGTAGTTATGGATTCAGATCCTACAAAGTCACCAAGGAATGTAGAAAGCGCTGGTTTTAAGGACGGCAGTGTCAAAGGTCAGTATGATGTGAGTGCTCAAGCTCGCAAAAAGGCTGCCGCAAACACCAATTCTTCACAGTCTCCACTATCTGCTGGTTAATATTAACTAAAAATTCTTTCAAAGACCCTGCAAAGGGTCTTTTTTTGTGTCTAAATACATAATGATAATAATTTTGTCCAAGATGAAGTTAAAAAACACACAATTCAACATTCCTGACGATGGTTTTATCGAAAAACCAGAAGAATCGGAAGATATGTTGCGTGAAGTTGTTGGCGATGACGCTAATGATAAGAAAAGAAAACAAAATCTGAGTGAATAATGTCCAAAATCGATAGAGCGTTATTACGAAAACGGTATTTTCAAGATATTAGTCTTAGTTTTGCAAAGCATCCTGTCACAGATGACATTGGATCTTTGACAAATGAGGATGCCATCAAGCGTTCTGTTGAGAATCTGGTAAGAACGAAGCTCGGAGCGAGGTTTTTTGCTCCACAATTAGGAAGTGAGATTGAAAATGCTCTATTTGAGAATCCTGATGAGGCTATGGCCTACAGTTTAGAGGATGATTTGTACCTTCTGCTAGAAAACTTTGAACCTAGGATCGATAGTGTTAAGTGTCAAATATCTTTTCCTACTGATACTAATAATTTAAACATAAGTATTGCTTACGATATCGTTGGATTAACGATTCCACGACAAGCTTTAGACTTTATCCTCCAATCAACTAGAATATAATGTCTTTCAATCAATTTACAAACCTAGACTTCGCTGATCTTCGAGCTCAAATCAAAGATTATCTTCGAGCGAACAGTGATTTTTCAGATTTTGACTTTGAGGGATCTAACTTTTCTATTCTAATTGATCTTTTAGCGTACAATAGTTACATTACTGCCTACAATACCAACATGGCAGTCAATGAGTGCTTCCTTGACAGTGCAACTCTAAGAGAAAACGTTGTTTCACTTGCTAGAAACATTGGATATGTACCTAGATCGACTAGATCTGCTAGGGCAGTCATCAATTTCTCAGTAAATATGGGTGACAATGAAACTAGGATCGTAACTTTGAAGGCTGGACAGGTTGCCTTAGGTGCTCAACAAGGCGGATCTTACATTTTTTCGATTCCAGACGACTTTGTTGCAACAACAGACGAAACTAATGTCGCTAGATTCAATAATTTAAACATTTACGAAGGAATTTACCTTCAAAAAACTTTCCAAGTTGATTATTCTCAACCAAATCAGCGTTTTATTCTTCCAAACGCAAATATTGACTCAACTTCTATTCGTGTTACCGTCGAATCTACGACGAAAGAGATTTATACACTCTATGATAACATTTTAAGAGTCGATGCTACGTCAAAACTCTTCCTAATTCAAGAAATTGAAGATGAACAGTATGAACTTCTCTTTGGAGACGGTATTTTAGGAAAAAGACCTCCAGCTGGAGCTACAGTTACCGTAAATTACATTGTCACAAATGGAAAGAACGGAAACGAAGCTAGAAAATTCTCATTTGTTGGAGTTTTAGAGGATGATCAAGGATTATCTGTAACATCAGGCATCTCAGTTGTCAGAACTTCACAGGCAGCAGCTGATGGAGACAATATTGAAGACATTAGTTCTATCAAATATCTGGCACCTCGTATATACTCCTCACAATACCGTGCAGTGACGGCAAATGACTACACAGGTATAATTCCATTCGTGTATCCTAACGTTGAATCTGTGACCTCCTACGGTGGAGAGGAACTTGATCCACCTGAGTATGGAAAAGTGTTCATTTCCATCAAACCGAAGAATGGTTCTTTCCTTTCACAGATTACAAAGGACGATATCTCTAGACAACTTAAACAATATTCGATTGCTGGTATCAAACCAGAAATTATTGACCTCAAATACCTTTACGTTGAAGTTGATACTTCTGTCTACTACAATAGCAACGCACTTTCGGATGCCACTGAATTGGTGACATCTGTAACTAAGGCTTTGACATCATATTCACGATCATCTGATATCAACGCTTTTGGTGGAAGATTCAAGTACTCCAAAATTGTTGGATTGGTTGATAACTCTGCAAGGGGTGTTACTTCTAACATCACAAAGGTAAAAATGAGAAGGGACATCACTCCTGAGCTCAATACTTTTGCAACTTATGAACTTTGTTATGGAAATGCGTTCTTCAAACAACGTAATGGATATGGAATACGTTCCACAGGGTTTAACGTAAGTAATATCTCTGGAACCATTTACATGGGAGATATTCCTATCGCTGGAAGTGATGTAGGAAAGATTATTTTCTTTAAACTTGAAAACAACCTACCTTTAGTCGTCAAAAATGATGCTGGTACAATCGATTACATCCACGGAGAGATCAATCTGGATGTGGTAAATATAACAGGTACTTCTTTAGCGAATGGTCAGATACAAGTTGAGGCAATTCCTCAATCTAATGATGTTATCGCTCTTAAAGATCTTTATCTACAGTTAGACGTTACCAACAGTTCTGTTAATGCACTTCCTGACGTTGTATCCTCTGGTGAGAATACATCTGCTACTGCCTACGTCACAACATCTAGTTACGCTAGCGAATCAATCTACACAAGATAAATGACAGATATTAAAAGAGTAAAGATATCTCATTTAGTTGAGTCTCAGATTCCTGAGTTCATTAACGAAGAGTCTACACTGTTCCAGGCTTTCCTAGATCAGTATTATCAATCTCAAGAACATCAATCAGGTATGGTTGACTTGGCAAACAACCTTGCCGAGTATAGAAAGATTAGTGCCTTCAATAATGAGACTTTAATACCAAGTACAACTCTTTCTAGATCTTGTTTCGCTGGTGACAACGAAATTCAAGTGACTTCGACAGTTGGTTGGCCTGACACTTATGGTTTATTGAAGATTGATAATGAGATAATAACTTATAAGACTAAAACTGCTACATCCTTCCTTGATTGTGCAAGAGGATTCAGTGGCATTGATCAAATATCAAAAGATGATGATGCCGAGTTTCTACAGTTCAATGAATCGGTTGCAGTTGCACATCAAGACGGATCTGTAGTCTTAAATTTAAGTAATCTATTCTTACAAACATTCTTTTCAAAATTCAAGACTGAATTTTTGCCTGGATTTGAAAACAGAAACTTTATTGATGGTACATCTGTTACTAACATCCTTACTAGGGCAAAAGACTTCTACATGTCGAAGGGTACGGACTCTTCATACCAGATTCTCTTCAAACTTCTATATGGTGAGGACATTGAACTCCTCAAACCGATTGATAGCACTCTAACTCCGTCTGCAAACGTATATTTCAAAACCAAACATGTTTTAGTTGAAAACCTTTTCGGTGGACAACCATTAGAATCTATTGGTAATTTCTTATTCCAAGATATTGCTGGAATTGGTACTGTAAGTGCTTCAATCTACAATGTAGAGTACAGACCGATTAACCAGACTGACTTTTTCGAGTTGTCATTAGACTCTACGTCATTTGATGGCAATTTCCAAGTGCCTGGTAAGACAAAAACACTTGAGATCATTGGTGCTGCTTCTAGTACTATTGTAGTTGACTCTACAGTTGGATTCGGACAGTCTGGAACTCTTCTTGTGAGACCTACAAAGGGTTCTAACTTCCTAAATGTCAGTTACAACGATAAAACCATTAACCAGTTCCTAGGCGTTACTGGAATCTCTACTGACTTGACATTTGGTGCAGATATTCTTGAAAATAAACTTGCATATGCTTATGCTGGTTTTGGTCAAACTTCTGTAATGCAATTTAGACTTGTAAACGTCATTGATGATGCAGATGCAAGTCAATCCACCAATATGCAAATTGGTGATAGTCTCAAATTGCTTTCATTTGGTGCAGACTTAGGACAACAGCCACAATTCAATAACTGGATCTATAATATTCCGTCCAGTCATAATATTTCTAATGTCAGTCAGGTAAACGTCAATACTTACAGAATTAGCATCTTTGATTCTGTTGTTTTCTACGTTGACGAAGTTTTAGTCATCAAAAATCAAGGTGGAGACAATTCTCTTATTACGGTTAAAGATATTGAGTATGATGCAACCAATATTTCTAAAGTCTATGCGAATACTATTGTTGTTCAGACTGCCACAGCAATTCCATCTAATCCAACTGTAATTACAAAAACAGTTACTAAAGCATCTCACAACTCAGACTATTTCCCAGGCGTAGATGACTTCCCTGTTGGAATTCATAATAGTTACTTGGATAAGAACGAAGAATTCTTCTATGTCACTTCTTCTGGTTTACCCAACTATCCTATCTTTGCAACTGATAATAAGGTCTTTACAAAAAGTTCCTCAGTGGAGGTTGTAGACGGTTTTGGGACACCTTTACTCGGTGGTGGGTTTACTTATACCCTACAGTCTTACGACTCCTCATTCACCCTAGGAGCAAACACTAATCAACTCCTAAATCACAACTATGTAACTGGTGATAAGATTTATTGGGATAATTCAACCAATAGTGGTATCAGCACTGGTATCTACTTTGTAACTGCTATCAACCAAACTGACTTCTACTTGTCATATAGTGGTTCTGATGTATTTGCTAAGAAATACATTGCTGTTAGGACTGATACTTCTGGACAGTTCATCTATAAGTCAGGATGGGAGAACAAAACTCTTAAAAACCAAAAAATTCTTAGAAAGTATCCTAATTACAAACAAGAGACTTTATTTGACGATAAGAATCAGAGACTAATTAACAACAGAGCAGTTGGACTGTTAGCAAACGGTGTTGAACTGTTCCCTCCTACTGTTTTTGATGAACAGATCTTCCACGGTGACATCACAGAGATTAAAGTCACTAATTCAGGCAAAGATTATGATGTTATCACAGGACCTCCACTCATCATTAACGATCAACAAGGAACTGGTGGTCTTGCTCATGCTAATGTGTCTGGATCATTCAGAGAGGTTAAACTGGTTACTCCTGGCATCGGATATCAGGAAAAACCCAAGATTACTGTTAGCGGTGGTAACGGAACTGGTGCCGTCCTTGAGTCTAACCTAGTCAGGGGTCGTATTGTAGCTAACTTCAAGGCTGATGGTACATCTGTTGATACAAATGGCGAAACTATCACCTTCCAAGAGAGACATAACTTTGAATCTGGAGAAGCTGTCGTTTATGATGCAAGAGGCAACACTCCTATTGTCAATGTCGTTGATGGTTCAGCATATTTCGCTGGTGTAGTCAATGAGAAGACGATTAAATTATACAACACACCCGAAGATGCAAAAACAGGCATCAATACTGTAAATATTGGAAATATTAGTTTCGGTTTCCACAGTCTTACAACTGTGCAAGCGAAAAACACAATTACTAAGATCTATGTAAAAAATTCTGGGTCTGGTTACTCAAACAAGAAAGTCCTCATTCAAGGTAGACCAACTAACGGTGATGTACAGTCAGGTATCAGCACATCAGACGATTACATCCTTGCATTTAATCATAAATTTAATAATGGTGAAATTGTTGAGTATTCCACAGAGGGAACTATTGCAAGTGGTCTTTCGACAACCACACAATATGCAGTTAAGGTAATTGACAATAATAGATTTAGATTATGTGATGTTGGAGTTGCTACACAAAGAAATCTTACCAATTACAGCAAAAACAAGCCAACTGTCATTCGTGGATTTGGTTCTGGTAAGCATACCTTCAAATATCCTCCTATTGTTGTTAAAGTTGAAAGTTTATCTGCTATCGGTAGTACAACTGTTATTCAACCTGAGTTTTCACCTTTGGTTCTTGGTGAAATCGAAAGTGTTTACCTAGAAGAGGGCGGTATTGGTTATGGTTGCACTAACATCATGGATTTCCACAGAAGGCCTGATGTTGGTATCTCCACTGTTGTTTATCAAGCACTTCTAAAACCAATCATCATCGGAGGATCGATTGTAGACGTTCAAATCCTTGCTTCTGGTAAAGGATACCGTGAAGACTCCGATATCATCATCTACAGTCCTACAGGCGACTTTGCAGACATCAGACCAGTCATCACTGGTGATAAGATTACTGGTGTACGAGTTCTTGACGGTGGTATCGGTTATGAATCAAGTGATACTACACTTGATTTACAAAACAGAGGTAAATCCGCAAAGTTCATTGCAAATGTTCGTGAATGGAAGATTAACCAAGTTCAGAAGAACGATGCCATTATTAGTGATGAAGATTCGCTACTTACTAAACCAAGTGCGAACCCTGCCTTCCAATTACAGACAATAGGCATCTATCCACCACAAAAACTTAGATTCCAGCTTGGGGACAATATCGATTCTGGTAATCTGGAGACTCCCAATGCTTTTCACTCCCCTATACTCGGTTTTGCTTACGATGGTAATCCGATTTATGGTCCTTACGGATATCAAACCCCAACTGGAGGAGCCATTAGAAGATTGCAGTCAGGATATATTCTTGACACCACTCTGAGATCGGGTCTGAGACCTCCTGGCTTTGCCTTTGGGTATTTCACCAATGATTACCTCTTTGACAACTCTGGAGACCTTGACGTGCATGGTGGGCGTTATTGTGTGACACCACAGTACCCTGATGGAACATATGCTTACTTCTATAGTGTAGATGTTGATTCTAGTGGAGTTGCTAAACCAAAATTCCCATATTTACTTGGTTCATCATTTAAGGACAGTCCAATCGAAGAAAACTTCACAACTTTCTTCAATCAAGACATTGATGTTGCATCTAGAGAAATTACAAGAAACGTATCACCATATTATCTCTCTTATGGTAATTCCGACTACGAATTGATTGATGATGTCAAGAATGCCCTAAAACAAGAATTTGAAGTCACCAAAACAAAGAGTGCTGGTATTTCTTCCGTAACTATCTTTTCTAGAGGTGATGGATACAAAGTTGATGACCTATTAGATCTTGATAATAGTGGAACTAACGGAACTGGAGCAAATATCGTTATTGGATCGGTTCTGGGTAAACCTGTCGATAAAGTAGAGATTGGAGTTACTACTTTCCGTGGAACTGAGTTAGTTAAGACTAAAGAAACGATTACTGGTGTAACAACCATACCTCATGGTATTGCAAGTGGTGAAAGTGTAATTTTAAGTGGTATTAGCACTGCTGACTTTACCGAGTTCAATGGTATCCGCAAAGTTAGCGTTATTACCAGAACATCTGGTCTTTCTCAATTCATGGACAATGTTGCTACCACTGGTGTTAGCACTTCCATCTTTGTTACTGACGTAAGAGGGTTTGAGCCTGGCGATAGGATTGGTATTGGCACAGAGAACATGACAATTACCAATATTGACTCAAGGTTCTCTAGATTATTCGTAAACAGAGAAAACTACGTTGGTGCTGCAATGACCCACGCAGTTGGCACTAATAACATTGTTTTACAACCAACTAAGTTCTCTTTCCCTGTTGGTAATTCAACTGTCACTAGATTTACCTTTGAGAACAACACAACATACTTTAATCCACAAGAAACAGTTGGTGTAGGTTCTACAGGCACACATTACGATATTACTCTTACAGGACTATCTACAGCCGTATCACAAACCATTGAAAACAGGTTTGTACCTCAACAACGAATCTATATTAAGGGACATACGTTCTTTACAGGTCAAGAGTTGACTTACAACATGGGTATTGGTGGAACATCTCTTGTATGGGCAAAAGTTTCCGCTGGTGCTACATCTGGTGTTGGAACTGAGGTTCTAGTTGACGATAGTAGTGTTTATGCAATTAACTTTGAACAAGACTACATTGGATTGTCTACAACTGGTATTCCCACGACAGGTAATGCAATTTGGTTCTATAACGTTGCTTCAAACGCTGGATTTGCACATTCCTTTACTACCAACTTCCCTAAAGTTACAAGTAAGGTAGAAAGATTCTATGGTGAAGTTGGAGTTAGTTCTGTACATGAATTATTGACTGGTGACATTATTACACTGGATGCACTTCCACAATCTGCGGAAACTGTTGAACTTAGGTATGATCCAGTTGTTGCTAAGATTACAACTGCAAAAGTCGGATTCTCCAAGTCTGACTTCACTGCCGACTTAAGAAGTTTCAATATTGCAGATGATGATTTCCAAAGTGGTGATAAAGTTGTTTATTACGATAATGGCAACACTATTGGTGGATTAGTACATAACGAGACTTACTTTGTTCTTAGAGAGGACATTGATAACATCAAACTCTGCAAATACAAGTCTGATGTGTTTGAATCTAATCCTGTAGCGATTACAACTATAACAACACCATCTTCAACCAACCCAAGCTTTATTGCTAAGGTTAATCCTCCATTAGAGTTCATAACTGGTAATGTTATCACTTTTGATGTTTCTGATCAAAGTTTGTTGGATATGAAACTTGATTTCTTTGGAGATCTCAATTTCACTCAAAGACTTGATGTTAGTGGAACTAATGATGATGGATTCAATATTATAAGAGATGGCATCTCTGGAAACGTCGGTTCTACAGTTAAGATAACAACAAACACTGATTGGCCTAAAAAGACCTTCTATGACTTGACTCCTGTTGTTCCTTCTGATGCTAGAAAGACATATGGATCTTCCGACACAGATGTTACAGGTAGAAACAACATAACATTCAAAAATGTCGTTCTTAAGACTGATCATGAAATTATCAGAAAAGATGATAAGACATTTACCTTTAACTTGAAGGAAAAACCAACTGGAACTCAAAGACTCATATCTAGAGTTGGTGTAAGTACAATTACATATAGCACTGCTTCTAAGAATGCTAGAGGACCTATTGCATCTACAAAGATCAATTTCCCAGGCAAAGGATACACTGTTCTTCCTAGAGTAATTGGTTTTGCTAGTACACAAGGTAAAGATGGTATTGTCAAAGTTTCATCTCCTGAGATTGGTCAAATTGACATTATTGAAAGAATCAAAGATGGATTCGACTATCCTACTGATCCTACTCTACTTCCTTTCCTAAGTGTCCCTGCAATCGTTGATATCAGCGGTATTGCAAGAATGGATGAGATTCAAGTAGTTGATGGTGGTACAAGATATAACCAACCTCCTACACTTGCAGTTCGTGGTAATGACAAAGTAAAAATTGCTGCAACTGTTAAAGGTGGATCAGTTGATAAAGTTAACATCCTAGAAAATGCTTTTGAATTCAGTGAACCACTCAGTATCATTACAACAAACAACTCTAATGGTTATGACATTGATGCTATCACTCATAGTGGTACAAGTGTTACAGTTGAACTTCTTTTAGATCCACAGTTCAACCTTCCCGTAACAACAGGCTTTGGATCTACAGATGTCAAGTTACCATTTGATGTCAATGATAAGGTGTTTGTTGAGAACTGTAGAATTAAACCATCTTCACTTGCAAATGGAGAAGGTAACTTTAACTCTGCTGATTATGACTTTGCGTTCTATACTGTAACTGGTATTAATACCACAAATTCAACTGTTACATTTGACATGGGAAGTGCTCCTGGCATTTCTACTGTCACACTTGGTTCTTATGATGATGACTTCACTTTAGGATCTATTGTGAACTTCAATGATATGGCGAAGTTCAACATGACAATCATTGATGATGCTAAGTTCCTATCTGGTGAAAAAGTTACATCTACTAGATTTGAAGGATTCGTTGCAGAAGGTGGTTGGAAAGGTAAGATTAGTCAACTTAGATTGAGAGACACTCTCGGAACTCTCAGATCTGGTGACATATTAGTTGGTGAAGTTTCTGGTCTAAGAGGTAACGTAAGAGATATAAACAGATTTAGTGTTAGAACAACTCTAGGCGTTACTAGAGATAAGGTTACTAAGAATGACATGAACGTTGGAATCCTCAACGATTTCAGTCAGAGACTGTCAGATAACTTCTACTTCCAAAAGTTCTCATACTCAATCAAGAGTAGACTTCCATATAACACATGGAAAGAGTCTGTAAGATCTATTGTTCATCCATCAGGATTCTTAGAGTTCTCAGACTTGATTGTTGAAAGTGATTCTAAGAAAGATGCAACTACATTAGATCTTGTAAATGTTGGTATCGCTAAGTCCAACAATATGAAGGTCAAGGCCGTAGATACTAAAGTTGATCTGATTATTAACATTGATAATGAGATTTACTTGGGTAAGAGAACTAACTTTGCCATGGTAACTGAGGACGATCAGTTGGATAATGGTTCAATACAAAGAATCTTCTTCCCAGAAGGTAGACCAATCAAGAGTTTCATCATGAACAAGACTAACAAAGTCTTGAACTTAGATGATATCTCTAATGGTTTTAATGGTAGTCATGACAGAACAGGAACACTAGTTGGTAGTAAACAGTTCTCACTTTCTGTTGGTGGCGAACCTGTATTCAAGAAGTCATATAATGCTGCAGCAACTGCTAATGTTGATCTTGAATTAAATATAATTAGCATCCAAAATCATAACTTCCAAACTGGACAGACTGTGATTCTTGATACTCAAGGTGGTGCTAAGATTGGTATTGCAACTACATCTCATACTACAGGAACTAAAGACATCATCATGGCTGCCAGATCATCTGGTATCGGTGGTAGTGCAATGTTTGAAAATGGATATAATGTTCAGATCCCAGGTCCTGTTACAGGAACCGCAGTCACTGCTAACCCACCAGGCGACTTGTTTAGGATCTATGGATTTGGAAATATTGATGGTGGATTGCCTGGCATCTCCACTAGAGGCCAAGATGCACGATTCCAAGTTAAGTTTGACTTTGATCAAACTACAGGACTGTGCATATCTACAGCAGTTACTTTGACTATTGGTGGTGCTGGATACTTTGTTGGAGACAATGTAAGTATTGCTGGAACTCATTTAGGTGGTGCAACCCCTGCTAATGATCTTACATTCCCAGTTAACAAAGTTACTGGTACAAGAACAGGTGTTCAGACATCTTATCTTAACGTTCCATCAACAAATGATGGATCTGGTTCTGGTGGTGTATTCAATATCACTAGAGATGGTAACTTGGATGTCACTAAGGTTGAGGTTGTAAATGGTGGTACTGGTTATGGATCTACTAACGTCATCTCTATTGCTGGTACATATGTTGGTGGTAGTACACCTACTGATAACATCTTCTTAAGTCCAGTTGAACTTGGAACAGATGTAATGCCTAATGAATTGTTTGTTCAAAAGGTTGATGATGTTAAGTTTAGAATCTCTGGTTTATCTACATCATTACCATTCCAATTTACAGGTCTAGGAACTGGAACTCACTTACTCAAGGTTGCTGATCCAAACAAACAGGCCTTGATTATGATTGATAATATTATTCAAACTCCTATCAAGAACAAGAAGTTGGGAGTACAGGTCTCTGTTCCAGTTGGATCAAGTGATCAGGGTATTGCAGTCGGTGCTGGTATTGGTTCTCTTTCTAAAGGTGACATCATCAGAATGGATGATGAATTGGTTAAAATTAATCAAATCGGAGACACTACATTTGTACAGTCAAGATCGGCATTAGCAAACAGTACAGTCGCTACTAATTTCTATTATGATACTAAGAGAGTTAACTCAACCGTGACTAGAACTGACACCACATTTGCTACTCACGATGATAACCCTCCATATTAACTATAAATAAAGAAAAAACGTTTTTAAGTAATGTCTAAACAAGGGATTAGTACTGGTTCGGCTCCTAATGATGGGACGGGCGATACCCTATTGGCAGGGACTATTAAGATAAATGATAACTTCAACGAGATATACGATAGGTTCGGAGATGGTACAAACCTTGTAAGTTTTGTTTCCTTTGCTAGTACCGCTGGGTATTCCACAAACGCTGGTATTGCATCAACGTCTGTTCTTGCTGGTACTGCAGCGAGTGTTACAGGTAATATTGATATCAACACAAGCGGTGTTGTAACTTCAAGTTATGCAGATATTGGTAAGATAACAATTCAACAGCCTGGTGCGATCACAGATGGTCCTATTGAAGTTGGATTTGCTGCAACAATGTTCCGAATCAAAGCAGACGGTATGGTCGGCATTGGAACTTCATTACCTACATCACAACTAGAAGTTGCATCATTCTCAAATGAAAGACCAACCATATGGTCAGTTGCAAAAGGTAATGGACATGGATTGCGAGTATCTGATGCAGATATATCGGATAACAAGTCTTTTGTAGTTACTAATGAAGCATATACTGGTATTGGTTCTACTGCTCCCAGATGTAGGTTGGATGTAAGAGGTGATATCCAAGTAAGTGGTGCAAGTACACTGATGGATCAGGTCAACTTTAACTCTGATATTACAGAGAAAGTTGTAGGAAACTTTAGTGATCAGCTGACTGTAAGTGCAGGCGGTACTTTCACATTTGACTTATCACAAGGAACAGTTGTTCTTGGTGGTATAACTACATCTGTTAGTTCTTGGAACTTCACTAATGTGAACTCTGATAACAGTAAAGCAACAACAGTTACACTTATCAACAACTCTGGAATTGGATACACATATGGTGACGCATGTAATGTAAACGGTGCATCAATCGCCAATGGTGTTAAATGGGTTGGAGGCAACCCCCCACCTTCTACGGCAAATGACGATATTTTAACCTTTAGTATAGTGCGTGATAGTACTGGTGTTACCAGAGTCTATTGCAGCAGTTCTATTAACATTATCTGAGGAAGACGATTAAATGTCAACAAGAGTCACGCCAGGAGCAGGAGCTCTACTAAGACCGTCTTTTAACTCGTTATATGGAGTAGTCCAAGTTGAAGTTTTAGACGGTGGTGCAGGGTACGCTGCAACAGATCCTCCACAAATTACAATCGACGGAACAACCACACCTTTACAAGAGGGTGTGTTCTTTCCTGTAATTAGTGGTGTTGGAACAATATCCTCCGTCATCATCTTTAATACTGGAGTAGGATACTACCCAGTGTTCAGTACAACTACACAATCTCAAGTTGTTGTGGAAAGGGGTGCTTTTGGTACTATTTCTACCTCTCATAGTATTGGTGCTGCATATTCTGTTTTCACTGGCGACTATAATATCGTTGATGATAATATCTTCTTTACTGATGCACCATATGGTCAAGCAGGACCTGTTGGATTAGAAACTAGTTCTTCTTTTTCTGGTAGATTATTCTCTAGAAAATTAGATCCATTTGATCCATCAGATAAGAACGTAATTCTTGATGATATTGCACTGGAATTTACAGGTATTGCGGGCACACAGTTTGACTTGTCAGAAAACCTTGGTGTGGTCACTTCTCTGTACAACAGTGTAAACACAGGTGTTGACATTAATAACAATCCGTTCATTTTGATCAACAACGTTGTTCAAACGCCTGGTCTTGACTTTGATATTGTTGATAATGCAGATAATAAGATTAACTTCCTGAGTGGAGTTCCTAGAGCTGGAAGAATTAATAAAGTTGGATTACAAACTGGTTCAGGATATTACTTACCCCTGAAAGCTGCAGCAAGAGTTGGAGTAGGATCAACAGGTAGTCTCCAGTTTATTCAACTAGAAGGAAAGGGTCAAGGATATAGAAACCCACCAGTGGTCACTGTAAGAGCTTCACAAGGGTTTGGTGCGAGTATTACTGCACAGATGGGTACATCTGCTGGATCGGCAGTTGCCATCTCTACAGCGGATTACAACCAGTTTACAGGTATCTGTACATTTGTTACTGGTGGTACATCTCATGGATTTGTTGAAAATGATTTAGTTAGAATTACAGGTGCTGGATTTACATTTACTCCTGTCTCTGCACTGAGAAATATTAACACGTTTGGGTACGATTATGTAACTGGTATTGCAACTGTTAGCGTATCAGGCGGACATTATATTGGAACTGCAACTAACAGTGGTAGAAGCTTACTTGTAAAAGAAGTTCAAGTTACAGATGGCATAACTACAACTCTATTCAGAGAAGACGCATATCCTATTGTAGAAGTAATTGATACTAATAATGTATTGGTAGATTGTGGTGTCAGTACGGTGCCACTAGCCTATGTTAGCGGAGGATTAGTGCGAGCAGGCGTTGATACCGCAATCATGGAAGGTAGAAACGTTATTGGTTTTGATGTTCTCAGTGGCCACACTACAAATACATTCAGAGCTTTTGTTGGCGTATCTTCATTCCCACATAATTATTTTGGTGGTGGTGTTGTAAACAGAGCCGAAGCAGGTATCGTTACAAACTTCACTATTGTTGAAGGAGGAACAGGATTCTTTGCTCCTAAGACTGTTGGATTCCTTGAAGGAACTCCTGTAAATGGTATCACAACTGTTACTGCATTTGGTAACAAGAGTGGCGACGAGAAGAATATAAATGCAGTCGATTATGACTTTGTTTCTGGTATCGCTACGATTACCGCATCATCCTCTCATGGATTGACAACTTCTAATGTTGTTAAGTTAGCTGGTATTGCATTTAGTACTGGAATTGGTGATATTATATTCCCTTCAAATGTAAACAGATACTTTGGTGTTGTAGGTGTAACAAGTACACTTAATTTCCAAGTAAATATCGGTGCTGCGATGACAACCACTGGTATCCATACTGCTAATGTGGGTGCTGGTATTGGTTCATACATCCCTTATGAAGGTCATGGATTAGAGACTGATGATTTTGTCAATGTAACTGGTATTGCAATCACATTTGCAAGTGCTCCATCTGTTCGTGTTGGTGGTGCAGAATACGACCAAACA
>CENJ01104174.1_pt1 | contig 18033 bp, 18 predicted proteins | sample 356161 | NCBI WGS metagenome assembly CENJ01 (sample SAMEA2619531, study PRJEB7988) | marine metagenome | biome: marine biome (ENVO:00000447); feature: surface water layer (ENVO:00002042); material: "saline water (ENVO:00002010), including plankton (ENVO:xxxxxxxx)" | depth 5 m
GTATTTTATTTTTTTCATATTGAATTTTATCAATTATTGAAGATACATTAGACAAAAGAGTAAGAGGTACCCAATCCTTAAGGATTTTCTCAATTATACTTATCAAAAGTAAGTTATTTGTGATCTTGTTTAGATCTAATTTAAGGTATGGTAGAGTTTTATTAAATTTTTCAACTAAATCATCTGACGCACTAGCTTTAAGAAAAGCTTCCCCCTTATCTAATTTATCATTTAGTGAAAAAAAACTTTCTAATATTCTGTTATCTTGATTTAAAAGACTCCTTAATTGTTTAAAAAAATATTCATACTTAAATAAATCCACTTTAAATCCTTCTAATTCTAATTTTTCTAATAGTTTGATTGATATTTCTTTGTTTTTATTCTTTAAAAAATCTAATTCATTTTTTAAGTACTTTTCATGTGTATCTCTTTTTTTAATATCATCTTTTCTTACTTGAGTAGCATAAAACTGATCATTTTCATTTAGTATTAATCTACCTGCACCTATAAGATCTTCTTTCAATCTCCAATCGTTTTCTTCATCATTTATCTTTTGATAGGTAAATCTTTCCAATAGATTTGAAATTTGTTTGTCTTTTCCAACCTGCTTAATGAAGTATTCTGCTGTCTCATTTAACACAATTTCATTGTCAATTTCAACATCAAAATTGTAACTCAACTCTAACTCTTTGGCAAAACCCCTAATTATTCTGTGAAATAAGCTATCGATGGTAATTATGTCAAATGTTCCATAGTTGTTTAAAATTTTGTTCAGAATAATTTCTGATTTTTTTGCTAATTCGTTTTTATTAATATCAAGTTGCTTTGTTATGTTTTGGGCCATATTATCAAAGTCATAATTAGAGAAGTTGTAAAGCTGTTCTAAAATTCTTGATTTCATCTCCAAAACAGCAGCATTAGTGAAAGTTATTCCCAACATCTTGTTGAAAGCTTCACCGCTTTTATCTTTAAAAAGATGGACTAAATAATGCTGGACAATTGAAAAGGTTTTTCCTGAGCCAGCCGAAGCATTTAATATTAAAAATGAATTTAAATTATTTACTGTTGACATTACTAAATAAATGTAATTAATCTTTAGCTTTACAATATAAATTTTAAACAAAAAAATATGGCTTTTAAATTACCAGACTTAAATTATGGATATAGTGATCTTGAACCATTTATTGATTCAAAGACAATGGAAATTCATCATTCAAAACATCATCAAGGTTACACAAATAATTTAAATAACGCAATTGAGGGGACAAACTTTCAAGAGATGGGAATAATTGATTTATTAAAGTCAATGGACATGAATAATGCTGCTATAAGGAATAATGGGGGTGGGTTTTATAATCACTCACTTTTTTGGTCAATAATTGGTCCTAATAAAGGAGGTACACCTAATGGGGAAATTTCTGATAAAATCAATTCATATTTCGGTTCTTTTGATTCTTTTAAAGAATTATTTTCAAAAGCTGCCGCTTCAAGATTTGGATCTGGTTGGGCTTGGCTTTGCGTCAAAAAGGATGGATCTTTGGAGATATGCTCAACAGCTAATCAAGATAATCCCCTAATGCCAAGTATAGGATGTGGAGGAATTCCAATTTTAGGTATTGATGTTTGGGAACATGCTTATTATTTAAACTATCAAAATAGAAGACCAGAATATATATCAGCATTTTTTAACATTATAGATTGGGAATCAGTCAGTGAAATCTACAAAAAAGCTACCAGCTAGTTTAGAAAATAAAAGGAGGAAAAAATTCCTCCTTTTGCCCAAATTTCACCATGAACTTAACCTAATTATGTTCTGGTAGCATAAATTTATTATTTAATATTGATTATTAGATACTATTTTAAATTTGTTTTAAAAAAATTTAACTAGTATGCTCTAGAAGAAATTCCTTCATAATAATTTATAAAGGATTTGTTTACAACCCTGTTTCCTCCCGGAGTAGGATAATCACCTGTGAAGTACCAATCCCCTTTGTGGTTTGGACATGCCTCGTGAAGTCCTTCGATTTTCTGAAAAATTATTTTCAAAGGAACATTATTTAATTTAGTAGTTAACATATCGGACATCTTATTTGATATTTCATCATCTGTGAAATTTTTATATATGTCTTTTACATGATTTTCAACCTCTGCTTTTTTATTTTTAAAAGAATTCACACATAAATTGTAAACGCCCTTAACTATACTTGATGTCCCATTTTCTTCATGAAGTTTGATGGCAGCTTGAAATGCAATAAAGTCATCTAGTTTAGCCATATCTATACCGTAACAATCAGGATATCTAATTTGGGGTGCACTTGATACAATTATTATTTTTTTTGGGTTTAATCTATTTAACATTGTTAAAATGCTTTCTCTAAGAGTTGTACCTCTTACAATACTGTCATCCAAGATTACTAAATTATCGGAGGACTTTACTATACCATAAGTAACATCATAAACATGATTTACTAACTCGTTTCTTGAACTATCCTCTGTAATAAAAGTCCTTAATTTGACATCTTTTATTGCAATTTTTTCAATTCGAGGTCTTAATTCTAAAATCTTTTGAATCTTAACTAAATCGAAATTGGATTCTTTTAACTTATCGCTAACCTTATTTCTTAAGTAATCTTGGACTGAACTTATAAGTCCATAGAAAGACGTTTCAGCAGTGTTTGGAATATATGAAAACACAGTATTTTTTAAATCACCTTTTATAGAATCCATAATCTGTTCAAACAAAAGATATCCTAACTTTTTCCTCTCTTTGTAAATATCAGCATCACTACCTCTAGAAAAATAAATTCTTTCAAAAGAACATGACTTTTTTTCGGTTTCTTCGAAAATTTTAACCAGAGATATATCATCAGATTTTTTTAAAATCAGTGCATTGCCTGGGGGTATTTCCTTGATTGAGTTTAATTTAACATCAAAAACCGTTTGAATCACTGGTCTCTCGGAAGCAACAACAGTGAATTCATCGTTATCGAAATAAAACGCTGGTCTAATACCACAAGGATCACGAAGAATAAAAGCGTCTCCATGGCCTATCATACCGGCGATTGTGAATCCGCCGTCCCAATCTTTAGAAGCTTTTTTTAGAATCTTAGAAATATCAAGTCTTTCTGCTATTAAAGGAGATGCGTCAAATTTATTAAATCCTTCTTTTTTTAAATTTTTATAAATTTTAGCAACGGCATCATCCAAAAAGTGACCAATGTTTTCCATGACTGTTATTGTGTCTGAATTTTCCTTAGGATGCTGTCCGAGTTGAACTAGATTAGAAAAAAGTTTTCCCACATTGGTCATATTAAAATTACCTGCTACTATTAAATTCCTATGCATCCAATTGTTTTGTCTAAGAAATGGGTGAACACTTTCTATACTGTTTTTACCAAACGTACCGTATCTTACATGTCCCAACATTAATTCACCTAGAAAAGGAACTGTTTTTTTTAATAAATTTAAATTTTTAGAGAGGCTTGGATTTTTATTTAGTTCTTCTGATATGAGATTAGTTATTCTTTGAAAAATGTCATAAATAGGTTGTTGCTCGCTAGATCTAACCCTACTCATAAATCTTTCTCCGGGATCCATATCAAACTTAATACTAGCAAAACCAGCGCCATCTTGGCCCCGATTGTGCTGTTTTTCAAGCATCAAGTACATTTTATTGATCCCGAAAAGGACAGAACCGTATTTTTCCTGATAATATTCAAGAGGTTTTTTAAGTTTCAAAAGTGCTATTCCACATTCATGCTTAACAGAGTCACTCATATCGACAAATTTAGATCAAATTTATTTTTAATTATAAACTTTTCTAATCTATCTAATATCTTTTTTTTGACAACTTTTTCTATACTTTTGGTTCCCAAACCTTCAACTGTAAAAGAAGCTAGGACCGTTCCTAAAATAAGTCCTTTCTTTATATTATTAAAATCTATACTATTAGTTTTTGATAGGTAAGTCGCCACCCCCCCTGCAAAACTATCACCTGCTCCTGTTGGATCAATAGCTTTAACACTAAATGAGGGTAAAGAGAATTTTTCATCTTTACTATGTAATTCTGCACCTAACTCTCCCTTTTTAATAATAACGTACTCGGGGCCTTTTTTAATAATTTTATGAGCACAATCATCTAAAGATTTTTCTTTTGCCAAAAGGTAGGCCTCCTCATCATTGATAGATATTAAATTTACTTTTGAAATAACTTCGTTTAAATCTTCTAAATTATTGTCCATCCAAAAATTCATTGTATCCAATACTAAAAATTGATTTCTACCTGATAATTGGGCAATACTTTTGTTTTGAACTGAAGGGTGTAAATTTCCCAATACGACAATGTTACTATCTTTAAAATTTTCTGGAATAATTGGGTTAAAGTTTTCAAGGACTCCTAGTTTTGTCTCTAAAGTAGTTCTTTTGTTTATATCCTTATGGTATTTTCCACTCCAGAAAAAGCTTTCTTTATTTTTAACAATCTCAACTCCCGAAATGTCTGCACCTGTAGATTTTATTCTATTTAAATATTCTAAAGGGAAATCGTCTCCAACGACAGAAACAATGCCAAAATTATCGGAAATTTTAGAAATTGAAAAAGAAATATATGTTGCAGCTCCACCCAGAATAATTCCTGACTTTAAAGAAGGAGTTTGGATTGAATCGAAGGCAAGAGTGCCAATTACTAGTATTTTTTTGCTCATTGATAAGTTAATTACTCGTAGGTTCTGTTCATTTTAATTTCCTTTATTATCAAGTTTTTCATAATAGAAATCATGCTCTATAGGATTGTTTTTTGCTGCCTTAACCGCTAAGTCGTCACACCTTTCATTTTGGGGATGATGATTATGTCCTTTAATCCAATTAAATTTAACATTGTGCTTATCATTCATTTTTAAAAAACGAATCCATAAATCTTGATTTTTAATTTTTTTAAAATTATTGTTTTTCCATTTAAACACTCTTTTAAGTTCAACTGAGTCAACAATATATTTTGAATCGGTAAAAACTTTAACATTACCTTTTTTTATCTTTAATTTCTCTAGTGCAACGACTACTGCAAGTAATTCCATTCTATTATTAGTTGTATATACAAATCCCTTTGAGTATTCTTTAACATAGTTTTTCTTTTCCAACTCTAAAATTATTCCGTACCCTCCAGGACCAGGATTACCCAGTGAAGAACCGTCTGTGTAAATATTAATACTTTCTGCCATATAATAACTGATATATTATTGTTGGGAAATACTTTATTTCTAAATTTTTGATTTTCTCTTTGATCGTGTTTAAAGTTTCATCTTTTTGGAGATTTATTTTCTTTTGAAATATAACTTCTCCCCTGTCATACTTTTCATTTACATAGTGAATAGTTATTCCTGTTTCTTTTTCATTATTTAAAAGAACTTGATTATGAACATTATCACCATACATTCCTTTACCCCCATACTTTGGTAACAAAGAGGGATGAATATTGATGATTTTTTTTTTAAAAATTTCGATTAATTTAGAAGGTATTTTTTTTAAATATCCTGCTAATATTATCAAATCAGGCTTAAAGTTTTGGCATTCTTTAATCAAATACGTTTTATTGTCAATTTCAAACAGCATACAAGGTATTTTTAAATTTGTCATTTTTTTAAAGACACCAGCATTTTTTACATTACATAATACTTTTACTTCATTTTCCGAATCAGTTTTTTTTAAAAATTTAGAAATATTTTCAGCATTTGATCCATTACCTGAAGCTAATATCAATACTTTTTTCATTATATATTAGACATTAAATTTTAAATAAAATCATACTAATATAAATGGTTTAATAAGTTTTAGGTATAAATTTTTAAAATTAAAATTACATTTTAATCATTTTATCATTAGAAATCGTCCAAAGATTTATTATTTTTGACAAACAATTTAAAACCAAGATATTATGTCTGACATAAATTCAAGAGTAAAATCAATCATTGTAGATAAATTAGGTGTTGATGAAGGTGAAGTTGTCCCTGACGCGAGCTTTACAAATGACCTTGGTGCAGATTCCCTTGACACTGTTGAACTTATAATGGAATTTGAAAAAGAATTCGATATTCAAATTCCAGATGACCAAGCTGAGAATATTTCGACTGTAGGCCAAGCTATCCAGTATATAGAACAAGCTAGTTAATTTTTAAATGAATCCAAGACGAGTAGTTGTTACCGGATTGGGAGCGTTGACACCTATAGGTAACTCTGTTTCAGATTATTGGAAAGGACTTATAGGTGGTAAAAGTGGTTCTGCTCCAATTACTTACTTTGATACAACCGATTTCAAAACCAAATTTGCATGTGAATTAAAAAACTTTAATGTACTCGATTTTATTGAGAAAAAAGAAGTGCGAAGACAGGATAAATTTTCTCAATATGCTACTATATGTTCTGATGAAGCCATTAAAGATTCAAATCTCCTTAATTCAAAAATTGATTCCAATAAGATTGGGGTTATCTGGGGAGCAGGGATTGGAGGAATTGAGACATTTCAAAATGAGATGGAAAATTTTTTCTCAAATAAAAAACCAAGATTCAATCCATTTTTTATTCCTAAACTGATTGCTGATATTGCTCCAGGCCTTATATCTATTAAATATGGCTTTAAGGGACCAAATTTCACAACCGTCTCTGCATGTGCTTCTTCCTCAAATGCAATTATAGATGGTCTAAATTATATTCGTTTAGGTTACGCAGATGTTATAATTGCGGGAGGTTCTGAAGCAGCTGTAACATGTGCAGGAATAGGAGGATTTAACGCAATGCATGCTTTATCTACAAGAAACCATGAGCCCGATAAAGCCTCACGTCCCTTTGATAGTGAAAGAGACGGATTTGTTTTAGGTGAGGGAGGAGGATGCATTATCTTAGAAGATTTGAACCATGCGGTTAAAAGAAATGCCAAAATTTATTGCGAACTTGCTGGCGGTGGATTATCTGCAGATGCACACCACATGACAGCACCACATCCTGAAGGAAATGGAGCAAAAAAAGTAATGGAAAATTGTTTACAGGATGCTAAATTAACTGTTGATGAAGTTGATCATATAAATATGCATGGGACATCAACTCCACTAGGAGATATTGCAGAAACTAGAGCTGTCCTTGACGTTTTTAAAAGTAGTGCTTATTCCATAAATATAAATTCTACAAAATCAATGACAGGCCATCTTTTAGGTGCAGCTGGAGCAATCGAAGCTATTTCTTGTATTTTGTCTATAAAAAACAACAAAATTCCTCCCACAATAAACCATTTTACAAAAGATAAACAAATAGATTCTAAATTAAATTTTACTTTCAATAAATTTCAAGAACGAAATGTTAGAGTAGCGCTTTCTAATACTTTTGGATTTGGTGGTCACAATGCATGTTTAGTTTTCAAAAAATTTGAGTGAAAAAAATATTGATACAAATGAAGGCTAAAAGATTGTTTTTAAATATAGACCCCCAAGATATTGACGATTTTTCAGTGGTTGCTATTCATACAAATTTGGAAGCCTATTTAGTTGCTTATAAATTGAATCAAAATCTTGGATGTCTTCTCCGTAATTCAAAAAAAAAATCTATAAATGATATTTATACCAGATTTAAATACATTTCAAAAATATCAAAAGATAATTGGGAATTAATTTCAAATCATTACGAAAATGACAAAATTTTTACCAAAAAAAACCTACTTTTCAATATAAATGAAATGAATAAGAAGAGTTTAATTCCCACATTAGGTTCTGTTGATTTTTTCTTCAAAGTTCCAAAGTTTAAAATTATCAACCATTGGGTCAAGAAGATTAGAAACATAGATGGAATCCAGCTAGCTTATGAGATTGATAAAAGAGTACAAAACAATCTTGAAAATTTAATTTTTGATTAATGAAAAATATGAGAAAAACAAAAATTATAGCCACCTTGGGGCCCTCTTGTTCCACTCCAAAAATTATTGAAAAAATGATGCTTAGTGGAGTTGATGTGTTCAGAATAAATTTTTCTCATGCTAATCATTCTGAGATTGAAAAAATAATCTCTACAATTAGGTCCCTCAATAAAAAAAATAATTATTATACTTCAATTTTAGCAGATTTACAAGGGCCCAAATTAAGAATAGGAAATGTTGATGAACATGTAAACATTATAAAAGACGACATTTTAGAATTTTGCTCTGAAAAAAAATTTACTGGAAACAATAAAAGAGTTTACGTTAAATATAAAAAATTCGCAAAAGATGTTAAAATTGGGGAAAAGCTTCTAATTGACGACGGAAAACTAATTTTTGAGATATTAGAAACTGACAATGAATGTAATGTGAAAGCCAGAGTGATTCAAGGAGGACCTTTATTTTCAAAAAAAGGAATTAACCTACCTAACACAAAGATTTCATTGCCAGCCTTAACTGAAAAAGATTTTGAAGATGCTATTTTTTCTATAAATCAAAAGGTAGATTGGATTGCACTTTCTTTCGTTAGAAATGGTAATGACTTAAATGAACTAAAAAAAATAATTCAAGAAAAGTCCAAACACAAAATACCTGTTATATCAAAAATTGAAAAACCTGAAGCTCTTGAAAATATAGACGAAATTATTGCAAATTCAGATGGAATTATGGTGGCAAGAGGAGATTTAGGAGTTGAAGTTTCAGCTGCCAAAGTTCCATTAATTCAAAAACAACTTGTAAATAAGTCAAAGAAAGCTCGAATCCCAGTAATTATTGCAACTCAAATGATGGAAGGTATGATTAAAAGTTTGACTCCAACAAGAGCTGAAGTAAACGATGTTGCAAACTCAGTAATGGATGGAGCTGATGCAGTGATGCTATCTGGAGAAACCTCTGTCGGTAAGTATCCCATTAAAGTAGTTAGCGAAATGTCTTCAATATTAAAAACTGTCGAGAATTCTCCTTTAATTAAGGTCCCCCAATCACCTCCGTCTGTAAGAAGCAAAAGATATATTACAAAGTCAATATGCTATCACGCGGCAAACATGGCAAATGAGATTGATGCTACTGCTATATGCACCCTCACGAACAGTGGATACACTGCATTCCAAATATCAGCGTGGAGGCCAAGAGCTAATATCTTAGTATTTACTTCTAATGAATTAATATTAAGCCAATTAAATCTTCTTTGGGGAGTCAAAGCATTTTATTATGATAAATTTGAAAGTACTGATAAAACTGTTGAACAAGTAAATAATATAGCTCTAAAAAATAATTTTATTAATAAAGGAGATATGTTGATAAATCTTGCAGCAATGCCTGTCAAAAAAAAGGGCATGGTTAATACATTAAGAATTTCAATGATTTAAAAATCAATTTTGAGTTGAGCATTTATTGACTTATTACTTTTTTTTTTTTCGTTTGATTGTTTGAAATTTGAAATTGTAATTCCAATCAACCTTACTGAGTCTCTGAGCTTTTCGTTATATAAAAGTTCTTCACAAGTTTTGCTAATTAAACTTTTATCAGAAATATATAACTGTTTTGTAGTTGATCGTGTCTGGGTTACAAAATCACTATATTTTATTTTCAGTGTAATTGTCTTACCTGAAATACGAAGCTTTTTTAACCTTTTTGACAATTTATTTGAGATAATATTAATTTTTTCTATTAAAAAAATCTCACTGGAAATATTTTTAGAAAATGTTTGTTCACTACCAAGTGACTTTGCTTTTCTATTTGGAGAAACAGGACTCAAATTTATTCCATTGGCTGCGTTGAAATAATAACTCCCTGATTTACCAAACTTTTTAACTAGGAAGTTTTCTCCTTTTTTTTTTAAATCAATGCCTTTAAAAATCCCCATTTGATACATTTTTTGAGCAGTTGCCTTACCGATACCATGAAACTTTCTAATATCTAAATCCTCCATGAATTCATTAATCTCCTCAGGAGGGACTGTTTTTTGACCATTTGGTTTATTGAAGTCACTAGCAATTTTAGCTACCAATTTATTTATAGAAATTCCAGCTGATGAAGTTAAGCCTGTTTTTTCAAAAATATCCTCTCGAATTAGTCTTGCCGTTTTTGAAGCTGAAACAATTCCTTTTTTATTTTCGGTAACATCTAAATATGCTTCATCAAGTGATAAAGTTTCTACTAAATCAGTGTATGAAGAAAAAACTTCTGAAATTATTTTTGAGAACTCTTTATATCTTTCAAATCTTGGTTTAGCAAATATTAAATCTGGGCATAACTTTTTAGCTAACTTACTACTCATGGCACTTCTTACCCCAAAACTCCTAGCTTCGTAACTAGCCGCAGCAACTACTCCACGCGAGTCAGAACTACCTACTGCAACCGGTTTATTCCTAATTAATGGATTATCAAGTTGTTCAACTGATGCGTAAAAAGCATCCATATCGATATGGATAATTTTTCGAGTTATCGCCATTCTATAAATTTACATATATTGAAAAATTATAATATTAATATATGATTGAAAAAGAGAGAAAATTTATAGTCAAATCAAAAAAGTTTATTTTATTATCTCATAAAGTGATTAATTTAAAACAGGGTTATTTATCAAAAGATAAAAATCTATCAGTTAGAATTAGAATTTCTGACAAAAATAGTCACTTATGCATAAAAGGACCGAGTTCTAAAAGCGGAATTAGCAGGTTTGAATTCGAGAAAAAAATAAGTTTATCAGAAGGTAGGAAGCTTTTGAAGTTGTGTTTGCCAAGAGTCATTTCCAAAAAAAGATATTTAATTAAATATAAAAATCAACTTTTCGAAGTTGATGTATTTGAAGGATTTTTAAAAGGCCTAATATTGGCTGAAATTGAATTAAATTCTGAATCTCAACAAATTTCTTTACCAGATTGGGTTGGTGTAGAAGTTACTGGCATTACGAGTTTCTATAATTCTCAACTTTCAAAATTCACTGACCGTGAAGTAAATGATTTGATTAATCTATATTAATCATTCTTAAAAATCGAAACTTTAAAATTACCTCTACTATCTTTCACACCTCTGTACATTCCTTTTGTATTAAATTCCATTGCATAGTTTCCAAATTTGTCAAGAGCTATTACGCCGCCACTCCCTCCTAACTTTTTCACTTTATCTAAGCTTATTTTTGCAGCTTGTTTGATATCTAATTGTTTATACTCTAATAGCGAGGAAATGTCATGAGCAACTACATTTCTGATAAAGAACTCTCCCCATCCGGTAGCCGATATAGCACAGGTGTTATTGTTAGCATAGTTGCCTGCACCAATAATTGGAACATCACCAACTCTCCCCCATTTTTTGTTTGACCTTCCGCCAGTTGAAGTACCGGCTGACAGATTACCATTTTTGTCTAATGCAACACAACCAACAGTCCCAAACTTAGAAATTGTAAGTGACGACTCTTTTTTGTCTTTCAGTTGGCTTAAGGTTTTATTTTTAAGAAACTGACTCATTCTTCTTTCAGTAATAAAATACGAATTGTTAACAATAGTAAGCCCTTGCTCTTTTGCGAATTCGTCTGCACCTTCTGAAATGAGTAAAACCTGAGGAGTATTTTTCATTACGGAATATGCAGCAATTATTGGATTTTTAATTTTTTTAACGCCAGCAATAGCTCCAGCATTTAAGTTCTCCCCATTCATAAAAGACGCGTCTAAAGAAACTTCACCCCTTTCATCTAAAACTGCACCTTTACCTGCATTAAATAATGGAGAGTCTTCCATTATTTTTATAGCCTCAATAACAGCTCGTTCACTACTTCCATTATTCTCTAAGATTTCATATCCCTTATTTAGTGCCTCTCCCAACTTTTTTTTATATTCTAATTCTTTCTCGACTGACATTTTTTCTCTCTCCATAGTTCCAGCACCACCATGTATCACAATTGAAAAATTTAAACTTTGGTTTTTGTTTTCATTGCATGAAATCAGAAGACCAAATACAAAAATTAAAATATATTTTTTTTTCATAATTTTTAAAATTTAAATCAGGTTAATTTATTTTTGAAAATTGTTTTAAAAATCTCAAATCATTTTGGAAAAAATATCTTATATCACTTATTTGGTATATCAACATTGCAATTCTTTCAATTCCCATACCAAATGCAAAGCCAGAATATTTTTCAGCATCAATATTACAATTATTTAAAACGTTTGGATCAACCATCCCACAACCCATGATTTCTAACCAACCGGTCCCTTTTGTTATTCTGTAATCAACCTCTGAATTAAGACCCCAATAAATATCAACTTCAGCACTAGGTTCAGTGAAAGGGAAATAAGAAGGTCTTAGTCTGATTTTAGATTTTCCAAACATAGATTTGCAAAAATGTTCTATGGTGTGTTTTAAATTAGCAAAGGATACCTCTTTATCAATGTATAAACCCTCAACTTGATGAAAAAGACAATGTGATCGAGCAGAAATATCCTCATTCCTGTAAACTCTTCCAGGAGATATGGTTTTTATAGGTGGAACATTGTTTTCCATATACCTAATTTGAACAGATGATGTATGGGTGCGTAATAAAACATCTGGATCTTTATTTATAAAAAAGGTATCCTGCATATCTCTTGCTGGATGATGTTTAGGTAAGTTTAATGCGGTAAAGTTATGCCAGTCGTCCTCTATTTCTGGTCCTTCTGAAATACAATACCCGATTTTCTCAAAAATTTCAATTATATTTTTTCTTGTTATACTTAAGGGATGTTGAGAACCAAACTCTAAAGGATAGCCTGGTTTGTACAAGTCTTCATTTAAATTATTTTTATGCTCATTTTTTTCTGATTGAAATTTAATTATTTTATCCTTTACTTTTGATTTGAGAATATTTATCTCCCTGCCAATTAGTTTCCTTTCATTTACTTTAACTTCCTTAAAATTTTTAAAAAGCTCATTAAGGATTCCTTTTTTACCAAGATATTTTATTCTAAACTCTTCAGAATTTTCTGTACTATCTAAACTAAAATTTTCTACTTCTTTGATATGTTTTCTTATAATTTCAATCATCAATTCTTAAAATTAGTAAATATATTTAAATGATTTTTCAATATTTATTTAGTATGAACTAATCTTGTTAAAGATAGATTTTTTTGGGAATAAAAATTTAATCCTGATGAAACGAAATTATTTATCTTTAATCTATGAATTATCTTGATATAATTATAGGCTTGATTTTATTTTATGGCTTATTCAAGGGTTTAACAAGAGGTTTAATTAATGAGGCAGCGTCTCTGTTATCAATAATCATAGGAATATTCGGAGCACTTGCTTTTACACCTATTGTAGAAAGTTTATTGTCGTATTTTCTTCACAGTGATCAATTACCTTCATCAATCATAATATTTACTGTCTCATTGATCTTAATCGTTCTTAGTGTTAACTTTTTTGCAAGAAATTTAACGAAGTTTATAAAACTGGTTTCTCTTGGGGGAATCAACAAAGTCTTGGGAGGAATTTTTGGAGTTTCAAAGTATATTCTTTTGATTAGTATTTTATTGGTTTTTGTAGATCAATTTTCATTTATGTTCGAGTTTTTTGAATCAAACATTCTAGATGAATCTGTAATGTATGAATCTTTAAAAAATTTAGGTTATAATATTTTACAATTATTAGAAAGCAATGATTTAAAAATTCCTGAAAAATTAGTTTAACAATCTAATAGAATTGCTTTGTATCCAACCCTCAGATCCATTTGAAATTAAAATTTTTGACCAACCTTCTAACTCATCTGTAATTTGAAATTTTGTTCCCTCGTGAAGAAAAAATAAGACTTCGGTTCTTTGATTGGGTTCAGTCCAAACACCGACTTCTTTACTGAAAATAATTCCTCTCTTTATGCTTTCTTGTCCATGCTTTGAAATAGTTACATATAAAAAAAATATAAAAATTAAAAACGAAACAATCCCAGAGGAGAAAAAAATCCTTTTTGTAAAAATTGATTTACTAAAACTATAGATCAAAAAAAGAATGCAGACTATCCATAATATTAATATGGTTGTTATACTCCAATTATCAGTAGTCATAAATGCTAAAAGGTCATTAAAAAATAAGTATATTTGAGTTTGAGGAAGGGTTTCAATTGAATCCATTGTCATGTTTTTTGCAAACTCCAAATTGTTTATTATCATTTTGTCGTTTGGAGATAGCATTTTAGCTTTTTCAAAATAAAAATTTGCCTCGGCTACATTCCCAATTTTATAATTTGCATTACCTAGGTTATAGTAGACCTCTGGACTGTGATATCCGTTTTCAATTATCATTAAATAACTTTCAATTGCATTTTGATAGTCTCCTTTGTTGTAAAAAGTATTACCTTCCTCAAAAAGTGAATTAGGAGGTTTATCAAGAGTAAATAAACTTGTAAGAGAAAAAAGCAGAAGTATTATTATTTTATTTTTCATATTTGCTTATCAATAATGGTTATCGTTTCTATTGCCTTTTCATAATGCTGACCCATGTTTTCTTGTGAAATTGGTGAATATCTAGCTTCTTCGCATTTTTTTAGCATAGATATAAAACTCTCTATACTAGAAATTTCACATTTTTTTTCATGCAATAATTTTGAAATTACATCCTTTGACAAATCTGTAGTTTCAACATTAAGTTTAGATTTCATATAATTATGAAGGGCTTTTTCTAATGAACTGTAAAACTCTTCTTTTTGACCAATCAATTTTTTTGCTTCGGAGAAATATTTTTTTGCTAAAAAGTTAGCTTTCTTTTTCCTCTCATCAAGAGGGTTAATTACTTTGGTTTTAATTTTTCTCTTTATTAATATAACAGTTACAAGAATAAAAATTGGAAGGAAGACTAAAATCCAGAAAAGATCTGAATTAAAAAATAATTTTGAATTTATTTTCTTTAAATCTGTTTTGGTTTTAATGAAATTAAAATAGGATTCATTCTTTTTTAGAATATTATTTCTTGAATTTGGAGTTTGGTTTTCAGATATTAAGTCTGTTGGACCCTCATTTACATTTATTAGTGTCTCATCCGAGGTTACGGTGATATATCTTTCTTCAATGGGATCAAAAAAGGAAAAGTTTATAGATGGAATTGGATAGTTTCCTTTTAATTGAGGGACAACGGTATAAATATCCTCAATGCTACCTCTCATACCAGAAAGGTTTGTTTTTACATTTTCCCTATGTTCCGGATCATAAATTTCTAAGGAACTAGGAGCTGTCAATTTAGGTAAAGAGAATAATTTAAGATTCCCATTACCAATCACTTTTAAAGTTGCTTGAAATGATTCAGATGATTTTAATTTTTTTTTATTAAAATCTACAGAAAAGTCAAATTGCCCAACTGCTCCTGTAAAGTTTTTTGGCTTATTATCAATTGGAAGTTGTTTGACATTTAATGTTCTCTTACCAGCAGTTACCACCTTAGGAGTTTTTTGATATACTCTATTGCCAAAGAAATCTCTTCTATTCGTGGGAACATCTACGGACACATTTAAAGTTAGGGGCTCTATTGAAAGTTTACCAGTTTTTTGAGGGTATAAAACAGCTTTGCGCCACACAACATAATTATATGGTTGTCCTTTGTATTCACCTCTTTTAATTTCTAACTTTGGAATTGGGAGTAAAGTACTCCAAAAATCAGAGTATTTTGGCATTTCAACCTCATTTACATTTGAAATACTAATTTCAGATGAAAAATATAGTTTATAAATAATATTTACCGATTGATTTAAATAGGGTCTTTGATTAGAAATCTCAGCTACCAAGTGTAAATTTTGGTCAGCAATCGCATTTGCTTTTGATTCAGGACTATTCGGTTTACTAACGGCCTCCGTTACTTCCACCCTCCTTGGAGGTGTTTTGTAGACTTCTCCATCAATTTCAATACTTGCCTGACCTATTTCAATGTTGCCTTTTCTGTTAGGTGTTAAAAAGTACGTATAGGACTTTGAAAAACTTCTGACACCATTTACGTAACTGTTACTAACCGACTGGTTTGGCCCTCCTACCAAAGTAAATCCCTTGAAAGAAGGAGGCTGAAAATTATCTCCATTTTTATTCATTTTAAAACTAACTCGTAACCTTTCATTTAACCCAAGTCGGTTTTTACTTAACTCAGCTTCAAACTTTACTTGCCCTAAAATAAGAGTAGATTGAGTGGTAAAAAATAAAATCAATATGTAGGATAATTTTTTCATGATAAACTTCTACCAATCCTTTTTCTTTTTTATTGGTATACCTTTTTCTTTTTTTGCATTTACCTTATCCTGTACATTTTTTTCCTGTTGATTCATAGCCTCTAACAGGCTTTTGATTTGCTCTTTGGAAAGTTGCCCAGGATTTCTTTTGGGTTGTGATTTATTAGTATTATCTCTATTTTTCCCCTTTTTGTCTTCTTTGTTAGATTTATTTTTTTTATTATCTGCTTTATTTTCTTTATCACCTTCTGAGTTTTTCTTTTTATCATTCTCATCAGATTTATTTTCGTTGTTTTTGTTTTCCTTTTTATTTTGATCTTTGTTTTTATCCTTATTTTTATCCTTATCGTTTTTATTTTCTTTTTTTTCTTTCTCTAACATTTCTTTAGCAAGTGCGTAATTGTATCTGGTTTCATCATCTTTAGGATTATTCCTTAAAGCATTTTTATATGCCTCAACTGCCTTAGGATAATCTTTCTTTTTCATGAATACATTGCCCATATTGTGGAAAGCTAAATGTTTTTGGTTTTTATCTGGATTATCCTTTTGGGATCTGAAAAACCTTTGGTTTGCTTGGTCATAATCCTTAGATCTATAAAGGGTGTTTCCAAGATTTTGATTTGCTACTGGATTATTTTGATTTATAGAAAGGGCTTTTCTAAACTCACCTTCGGCATTTACATATGATTTATCTTCATGCAGTCCATTCCCTTTAGATATATAGTTATTTTCTTTCTCTATCTGAGCATTTATAGAGAAACTAATAATAAAAAAAACATATTTCCAATTCATATATTAGTTTTCGTTAAAAAGATTTAACCTTGTAACCCATTTGGTTTTAGTTTCAAGAACAATTTGATCAATAAAAAGGAAAATAAATCCAAGTATTAGAAAAATTTGAAATCTATCTTTATAACTAACAAATTTTTTCGCCTCAAATTCCTTTTTTTCAATTTTTTGAAGCTCATCTTTGACTTTTTCAATAACGTAATTTGTGTCATTACCGTCTATATACACCCCCTCTGTTGATTCAGAAATTGAGGTCAAAATTATATCACTCCTTTTTGAAATAACAACTTCTCCATTTTCATCTTTTTTATAACTTTCAACAATACCATTGGATTTAATAGGAATAGGTCCGCCTTTTTCTGTACCAACTCCAATTGAAAAAATTTTAATTCCATTTGCATTTGCCTGTTGCGCTACATTGATGGTGTTTTCACCGGCATGGTCTTCCCCGTCAGATAGGATAAAAAGAATCCTATTCGTTTGCATTTCCTCATCAAAAAAATCAATACCTAACTTTATTGCATCGTCAATTGCGGTGCCTTGAGAAGATATCATGTCTGTATTTATTGACTGTAAAAACATTTTTGTAGCACCATAATCAGTAGTTATGGGAAGTTGCGGAACTGCACTAGCTGCGTAAACTATAATTCCAACCCTATCACTAACCAATTGGTTTAATAAAGCAGAAACCAATCTTTTGGCCTTTTCAATTCTGTTTGGAGCTATATCTTCAGTAAGCATACTTTTTGAAACATCTACTGCGAACACTATATCAACACCTTCTCTTTTTACAGTCTCCAATTTAGTCCCTATTTTAGGGTTGACAAGTCCAAATGAAATTGAAATAATACCCAATGACATTATAATTAATTTTAAAAAACCTTTAAAATTCGACTTTTCAGGACTAAGTTTTTCTAACATGTTGCTTGAAATAAATCGTTTTTGAGTTTTCTTTTTCCATAAAGACAAAAAGAAGAAAATCGTCCAAATAAAAGGAATTGAAAAAAGTATATAAAAATAAGTTGGTTCGTCTAATTGATACATTTTAAATAAAGCTTTTATATATGGTGTTTTTCAATAACCATTCATTAAATATTACAATTAAAGCTATTAA
>CENJ01064851.1_pt1 | contig 17998 bp, 15 predicted proteins | sample 356161 | NCBI WGS metagenome assembly CENJ01 (sample SAMEA2619531, study PRJEB7988) | marine metagenome | biome: marine biome (ENVO:00000447); feature: surface water layer (ENVO:00002042); material: "saline water (ENVO:00002010), including plankton (ENVO:xxxxxxxx)" | depth 5 m
TTTTTTACTCCTCGTTTGCCGATAACGACACCCGTCGCATCGGAAAAAATCTTCCTCAAGGCCTACCAAGCGAGATCTATGCCAACTTTTGAAGCAAATAAATTGAAACGCTTGACGGGCCGAAAATACTGGGTCTCAGGTCAACTGATCACCCACTCGCACCTTGAAGGAGTCCATCGAAAGCGAGCCGAGACCATATTTGCCGATTTTTTGACGGCGGGCGGAAGTACGTTGCCGGACTCTACCGAATGTAGTCAAAAAGTGAGAGCTGGGATATCTTTGCGAATGAAGACTGCGCAGCCTCTAGAGCCATCATTTTCGCCTGTAATTCGGTAATCGCAGACGCATAATCAAGGTCCTCTTGACCTGCCAGGGTTGACTCGAGTTGTACCTTGATATCGGCATTCACGGACAGCTCGTTATCAATAGAACCCATTTCGGCACCAATATCAGCCAATGAAAGCGTTGTGATATCGATCATCTGATCTAGGTGATCCAACTTCGCCTGTATTTGGTCCTGAGTACCCGTACGCAGGAGTAATGAAACCTCTTGTAGAGCCTCAAAAAACTCGATGCGCTCCGGTAGCGGTGGTGTCGGTTTTTGAACTGTGGTGATGTTAATCGTTTGATTGTTAATACTAGTGCGCTCAATCGCGTCAACAGTGATGATGCCGATGTTGTCGCGCAGCGGATGAATTTGCAACTCAGTCGGATCTGCTTCCGAAATCTGAAATGTAGCCGATTGGGAGAAGAGCGCTGACGACTCAGCGGCATCTTTTAGTGCAGAAAGAACGGCCTCCGGAGTTGTTGGCGACAAACCACCCTCGTTGCCCACGATGTGGTAAGTCAGCGACCGAGCCCCAATCGAGAGCGTGACCGCATCACCGCGCTCCATGGTCCCGGACAACGAAGCCATTGTGATCGCTGTCTGCGAATCAGTCAGAGTCAGCGCCTTAAGATCGTCGGTTGCCGCTAATCCATTCGTCGAATCCGATGAGATCGTACGAGCGATTCCGTCAACAGCACGGATTTGAAGCGCGCCATCAACGACTTGTGCCTCAATATTCTGGAGTTGACCCGATTGGGTAGCCTCATTGAGATTAAACGCCAGTCGTCCAAGAACAGCATCACGATCATCCCCAGGCCGCACTTCATAACTCAAAGACCTGCCGTCAATCTGCAGATTGTACATATCTCCAGGCTCAAGAGTCCCGCCGAGAGTCAATTCGTAAATTGCAGGAATAGGATCTGAGAATTCTCCTGACAAGATAGGTTTAAAAACATCTAATCCGTTTCGTCCGATCGACGAACGACGATTTGATGTGTAATCAATGTTCGACCGATAGTTATCTCCCTGATACCGAATGACCCCGGCTTCGTCCTCTTTGTAAGGTGCGGTTGCCACACGTGATCCGCCAAACAGAAAGTTTCCGTTGGCGTCAGCACCATTGGCAAGATTCTTCAGTTCAGAGGTCAGCTCGTCGATTTCAACAGCGATCACCTCTCGATCCCTTCCGGTCATTGAGCCATTTGATCCCTGAAGCGTCAGTTGCTTCATCTTGATGAGGACATCCTTTGCCCCCCCCAAATAACTCTCTTCGATCCTGAGACGGTCATTCACTCCATTCAGAGAGCTTTTATAGCCATCAAGTTGTCCGATGGTTGACTTAATGCGTGCGATATTGACTGCCAGTTCTGGAGAGTCTGAGGGACGCACCAGCTCCTTACCAGTCGCAGCACGCTCCTGAATACTTGCCAAGTCGCTCTGTTGCTTAGTCATCAGCTGAACGCTACGGTCAAATAGTAAAGCCGTCGAAATCGTCATAGCAATTACCTCACTTGCAACACGGTATCAAAGAGTTTGGTGGCGACCTGCATCACTTGAGCGGACGCCTGATAGGCTTGTTGGAATCGAATTAAATCGGCAGCCTCTTTATCTAAACTGACGCCCGACACACGGTCCTTAGCTTCAACCGCCTGTTGCTGGACAATAGTCAGTGCATCCCGCGCTATCTCGGACTGGGTGGCCACATTTCCAACGTCGCCGACGAATTTGAGGTAGCCCTCTGAAATCGTCTGACCACCCGGGAGCACGCTCTTAGATTCAAGATCTACAAACCGAAGAATATTGGAGTTATTCCCTTGCCCGTCAAAGCTTCCATTCGGACCCAGGTTGTTACCATCCACAACAAACCGGTCCCCAATCACCGCCCGATTGTCGAGATTGATGTCTATCCCCTGATAATCTAACAACAATTCGCCTTGGTAAGTTCTGTTGGCCAAGACTGAGTTGGATACCAAATCCCTAATCTGGTAAGAATTTTCTGAGTCAAAGTAAAACTCAAGTTGTCTTCCGCGGAGTTGATCAATCACATCATCGTCGGATGTTAACGCTTCTGCTTCGAGTGAACTTTGACCATCACCTGTCAGGAAAACGACAAGATCTTCATCAATGTCCCCACTCATGCGAATCTGAGTATTCAGGCCCAAGAGGTTTAAGTCTGCCGGTTTACCATCTGCTCCTAACTCAAGGACGACTGATTCTGACGTTGATGAAGTCAACTCCAGCTCTAGACTTCCAATATACGTCTTGCTCCCAATACCGAGCACATTTCCAGGAAGCCCTGCGGTACCTCCTAAGACGATGTTTGCACCACCTAAATCTAAATTTTGAAGCTGGAGATCGCCCAGCTGATTTCGAGAAGCAAACACGCCGCTCTGATCGGTCACAGCATTAATCGAAGACACCAAATCATCAATACTGCCAAAAGAAGACCGCGTATTGGTGGCTAGGGAAACGACACTCACTCCGTTGAGAGTCAATCCGTAACCCGAATTAAGCTGAACCAGATCAGAGGGAATCTCAACAACGTTAGACTCTGAGACTGCAACACCGGTTTTAGCATCATCCAACCACTCTTTAACATCAGCAGTCGATAACACCCCCGAGTCACTAACGACCAGTTCCCCCAAATCGACTCCATTGAGCCGAATATCACCAGCGTCAATCAAGACTCGCCCTACACCGGAGGCGTAAGCTACATTACGAGTGGTAACCTTGGCGACAAACTGATCTTGGCCTTTGACAATTTGTCCCGCTGCAACTAGCTCTGAACTTATAAAGTCCCGGCTCTCAACCAGATTCACTGAGAAGTCAGACGTAAACAACTCTCCATTAATTCGCTTCTTGAGCGGATTATTGATTCCTGTCAAATCCTCACCACTGGAATAGGTCACAAGAGAGGAAATACGACCGGCGAGTTCATCTGTCACAAAGTCTGAAGCCAAATTCTCGGCAAACTGAATTCGTAAAGTTTGAGAATTACCATCGTAGAAGTCAGACATTGATGCGATCACCGATGAACTGGTACCGTCACCGATGTAGATTGCACCACCTGAGACACTCAGAGTCCCAATACTAGTATCGATATACCGACTACTGAGGAGACTGAGCCGGTCATTTGTAGTTGCTGGTTCCAGTGTAAAGTCGAGTCCACCACCCGCAAAATTTGTCCCAACGGGCGCCTCAAAAAACAAACTATTTAGCGGCAAGAGTTGAGTAATGGACGCCGCCTCCGACGAGACCCCATAAAAAATGTCAAGATTCTTGTAGGCATCGTTTCCGGAAGTGTTGAGGTACTCGCTACTGTAATTCGATCCGGCTGAAAACCGCGTCGATTGTTTCACTGCCTGTTCTAGGACTCGAGCGTCTGCAGCCGAACCGATCAGATGCTGTCCATCGGTCGTCATAATTTGCAACACATTCCCAGAACCCTGATTCAAGTTAAGGTTAAATTCCACCTCACCTTGGCCCGCCGAAATCACCGTCAGCGGATTAATTACTGAAGGACCAACTTCAATCGGCCTCCCCAAACCAAATTCTTCAAACTCGACTGATCCGATGTCCGTCTTCGGAATCCCACTAAAAGAAGCGACTGGATCAAAAATCCCATTATTTTTAGCATTGGGTGTAATTCGAAACATAGAGGAAGTCGCAATACCAAGTCCATCTGTGATGGAAAGGCGTATGCCGCGGGCAGCGCTCACGTCAGGGACTAACTCGAAGCGATCACCGAGCGTCGATTCGCCAGTGATTTGGATAGATATATCGTCCAATGCCAGCAATCCATTCTGGTTGGCAAATACGACCGAGCCATCAACATCGTCGGCATACCATCGATCGCGGTTATCATCATAAGTGACGCTCACGGAACGTATTTGATAGGACTCAGGGTCAACTACCGAGACATCTACTTGAAAGTCAGATGCTGACGCATCGCGCTCGACGTCAAAAATGGGCTCAATAGAAAAAAACGCCTCGCCTTGCTCACCTTCTCCATTCAGACCAGTCGTCTGGATGTCATTCACTTCTGTGACCAAGACTCGAGCCAATTCATTTAACCGACTAGCTACCGTCACCAAGGTTTTCTCGTAAAAATCGGCATAACCCGACACCTTTCCACTCGGGATGCCAGTCAAGGTCTCGGTTCCTAATCGTCCCTGAAGCCGGTACTCGAGTTGATTTTGATCAGCAGAAGACGGACTCACATAGAGCCCTGACGATTGCACCCCCGCGACGATTTTTCCTTTCGAAGTCGATTCAGAAACAGATACCGTCACCAGACCACGCTTGTCGAAGCTAGTGCGTATTTGCACGTATTCTGATAGGTCCCTAAGCAGCTGATCACGTCGATCAAGAAGCTCAGGTGGCTGAACGAGAGCGGAGCTTTGTTTTTGTAGCTGTCGATTGACTTCGGCAAGCTGCGTGGAAAGCGCGTTTGCGGATCGAACACTGGCCTCTAACGCTGATAGGGACTGCTCACCCAGATCACTCAGCTGTCCGGCTAGGCTCTGAAACCGAGTCGCCAAAGCCTCTCCGTCGCGGAGCATCGAACCCCTGAGCGCTGAAGATGCTGGTTCTGTGGATAATGTTTTGGCCGCTGAAAAAAACTGGTTCAAGGCGGTCGTGAGTCCAATCTTTTCGTCCCCGAGGATATCAAGCAGTCGACTCGCGTACTCAGCCGCGGCACCCTCTGACTCCAAATCTGCAGTCGCTTGTTGGAGAGAGGCCTCTAAAAAACCATCGTATTGTCTCGACACACTGTCAAAATAGGCCCCGGTACCGATGTAGCCACTCCCAACCTCTATGGGCTGATTTTGTTTGATATCAGTGGTCTGTCTGCTGTACCCGTCGGTACTCAAATTCGCAATGTTATTGGAGACGGTGGCCAACGCCCTCTGGTACACGCTGATACCACTCGCTCCGATCTGCAGAAGGTCAGCCATTACTCAAGGCCTCCAAGACCCAACCGCGAGCGATTCAATAAAAATTGTTGCGTTGTCCCTTTAGTAATTGGGAATTCATCCGATTGTTTGACTAAGGGAATTGCGGTGGATTGATCATTTTCCAACGAAAAAGATTGCCGTTTAATTTCATCGCCCGCTTGGTTTTGTGATTGGCGAATGAATTTTTCCACCATTTGACTTAAACCTGTGGAACGACGACCAGCCATTGCCATGGCGACATGCTGATCCAGCATCTGTTCGAATGTTTCCGCGCCTGACGAATTCAACAAACCGCCGTCAGGCACAGTGGCACGCATCGATTTCAGCATCATTTGCAAGAACATCGCCTCAAATTGATTGGCTGTTTTTTTGACCGTCGCCTCGTCCGTTTGATCACGGGCAGCCTGAGCTTTTAGCTCACCAAGCCCCTTGAAATCGTAAGTCGATTTGATATCGTCTGCGGAATTCATCAGATCACCACCAACTCAGCTCGCAGGCTCCCTGACGACTTTAATGCCTCAAGAATGGAGATCAGGGACGACGGCGTAGCACCAGTCTCGTTGACGGCATCAACGATCTCTCTGAGATCAACACCCGGTTGAAATAGAAACATCTTATTTGCCGGCTCCTCAATGGCGACGTCGGCATTTTGGATCTCGATCGTCTCTCCCTGATCCGCGAACGGATTCGCTTGGCTCACCTCATTGGTTGCAGACACCGTCACTGTGATGGGGCCATGCGTGACAGCGGCTGCGGTTACCTTGACATTCCGACTGATCACAACGGTTCCAGTTCGGCTATTGATCACGATTTTTGCGGATGGCTCCCCAGGAGTGACGTCAAGATTCTCAAGAAGTGAAAGAAAAGACACACGAGCGTTTGGATCTTCTGGCGCTTTTACCGCCACCGAAACTCCATCGATGGCAGAAGCTGTTCCTTCACCAAAGACAGTATTGATTTTGTCTACGATTTCTTTTGACGTTGTGAAATCTCCAGTTGAAACGTTGAGGACAATATGTTGCGACCGGTTAAATGGCGACTCGATCATGCGTTCAACAGTCGCGCCATTAGGTATACGTCCAGCGGTCGGGACGCCAATTGTGATTTCATCGCCTGCCGCGTTCACCTCTACTCCCGTTGAAGTTAGCGGACCTTGAGCCAGAGCATAGACCTCTCCATCAACACCACGCAGTCGCGTCATAACCAAGGTGCCGCCACGTAATGACTCTGCAGCGCCAATCGTAGAAATATTGACATCAATACTTTGACCAGGCTTCGCAAACGCAGGCAACGAGGCGGTCACCATGACCGCCGCAACATTATCTGTGGGAATGCTGCTAGCTTGGGTGCCGGCGACATCAAAATCCGACAAAACACCGTCAACGTTAACACCAAGCCGACCAAGTATTGATCGCAATGACTGTCCTGTGTACGGAACGGCTCCACCATCACCAGTTCCATTCAGGCCGACGACCAGACCGTAACCAATTAATTGATTGGAGCGGACGCCTGCCACAGTAGTCAAGTCCTTGATCCGGTCTGCTATCGCTGAACTCGGTACTAGAAGACTGATCAGTAATATAAAAACTTTCACCACTGGCTCCTAAAAAGGCCAAATACTCAACAGTAAGTTGGTACCCCACGGAATCTTTTGGACGTTGGCATTCGGACCGACCCCTTTGTAAGTAATCTGGGCCGATGCCAGTCGTTTTGATTGGACGGTATTATCAGGTTGAATATCTTCTGGACGAATAATTCCCTTGACCTGAACTACTTCAGAGCCAGACGAAAAGTTCACGATCTTCTCACCACGAATTAATAGGTTCCCATTGGGATAAACCTCCACGATCTGAGCAGTCATGGTGCCTTTCAGCGTTGCACTTTGATCAATCACACCCGATCCGGTCGAGGACACCTCATTTTCCTCTTGGAGGTCAGAGGAAAGAAATCCACCAGGACTTCCCCACTTCGCAAGTTGAAGCGGCGATAACACGTCGGTTTTCGTCTTCCGAGAAGCTGTGTTCTTGGTGGTGGTGTCAGCATCAACAGACTCATCAAGAACGACTGTCACAATATCACCGACTCGATACGCTTTTTTTTCACCAAACCAACTATCCGAAAACGCAACGTTATAAACAGATCCGGTTGGGATGGCCGATTGTTGATTCGCCACCGGGATAATTGGCGCAAACTCAGGAGACGGACCAGCCACCTTCTGAGGTCCCGCACAACCTGCAATCATCAACACGCCGAAAGTCATCAAAAAATGTTGCATTTCAACAGACCTCTTACAAATTCTGATTCAAGAATCGCAACATCGAATCGACCGAAGAAATTGCCTTCGAGTTAATTTCATATGCGCGCTGGGTTTCGATCATATTGACCATTTCTTCAACAACATTGACGTTGGCTCCTTCAAGCGCACCTTGTGCGATACGTCCCGCACCATCAGCATCGGGCACACCAACCGCTGGAGCTCCAGAGGCCGAGGTCTCTCGATAAAGGTTTTTTCCCATGGGCTCCAAGCCCGCATAGTTCACGAACCGGGTCACTAACAATTGCCCGATAACCTGCTCCTCGGCATTACCGTATGGCTGAATTGTGACTGTGCCATCTTCACCAATACTGATCGATTCAGCATTTTGAGGAATCGTGATTGCCGGTTGTAGTTGCATCCCGTTGGACGTCACCAATTCGCGTTCGACAGAAAGTTTGAACGAACCATCTCGGGTGTACGCAAAAGTTCCGTCAGGCTGCAAGACCTGGAACAGACCTTCCCCCTGAATCGCTAAATCAAGGGCATTTTTTGTTTGAATCATCGATCCCTGGGAGTGTGACTTTTCTGTCGCTACAATTCTCACCCCAGTACCCATCATCAGACCTGTCGGCGCTTGATTGTCGCCCCCAGTCGATCCACCTGGCTGGCGGATATTCTGATAAAGCAAATCTTCAAACACGGCTCGATCACGCTTAAATCCGACCGTATTGACATTTGCCAGATTATTAGAAATAACCGTCATACGCATCTGCTGCGCATCAAGGCCGGTCTTAGAAACGTAAAGTGATGCTTCCATTATTCCTCCTACGACAACCGCATCATTGCAGCGCCGGATGTATCGTTATCTTTCATATCTCGAATAATTTTTGTCTGCATTTCAAACGACCGCGAATGGTCAATAAACTTTACCAGCGTATGAACAGTGCTCACGTTCGATCCCTCGAGTGACCCCGATGTCAATGACGCAACGTTGGGACCATCCTCAAAGTCAAAACCGTCCTCTGTATTATCTAACGGCTTAAATAGCCCATCTTCTCTGCGGCCAAGCTTCGTTTCAGATGCATCTTTAATACCCAGTCGCGCTATTGCTTGTGGTCCACTTTCAGGGTCTTCTGAATCGATAAAACTTATGACCCCGTCATCCGCCACCTGAAAACGACTAAAATCTAGGGGTAGCTGCAATGGGGCAGCTGAATCATCAAGCACCAAATACCCCTCTCCGGTTCTTAGGAATCCCTCTGGATCCATACTCAAATCACCACGTCGGGTCCAAGCCAATTCACCGCTGTCACTCTGCACAGCCAATACTGTTGAGTTGTCAAAAGCTAGATCCAGCGATCGACCTGTCATCTGCCGTGGTCCACTTTTAAGGTCGATTTGCGGGGAGGTCGAAGCACGCGGCAAAAATCTGGAATCAAATCCATCGCCCTCAACACGAACCGATCGGTTGGCGACCTGAAACGCTTTTTTAAAACCAGTTGTAGTCACATTAGCCAACTCATGCGTCATATTCTGACGATCTAGTCGGTACTCCGACATTGCGGTTGTGGCTGTAAAAACTAAACGATCCATAAATTCCTGCCGTTAACTACTTTTAGCTTCTGATGTTAATAATTGTAGAGGTCAATGTTGATGACGTCTCGATGGCTTTAGCGTTTGCCTGAAAGTTCCGCTGTGCGGTAATCAGGTCGACCAGTTCTGACGTCAAATCCACATTCGCTCTCTCCCTAGCACCAGCACGGATCGTGCCAAAGCCAGCCCCACCTGGTTCACCAAGTGTGGGGGCCCCGGATTCGTTAGATTCCAGGAAGGTTGAATCACCTAGCTGCCGAAGGCCATTAGGTGTCGAAAAAGTGGCAAGTACGATTTTGCCCTTGAGATCCTGTGTCCCATTTGAATATGAAGCCGTTACAAGGCCGTCGTCTGCGATATCAACAGAGACCAGAGAACCGTTTGGTTGGCCGTTTTGTCCTTGCGAATTGACAGAAAAATCGCCAGAGAACTGGGTCGATCCTGCATAATCAATATCGATATTCAGCGTGTTACCCGAACCACCAATCACAACATTATTCAGTGAAATCCCGTCAATCGGTGAGATCAAATTACCGGCCGTATCAAAGGTCAATTCACCTTTATCTAAAAACAAAGGGCGATATTCTGGATCCGTATCAAAATCTGGAAATTCATCTGGTAAGGACGCGAGAGTGGTTCCTGATTCAGTAAATTCCTCGTAGACGCCATCAATCTTCGCCACAAGAATTGGATCGCCGTTTGAAGCGCGATCGACCACCGGACTCCGATAGGTAACAGTCTGCCCAGCATTTGAATCGATATTTTCCAGGCCGTAACGGGGCGGTCCAGATATCTGTAAGAACGCCGAATTCCCGGTCGTCCCTGATGTAAATGTGAACACCTCATTTTCTTGGTCAAAGGTCACACTAACGCCTGAGATCGAATTACCACGTGAATCTTCCATCGCATTAATTCGATTTTCTAATGCCTCTCTAAATCTTGGTAAACTGTAAGTCCCGACTGGGAGGCGAAATGTTTCCGTGACATTGTCGACGGTCACGGTGAATTGATTCGTTGAATCGTCGACAAAGAACGTCTCGTCTGGGTCGATACCGACTTGTCGACCGAACACTTTAGCAGGGGTTGAGTCAACGCCGCGAACCGCGGTCGGTAAATCGACGGCAACTACTTCTAAATTAGCGGCCTCGTCACCTGTCGCGTTGAACCCAAATAAAGATGCAGCGGCATCAGAAATATTATCGACCCGAATGGCGGAACTGTCACCGGTGGTCCCACTGGAGATTGAAAAACGTCCGCCAGTATCGTCCGATTCAAACTCTACATTAATCCCATAACGCTGCTGGGCCGTTTCCAGAATTTGCTCACCATTAGCGCGTACCTCTGATGGATACCGTCCCCTTGAATCGAGTGTGAAATCTGCCGAAAGATTATTTAATCCAAATAACACATTAGGCGTAGCGCTTCCGGTCAGTGAAGCATTCTCTGGAAGATTCGTGATGCTCATCTGGCTTCTGTCATCCTCCGTGAGAAATACGAATCCTTTAGAAGCACGGTTATAACTAACATCAATCTTTGTTCCAGTTGCAGCCCGCAATTGCCTCTCAATTTCTGCGGATAGTGAACTCTCGGTGTAGACCGAGCTCGACGGTATGTAGACGTCGATGACCTGAGCGGGCTCATCAGATGCCCTATCAGCTGTAAAAGTCATCCTGAACTGACGATTTGCATCGGAACTCAGATCAAAGTATCTCTGATCGCCCAGTTGGCGATTTATTTCTTTAGTCATCAGGTCTGCTATATCTGACCCATGAAGTTCATTATTTGCGGGAATCGCCATACTTGAAAGATCGATCGTGATTGAGTCAGTCTCGAGGGGCTCGTTAGGATCTTCATCTACCGTCAAATCAAACGCTGCAGACAGGTCAGGAGCCAGAGCACCTGTGGTAGTCCGGTCCGTGGTACCACCCTCAGCAACTGTAGCTCCAAGGACCGAAATAAGATTGGTCGTGTTGTTCGGTATTCGCGACGCGGTCAGACTAAAATTTTCTCCGTCAGAACGAGAGATAGACAAGGTATTGGACGATACCGCAGACAATCCAACCGCATAGCTCGTTCCGGCTGACCCTGACGCCAACACAGAAGCCAACTCAGACAGCGTAGTAGTGCCGTCCAACGTCTTACCGTTCTGGGTTTCGCTTGAGGCCGTGGTGGATAAAACTGCTGACGCCAATGAGATATTTTCGTAAACCATTGCTTCGCCAGAAAGTGAGTGATCAGCACCCTCCGCGATCGAGAAATTTTTACCGTCAGCCCTCGTGATAATAATTCGAGATGCTAAATCGACGTCCCCATTTATATCCGTCGAGGCGCTAAACGTGTACTCACCACGACCCGAGGCCGAATCAAAAGTCAGCGCCGTATTCGCGGCTGTATCAGTGATTGTGGCAGCAGTCCCCGCGGTCGCATTCGCATAGGTAGTGGCGATGCTTAGCGTGTCATCTGTCAACCGAATGGCGAAGTAGGTCTGGCCATCGGTAAGACCGGTACCGTGCGCGGTATCACCGTGGGCATTGAAAACGATTTGGTCGCCAGTCGTATAGCCGTGATCTTCTGATGTCACAATATTCGAAGTGATGTTGCTAAAAACAAGCGAAGTCGCAGCAGACGCAGTATTCAAAGCGGTTATGATATTTGTAACACTTGCGTCAGCGCTCAAGGCACCTGTCGAGATCACTCTCGATGTTCCATCCTCATCAGTCAACTCGACCGATATCCGATCGTTATCCTCAATCTCACCGGTTTCGAGCACGTCAATCGACGTGGTTGCCGCATGAACCGAGCTTACAATTTCCTCCGAACCGTCAGCAGTCGTCATAGTGAAGCTAACAATCTCCGCGAAGTCGAGTGACTGAGCGGTATTACCCCCACTAAAGTTGATCCCCGTCCCGGCTAGTGCGTTGGCATATGAAGTCGCCAACCGAACGGTATCGTCAGTGATCCCGTCGCTATCCACGCTCTCCGAGTCCGAGTTGATGACATAGTAGGTGGCGCCGTCGATAAGCCCACTGGCCACGACTCCATTGTTGGCGTTGTAGACGACTCGATCGCCAGTCTCAAGGCCGTGTCCAGCTGCAACTGTAAACTCAGACGCAGAATCGAAGGTCAAAGTTGTGTTTGCAGCTGTGTCTGTGATCGTCGCTGCGGTTCCAGCCGCGGCGTTAGCCGCCGTGCTCGCAATACTAAAAGTATTGTCCGTCAGATAAATCGCGAAAAAGGTTGTGCCATTGACGAGACCTGTTCCATTGGCGGCCCCCTGGTCATTGAAAACGACCTGATCCCCAGTCTTGAAGCCATGGCCGGTCGCTGTTATGACGTTCGTAGTGACATCGCTAAAAACGAGTGACTGCGTAGTTGGAGTCCCTACGGTGGCGCTGTAAGTTCCAATGTTGGCCAATTCTGAATCGTCAATTGCTACATCTATAGATGGGACAGTTGGCGCGAAATTAATACCGTCGTTACCATCAAGATACACCGCTCCCAACTTCTCACCAGCAGCCTTCGCAGGCGTTGAGACAGTCGCATCTGCCAGATCGTCAAGAATGTATTTCTGAGAGATCTGACGCTCATTAATTACAGGTAGTTCAGTCTCAGGAATGATGGTTCCATACTTATCTACAAAAAGTGGTGTGCCGTCAGCGGAGGTCGCCTGCCCCAGAGCCGGAGTGATTTCTTGCCCATCGAGGAGGATATGCGTCTGCCACTTGTTAAACGGATCTGCAGATGACGCAACACCGACCCGGCGGTAGTAAAACGTCACCAAGAAATCGTTTCCGTTTTCGTCAAAAATTGTCACCGCCGCTGACTTCGCGTAAGTGGTCGAATCATCTGGATTAAATGGCTTGACCGTTTGAACATTTGCATCGTTAAGTTGAGTCAATGGGAGAGATTCGGCCGGAAAGTTAATTGCCAAGTCAATCTGGCTCGTGGCAATCGCCTGACCCACCGTGCTTGGGGCGATGGCTAAGGGCACGAGGTCCGCCTGAAAATCCGCCTTACCCAGAGAGTCGACACTTGCAACTCTCAAGAACTGACCCGCCGAGTTAACAACAGTATTCTGTTCATCGAGCAAAAATGAGCCGTTTCGTGTAAATAAGTTTTGACCGTCGGAAGATTTAATGGGGAAAAATCCTTCCCCGGTGACCGCGAGATCAAGAGAATTTCCGGATAGCTCAATGTTTCCCTGGGAAAACTCCTGAGTAACTTGCTTCAGTGCTGTTCCCTGACCTACAACTGTAGACGCCTTTTGAAGGGGTGACGTTGCAAAAATATCACCAAAATCTGAGCGAGAACGCTTAAAACCAGTGGTGCCGGCGTTTGCAATATTGTTCGAGGTCACAGAAAGTTGAGTTGTTGCGGCATTGAGTCCTGTGAGTGAGGTAAAGAACGACATTATTCATCTCCTGCTTGATCAAGCTTGTCATTTGAAGCGGTATCCAAGGAATCATCCCCGATCCGATAAACTTGACTGATAGGAATAGATACATTCCCAGAAAGGTTTAATTTTAAATCTGCCGACTGTGCATCCCAAGATACGGTTTCAACTCGAGTAAAGGTGCTGGGGACAAATTCGTTTGCAGAACCATTCACAGTCGCGACACCTCGAATCAGATATGTCCCGTTGGGAGCCAAATTGCCATCGGCAACACGACCATCCCAGTTAAAAGACGCAGTGCCAGAAGTTTGCGGGCCCGAAACAATCGATCTTACTAACGTTCCAGAATCCGCATCATAAATTCCGAGATCTATTTGCTCAGCGCCGTACGGCAGCTCGACCTCTATCTTCGATGGGCCCGAACCATCTGTCGAAATCCGGCCTGTTTGAGCTAAAACGGATTTACCGACCAGGTTCGCCCCCGCCATAATCCGATCAGATCGCATCACATCTGCGACGTCTGCAAGCGACGTGGACATGTTAGTGATGCCCTCCAGTTGCGAGAATTGCGCGAGCTGCGCAACAAAAGCTTCGTTTTTCATCGGATCGAGCGGGTTTTGATTCTGAAGCTGTGTGGTGAGAAGTTGCAAAAAAGCATTCCTGTCCAACTCATCTTCAGATGATTTTAATAACTGAGACTCTTCATACTCAGCAGTTGTCAGTGTTCCAGTCGCTGCAAGAGAAATTTCTGTATTCATCATCAAGCCTTCGTAATATCGAGTGTTCGCATCATGAGCTGACGAGCGGTAGTCACCACCTCAACGTTGTTCTGAAATGATCGAGAGGCCGCAACCATCTCAACCATTTCGGTAACTTCATTAACGTTGGATAAAAAAACAAATCCTTCGTCATTTGCCTCTGGATTGCCTGGATCGTGAACCTTTCGAACCGGCTCCGTGCTATCAACCACTTCTTTGACTTTGACGCCACCCAACACGTTAAACCCAGCATTTAAATCAGCCTGGTCAACCAAAGCGCGAAATACCGGTCGCTTTGCCCTGAAAGCTTCGTCCTCTGTCGGTGACACCGAGCCCGCATTTGCTAAATTTGAAGCTGTAGTGTTCATGCGGATGGTCTGTGCAGCCAGCGCAGTACCTGCAATTTCAAAAATATTTTTCAACATGCTCTAACCCCTAATCACCGCGTAAAGATTTTCGGATCCCAGAGATCCGATTTTCAAGGAATTGCAAGGTTGCTTGATACTGTGCGGCAGCCTCACCGTATTTGGCCTGTTCAACGTTGATTTCTACAGTGTTTCCGTCAACCGACGAGTTGTAGGGAATTCGAAAAACAATTCCATCAGTATTCTCAATCTCTCCCGTGTCAAAATGTCGCGCGTTTGTCGCGGCCATGGGGGATGGATTGACGTTAGAAAGAACCTTCTTGAAATCTATGTCCTTAGCACGAAATAAAGGAGTGTCAGCATTTGCAATGTTGGCTGAGATAAACTCCACTCTTTGGCTTCTGACCGCCAAGGCTTTTTCATGTATGCCAAATGGATTTTCTAACAATTTCATCATCGCCTCCTAAAGTTCCCAAGCCTGATGTCGATTCATGGACCCGGTTGTTCAAATTGGAGGAAGCAATGTATGTGCCAAATCAGAATTGGGCTTTCTCAGGCGGAAATTGACTACAGCGGCAAAAACGATCCGGCTCCAGACGGCAATAGTCTGCCAAGGGCGTTTGCATTCTTCACAGAGAGACGCATACTGCTACAATGCAGGCAATATTAATGGTCCTTGGACTCCTCAACGCAAACATCGGCCATGCCGTGGCATTTCCAGGCGGCCACGAGGCTTTAATCGCAGTGGCCACCAAATGGATCGCTACCGACCAATCAATCGAACAATATCAAGTCGAGGTCACACCGCCCGATCGTAGGATTCCGATCGACTCCTGCGAAGAACTCCTCTCCATCCGCTTCCCTTTTATCAATAATCGCAAAACCATTGAGGTCAGCTGCCAAACCCCTCAGTGGAAGCGCTACCTACGAGTAAAAATCGAAGAGACAGCTGACGCATGGGTGTTCACACAAGATTTAGCTGAAGGAACCCTTGTTCTCGATCGGCACATCGAAAATATTCCAGTCGCACAAGCCCTATCGAATCAATCATTGAAGAAAACCGACATTATTGGCCGGGTCATCAGCCGAAATATTGCATTGGGTGATGTTGTGACCACAGACTTGTTGAGAAATGAGATCACTATCTACTTGCCTAACAGAGCATACGAGGCCGGAGAAATGATCCGACTCGAAGATCTCGGTCTCGAAACGCACACTGAGGAATCGCTGACAAACCCTCTCACTCTTTGGCCTGAGCAAACCGTGATTGCAAAAAATCCGCTCAAACCGGGTCGGCCAATCCGGTCCGATGATGTGGAAGTCGCCCAGTACGTTCTGGTCGCCAAATCCACGATCGTCAACGGCCAAGTCGCAACCGCCGATTTGGTCGAATCACGACTGGAGTCAGTCAATACCTACGGGCCGCAACCGCTGGTCAATGTAATTGAAATTCTCGGCTTAGAAGCGACTCGAACCATTCGAGCAGGCCAACGCTTGAACGCTAGTGATTTTATCGCAGCTGATCTCGTGCGTAAGAACGAAACGGTCCGCCTCACCATCAAACGTGGCGCGCTTGAGATCACAGTCGAAGCCATCGCTCTGGAAAATGCAAAGATTGGTGAACAAGTGCTGTTGAAAAACCCAGATTCTGGCAAAGAAATCCGCGGAATTGTCACTGGTCGACACGCAGCGCGCGGGCTTTAAAAAAAGGCTCAAAGTTTTTCCGAAAAAAATGCTAAAGTTTTTGTGGAAGTGGTCGATCCTTTGACTATGAAGAATTTCCAGATGGTGAGGAGACGGAAATGACAGATCCTATTTCAGGTATTGGCGGCAAAGCGTTATCCGCCATCAAACCCGAGCAAAAAAAGGACGAGCCTGTCAAAGGCGCTGAGGCTGATGCGCAAACTGCATCATTAACTTCCAAGGCTTCCGATGAAGTGAAATTGAGCCACGAAACAGTCGTTGAATTAGAGCGGGCGGGATTTGACGAGGCGAAAGTCGCCCAAATCAAGCAAGCACTGGCTGATGGAAACTATCCACTAGACCCAAAGCGAATTGCTCAAGGCTTTACGGATATCGAGAAGTTGCTGTAGCCTCACGGCATGCAGCAACTTGACTTAACCACGATTCTTGCGTCGGTTCGACGGCTAGACTCTCTCCTCACCGAAGAGTTTGAAGCGCTAAAGAACCAGAAGCTTGATGTTTTTGAAGCGCTACAGACTGAGAAAATCGATATTTTAGAATCCTTAGTGAAGCTTAATCTATCTGAAGAAAAGATGGAGAAAGAGACACTTGAACGACTGATTAACGATCAAACATGGAACGAAATTACCTCCATCTTAGAACGATGCAAACGCTCCCACCAACGCAACGAACTTCTCATTTCAAAGCAACTTGATAGCATCCGCGGAGCCCTCTCGGCACTGCAAAACCAAGACCCAACTGCAACCCTAGAGCTTTACACGAAACTTGGAAAAACCCGAGCCACGCGACGGTCGATTCTATCCGGTGATGCGTAAGGCAAACGAAGCGAACAATCGACCAAACCTAGGTCTCATCCGGTTGAGCGTCGTGATCTCTTGCATCTTTTTGTCTGTCGCCATCTTGAATTTAAGTCAAACATCACTTCCTCAATGGCAACCGCGACCTCCCGTAACATGCGACAATGGCGATTGGGTTCATCGGTTCGCACGCATCAATGCAAATCGAGTCAACATCAGAGATCTGCCCACTGTATTTTCCACTGTGCTAACTCAGAAGAATCGAGACGACGCAATCACTGTTATCTGTGAGTTCGGCGTTTGGTCAAGGATTGATGCGCCGACTATTGGAGCTGACACTTGGATTTCCTCAGGTTTAATCACCCTAGAACAGGCACAACCACTGTCTATCCGCATGAAAGGTGCATTGCTATTTTTTTTGATATTGGGCTCATCTGGACTCATCGTCAGTCGCTGGCGTCCGTCTTGGATTGAGAGCTTCGTCGATTTGTTGCTCCAAACGCAACAGTTGCCTGCCCACGCAAGGCCATTGATCTCCGTCCAACCTCAATACCATCCAGTTCGCGATCGCCGAACTTAGGTCAGATTTAGTTATCTGAAGGCGATAGTCCTTTCAACCAATAGGCCCAAGCAAGCATAACAGCCACTGCCTGATATAGTTCTTCAGGAATCTCTTCTGACAAACCCACCTGCGATAAGGCAGCAACCAACTGCGGATCTTCCGCGATAAAAATGCCATGCTTTTTAGCCTCAGCGATGATCTCAAGGGCTAGCTCGTCATCACCCTTAGCAATCACGCTCGGTGACTCTTGCTGACCATATTCCAAGGCCACGGCTTTTTTCGA
>CENJ01173437.1_pt1 | contig 17993 bp, 16 predicted proteins | sample 356161 | NCBI WGS metagenome assembly CENJ01 (sample SAMEA2619531, study PRJEB7988) | marine metagenome | biome: marine biome (ENVO:00000447); feature: surface water layer (ENVO:00002042); material: "saline water (ENVO:00002010), including plankton (ENVO:xxxxxxxx)" | depth 5 m
CCCGCCGCAATTTTGCCGCGATCGCCGAGGTGGTGTCGATCGCGGCCCCACCGTTCATTGCGGCAAGCGCGCTTCCGTTGGCCGCAAGCACAACCCCCGTCGACAACACTTCCACTACGCGCGCGCTCACCTCTTGCACCGTCACACCGTCTGCTGTCAATCCCGCGGCGCTGGTTACGGAGAGCAGCGCGAGGTCGTCGACGGCCAGCGGGATCGGAGCACCGGTGCTGTCCGCGGCGAGGAGAAGTGCTGCGTCGGTCGGAACGGAGAGCGCCAACGTTGATGTCGTAGCGGACAGCGTCACGGACGACGCGGGCGGCGGGCGCGCATTTAAAACCACTCGGCGCGTGATGGAATCGCCGACAACGCTGTACTGATAGCGGCACACCCTTGCGCCGGCGTCGCCGACCGTGCCGTACTCAGAGCCTCGGCTGCTTGTGAGCGTCCCTGCTGTCGACGCGTAGGACAACCCCGACTCAAACCCTAGGACCTTTGCCGCGAGTGTTATCTGGGCGCTCGCCGTGGTAGTCGCCGGCGCCCACCCGTACTCCGAGAACGCCGAGAAGTGAAGCGCAAACTGTGGAGCGGGGTCCCAATCGTTGACAACTCCGTTAAATGAAAGCGCAATTGTATAGGTCGCCCCATCGCTTCCATTGTTATGGACGCTCACATTCACTGCGACATTGGTCGCTTCGACAGAAGCAATCTGGACGCGAAGGTACTCGCACAACTGAGAGGGCGAGTAGCACCCCGCGTTGATCACAACAGCTGACGTCTCCGCGCTTGATGAGGTGTACCCGAGGACCGCGGGCGTTGTAATTGTAATCGAGTTCGCGCGCTGCACTATCTCGCGCAGGTACGCGTCGATGCCTTGAACGTAAGGCGAGAGCACCCGCTTCAGATGCCCGAGCTGCGCAATGTCGCCCAGCGACCCCGGTGCCGCGGGCAGGGCGACGGCGCTGTCGACAAACACGCGCAGCCCCTGCGAGTCCGTCCGAACGTCAACTACAATTTGGCTCAAGGCCGTGTTGATCATGCTGGCCGCCTCGACAAGGGTCGGCCGCGAGCACGCAAGCTCGCCGCCAAAAGACGTTGCTCCTTGCGTCTCTGCGAGGACAGCAACGTTTGTCAACTGCACGGTGTACTCATCAACGACGGTGACGTTGGACGCAAGTTTGCCCGCTCCAAAGAGCACGCAGACGTCGAGCGCCCGGCTGACGCACAGTTGCATCTCCAGGTGCGAACCCGGCAGCAGCGCCGTTAGTCCATGCGGGTATGTCGAGGCAAGGGTGAGCGTGGTTCGAGCAGCCGATGCGTCTGCAAGGGTGAGCGTACACGGATTCCGTGGCAACGGGATCGCCATGGAAACACCGGCGGCGCTGCGGAACGCGTTGTGCGCAAGCCCTGTTCTCGGACACACCCCACCGACCAACTCAATGCCCTCGTCCAAAAGCAGTTCGCGTGAGCCTACGCCCTTGCGCTGTGTTGGCACGGTCGTTGCTTCCATCGACGCGAACCGCATCTCTCGCACATTGTGAAGCTCCAACGGAAGATCAATCTCGTAGATCGCGCTGTCGGGGAACTGACCCTTGTTGCGGTGCTCGCTATTCCACGTGACGCAAATCGGCATCGACGCCACCTCGGAGGAAGGCATGGATGGTTCTTGTGTTAGGCGCCCAAAAAGTTAACCGCCTCACCGCCGCGAAAAAGGGGTCGCAAATGTTTAGTAGTACGAGCCGCTCATTGTTGGGGTCGGCGGGGTGGGGGCCGCCGTCGGCGGGCTGGGGGCCGAGGTCGGCGTGGGCGAGGGCATCGAAACGGTGACCGTTGATGTCAGGCTCGGCGATGGGTCAGTCCCTTCATCATCGAGCGATTGCGAACCAACATTGATGAACTGCGCTGTTTTGATCTTGTCGTAGTAGACATTGGTTGCGCCTTGGTCAAATCTGGAGCACAGGTAGCTCTGCGTGTCCTTCAGGTTGCAGTCCGACCCAGTGGCGTTGTAGCTAAATCCGCCGCAATTGGCGTTTTGCGTGCACGCGTCCATGCACCCTTCGAGCGTTGTAGACCTTGGCTCACTCTCGATATCTTGGGCGTCGAGGCACGCGCCGCCGCGGGATTTATAGACGTACGAAAATGGCAGCGAACCATCAGTGTGTTGTGTGTTGCAGGTGCACTTGCATTTGGATCGGTACACCCAAACCCCAAGGATGAGACCGACCATCGCGGCAACGAGCAGTATAGCCAGAATGGTCAGAACGCCGGCCGAATTCTCCATCATTTGCAAGTATAAGTCAAAAAAAACAGGTAAGGGTTATCCCATCACCCCCCCCCCAGGGCCTGCAGCTCATCGGATTTTTTTTTCCATCCGGGGCAGGGGCACCGCAGGATTGTCAGAGGTTGAGCGCAGCGCGGCATCTGCTTCGGATGTCGAAGCACCGGGGACGCCGCGCGAGCGCAACGCCATTCAAGCTCAACCCCGACGCCCCCGAATTCAAGCCGGCGATCCCCAAGCCAAGCGGCGACAACAACGCCGCGACCGACGACGAGTGGACCGAGAACCTCGCCGAACTCTCTCGCAGGGTTGCGCTTGAGAAGCAGGAAGAGGACGCCCGCGCGCGAGCCGCCGCCGCCGCCGAAGAAGCGAGAGCCGCGGAGGAGCGCGCCGCCCTTTGGTCGCATTTTGGCGGCGAACCAAAGTCGACGGCGACGAAAGCGCGCGCGCGGAAGGCTGCGGCCAAGAAAACGCGCTGAGACATTTGGCGTTTTCGCGCTCTTTTTGATGCGCTCGGATTCTACCCCAACTAACAGTCGTAGGGGCTTGTTTCAAAACAAGCATACGGAAGTGGAGACGAATTCACCTGAGTATCGTAAGATGGGCAATTCCCGTTGTTTTCCGTCTCAGTTTTCTCGCAGTTACTACATTTTGTTCCTTTGTTACCTTCGTCTGATTGCAAATACAACCCACATGTGGCTAAATTAGGGTCATCATACAATACCTGACATTGACCGGCACACCACTTGCACATTTTATTATTTTTTATGTTATCACACGCGCCGTATTCGGGGTTGACACCAATACAATAACCGTTAGAACAAGAGCAAAAGCAACTGGATGTACCGGGGGGCGCTTCTAGCACACTTGCAGTCGTTGAGGACGAGTTAGGTGTGGTAAGTGTGGGTTGGAAAGGTGTCGGTAACGCTTGCGGCTTCTTGTTGCTTTTCACATTATTCAAGCTGAATACAAGCCCGAGGGTCAATCCGATTGCAAGGATCAAAGCAATGACAAGCCCCGCCCACCTTAGAAGATTGGCCATTGGTTTAGTTTGCATTTATTTTTTATGAGGTGCTCGGATCACTATGCGTAAAATTGTTGCGGTACTCAGAGAAACATGCGGGTTGTGGCAACGCTCAGCACGAGAACCCCCTACCACAGTGGATTAAGGAACACCCTCAACACGCTCACCTCACAATTCGACGCTGTGTACTTGGGTCTCCCGCGTGTATCGCGCAAGGGCGAAGAGTATGGCAGCTTCGAGCACAAGGGAGTTGACGTAGTGTGGCTAGATACAGACCTCGGCCCGGTCACAAAGATTGTTGCGGGGTATTTGCGAGAACACGACCCTGCGACCCTAATTGTCACGGTCGACGATGACTATGCGTACTCGCCGGACCTGCGTTTGACCTTCGAAGACGCAAGCGCCGCGCGTCCCGACGCCGTGCTCACGTTCTCGGGAACGGTCGTAAAGTATGTGGGCGGTCCTGTGAAGCTTCCGTGGTACCTTGCCATGTCCGGCGGGTGGCACGACCGTCCACGCCGTCTCTTCTTCGACCTCAAAAGCGAACACGCGCTGACAACCATCGCGGGCTATTGCGGCTGCGCGTACCCTCGCGCGCAGCTTGGAGAAGATCTGATCGATTTTGTCCGTGCCCACTCGAGCTCGAGCAAGCTTCTCATGCGCAACGACGACGTTGTGCTATCGGCATATCTCGCGTCGCGCGGTGTGCTGCGGCTGTGCTTGCCCCCTTTCGATGCGGTCGGCGAAACCACCAAGCCCGAGGGTTCCCCGGCAATCGGGCCCTCGCCGAAGCAAATCTACGACGCGATTCACAATATGAAGCACCATTTCCTTCGAGACGAGCCGCGATCGTTGCTCGACGGGCTTGTGCTGGTTGATTTCGGGCTCTTCATGCTCGCGGCCTTTGTGCTTGCCACCTGCGTTTGCGTTTTGTTGTCTTCGAGGACCACTCGCTTCAAATCGAGAGCAGAGCTTTCGATAGGGGGGACGGATTTGTGATGGCGCTTCTTGACTTCGACTGGCGCGGGCCTCATGCTATCAAAGCGGGTCATGCTCACAAAAATCTTTCACATTGTTTAACATAATCATGGCGATAACCCCTCGCAACACAGATGCGATCTTTGCTTCGACCCTGGTTGGTGGCAGCGAGGCTCAGTTCCGCAGCATGGTGCAAGACACTCGCAAAAACATGCAAGGCGCCATGAACGACGTCAAAATTTACTCGGACGAGTACTTGAAAAATGAGTTGGAAGCCGTAAACCTGGCGAACAAGGCGCTTGACAACAAAGTCAACCAAATGGAGCAGGAGTCCGAGTTTAAGCAAAAGCTCGAGAGGCTCACCGGCGAGTCGAGGAAGTTCGAAGACTTGATCTCTCAGGTGAACGAGGCGCTGCGCACCTACGCGCGCGCCATCGAAGATCGCCGCGACTTGGGGGCGCAGGAGAAGCGGCAGACCATGAAAATTGCGCAGGAGCGCGTGCTCACTGCGATGCTCACCGACGATGAGCGCGCAAAGCTGCAGGAGCTTGTGGCGGGCGGCAACGGCGCTCGTCTCATGATGATTTAAGGGATATCAGTTTTAGCAACTTAGACTGTGCGGCGCGAACCTTTTCTGAAAACGCCTTTTCCGACACGCCCTTCGCCTTTGCCTTGTCGCGCACTGCGCGCTTGGCTTCTTCCAAATCTTCGAACTCGGCCGCAGCAGCGGCAACGTGTCCAACCTCGCTCTGCGTGGCGTCATCCCTACCGGAGAGGGCGAAGATTGCGCGCGCAAGTCTCAGCGGTGCGCTTACCATCATATACATCCCGCGCGACATAGCACGGTACGCGAGCGAAATTGGAAGTCCGACCACGCTTGCGACAACGTACGCTCCGATCATTTGGATCACGCTGTATACGGCAAACGCAAACGCAAGTGCCGAAGCTGTTGCAAAGACCGCATCCGACAGGCTTGATTTTTTGGGAATCGGCGCGACATTCAGTTGCTCGAAAATGTCTTTGGCGATCGCGCGTTTTGAGGGGGTTGGATTTGCGCGTTTGAAGATTTGCCCAAGCTGATTCGAATCTTGGACAAGCACGCGTTTCCGAAATAAGGCTCGATCCTCAAATTCCATTTCCTGTAATACCACAATTTTTGTGACACTTGCATAACAGCGCCCAGAATGCCCCGCCCACCTCTTTCGATACAACTTCCCGTGGAGTCGCCGTCATTTAGCGACGAGAAACTACGTCGATACGAGCACGTGCTCACAAACCCGCTTCAATTCGGCGAGCTTCACGTGCGCCAAGTCATTGCTCGGCGGACTATGGTGCTGATGGCGCAGTTCGATGAGCTAGAGGCCGTCAAGACCCGAATACCGCACGCAGTCTACAAACGCGAGATGGGCAAGCTTGTTGTGAAAGTCAAGGCTTTTCACACGCAGGTTCGCAAGGCCGAGACAAAGTTTAACCTGACAAGAAAGGTGCGCGAATTGACAAAAAAGCTCTTCGAGCGAGCTCATCGGCTGGCAACCAAATTCATCAAGTGATGGACTCAAACACGGCGAGCGCGAGCCGCGGGGGCACAGAGTTGCCGATCTGCCGGTAAACATCAGCGCTACTCCCAGAAAAGACGTAGTTTGGCGGAAACGACTGCAACGCCATCGCCTCCTGCTCTGTCATGATTGTGTACGCGCCCCGACGCTTGATTGTGAAACGCCCCCCTCCGGGCGCGTTCATGTGCGTCGTGAGCGTGGGCGCTGGCCGCGACATGTCCACTATGGCGTAAGCCGCGCGGTGCCAGGTCGGCTTGAGTGCCAGCAATTTGTCGCGGCCGGTGTCGGGGTCGATGGCCTCGCGCAGCCTAATCCAGTGCTCGTTGGACAAGCTCACCGACTTTGGAATGCCCCTATCGATGCGGCTGAGAGCTTCGCCCGCCGTTATTTTTCGCTCGAGCGCTGTCGGCGGAAACTTAGCCAAATCTTGAGGTCGACGCGAAGCAACCAAGAAAAGGCGATTGCGCGACTGCGGCACGGCGTGGTTCATCGCGTTGAGCACTTCGCTTTTGACGTGGTAGCCGCTGCGCGTGAGGCTGGCCTTCATCTGCTCCAACAGGTCTTTGGGGAACGTGCGCACCTCCTCCATCACTATCAGCTTCGGGCGAATCGTCAGCGCAATACGCATGAACGCCTTGGGCAGTAGACTGTTCCCTGTAGTGTACTTTGCATTGGTCTTGCGGTGATTGTTCAGCAAGGAAAATCCTTGGCACGGCACACCGCCCGCAACAAGGTCGATTTTTTGTTTCAAGCTGCGCGCAATGACCTCGTTCTGAAATGAGATACTTGTCAGGTCGCCCTGCATCGCGAGCCCGCCCAGGTTAGCCTCGTAGGTGTTCAGTGCCACGCGATCATTGTCGACACCAATGGCCGGTTGAACCTTGCCGGAAAGCGACGCGCCCAGAGACAAACCGCCGCCGCCGCAGAACAAATCCAGCATTTGCAATCGTTTTTTCATGGCAAGGAAGTGTTACCTTCGTTTCACCGGACAACACAAAAATGACAGCAAGTCGCAAATGTCCGCCGCAACCATCGCCTTTGGGGCTTTGGTGGTTGGGCGAGCCCTCTTCGCTCGACACAGGACCCTCGGGGCGAAAAGGAAAACCTCGTTTCGCAAGGCTGTTGTCAACCTGCGCACTCGGGGGTTTGCCTTTGGCGGCCTGGGGGTGGTGCCTCGTGCACTCACAGAGAGCGCCTTGGCCGAGGTGCAGTTGCAGTACAAGCAAGCCGGCGAGCACAAGGAGATCAACACACCCGAAAGGCGCCGCGACTTCTACTTAAAGTGGGCGGGTGCGACGCGCTCGGTGGTCGAGTTGGTCATTCGCGAGTGGGCTGCGGCCGAGCACTCGCCATTGCACAATCAGTTTGGCATCAACGTCAGCGCGCAAATCGTCGAGCTCTCATGCCTGGTGTCCCTGCCTTCAGCCCCGGCGCAGGTCTGGCACTGCGACCACACCGATGGCGGTGTGGGCGATCTTGTTTCTTTCGGCGTGCCGCTTGTCGACATCACGCGGGACATGGGGCCACTGGAGGTGGGCGACGGCGAATTTTGCAATTTGGCCAACTTTGTGGAGCGCGTCATGAGCAAAAAGGGGGCACCGACAGTTTTGGGCGTCGCAAAGCGCGGGCATGTTTTTGCGTGGGACAACTTTGTACGCCATCGCGCATCTGCAAACACGTCGACAAAAGTGCGTTGGGTGCTTTACTTTAGTGTGTTGTTTGTTCCCGAGATGCCGAGCGTCGGCGGGGGCTCGCTGCTTTCCGAGTACGGCTTTTCGCTCGGCTCCATAGCGAAAATTCTGCAAAGCGCGGAGCTGGAGGGCCGTCGAACCGATGCGAAAAAATTGCGCAAATGATAACCATGACATCCATGATTTTCAACACGTTGTCCGCGGCCCACTTGGAAAATTGGTTAGGTGCGAATCCACTCGGGCTGAGCTCTCGAGATCTCAAGCGGCAGCTGCAGCGCCCAGATAATTCTGGATTGCTCGCGGGTGAGCGATCGAAGAAGGGGTTCTCGCCATCAACTCCGTCGTCAAAATCCACGCGACCACAATCAAAAAGGCCGCGGCGTGGACCTCGATTAGGACAAATTTTGTCAGTTGGCAGACCAAGTACAGCCTCCACGCCTGCTGACACGCATTCCAGCAGACTGCGCACGTGAAAATGCCCCAAAAAATTAACCACATGGCGCAATAACTTTGGGTTAGTATTCTAGGAACCCCCCCCCACCGATGCGCTATCAAATTTTGGCCATCGCTTATGGCCTTTTGAGCTGCGTGCTTGTGGCGGGTGTCGCGGTCGCCTTGTTCAAAGGGGCGCGTTGCAATGTGCAGCATCGCGCGCCCTCGACTGTGACCTGCACAAACAGCGCGAGCGGTGCGTGTTTTGCGGCCATCCGGCCATTTAATCAGCCAACGCCTATCGACGGCGATTTTCCCGAGTGCCTTGTCCGCGGTCAGAGCTGCGGGAGTGGGAGCCCATGCTGCAACACGCTTGCCTGCTTGAATGGGAAGTGCATCGCGCCCGTTGAACCGCCCGCGCCCGTCGCGGCTCCCGCGCCCGACTTGGAGGTTTCCGATCCCAGCACACCGGCCGACCCCACCCTTGTTCAAGACCTGACTGCGTACGACCCGGTGTTTGTAAATGGGCAGTATGCGCTGGGGTTCCCCAGCTTTTCGCCAAATCAGAACGGGGCTTATTCCATGTTCGACGGAATGGACTTCACGACCACGTACAGTCCCAGCATCAATTCGTTTGTCTTCCACAATTATGACATTTCTGGTGCGTGGACAGCACCGAGCTTCGAGTCGTTGATCCCACTCACAACTGCGAATTCCGCGCAACTTGCAAACCGGTCCATGCTTGTGACGAACGCAGAGGGACCGCGATTTCCGGTTGACAACTGGGTTGATCTCCTCGTCCAGGGCAGGTTAATCGGCGCGGGCGGTGAAATCATAGTATTTGGCAGCGTGCTGTCGGGCTCGGGGGTGCTAGCCGGCAGTGTTGACATTTACTCGCGATTTTGCGATGATGCTGGGTGTGCTTAGGTCCTACACTGCTTCATCAATCATGTAATATTGAAACATGCGGCCGTCGGGCCGCCACACCGCTTGCATGAGCTCCTCGAAAAAGCATGACGTGCGCATGATTGAACGTTCGAAACTGCGCTGCGCTACCAGCTGGCGTTCGCGTCCAAGCTGGATCACAGTGGAAGAAGCCGCCCCGAAGACGCGGCTGTAATACGGCGTGTCCTTCGCCAGTGATACAACCAGGTCAAGCCAAGAATACAGCCGGTCGAGCAGAAGTTCGACGTGATCGGTTGCTTGATTTGACAGAGTGTTGGGCCTCCGGGTTACGCGCGCGCCGACAAGAGCCAAGGCGCCGTTTGACGGCGACGCCAAATTTGAGCGGCAGTTTGACAAGTCGAAGCTCATGCGCATCGGGATGGTGGCGTCCTCGATACAAATCGACGTCTGATCATCGGTGAACTCCTCTCGAACCATGCGCTGCAGGGCGTACGTGAGATGATACCACACGGACCATCGCGAAATGTCGAGGCGGTCTGACGCCTTACCAAACGCAATCTGACCGAAAGCGCGGTGGGCAAATTTAAACAGTCTCAGTATGGTCAGATGTTCGACCGCCGCCCAAACAAATTGCTGCTTGCGAGAGGGGCGCGTATGCCCCAAAACAGACGCCAACCGCGGCGTCCTGATCGCCGTCTTGACGTCGTCCAGTCCCAGAATGCACGAGTCCAACAATTCGCGGTCGACGCGCACCAAGCCCTGAATGGGCAAGCCTGTCTTCGCGATTTTGGGGTGAAGCAACCGCCACAGCTCGGGGTGGAAATGCTCGACATGGGCGACATGTACGCGCACCCACACCGAGCCCATGTCCGCACGTGAGCTGTGGGGGGTAAGTAATCCGCTAACCCCTGCCCAGCGATTAGGGGGGGTGCCCTCGCTGGTCATTGACCCCGCGATTGATCAAAGCAAAACAAAACGCATGAAAACGCCCGCAGATGTGCGCGCCGGCTTCATCCGAGCGCTGAACAAGGAGGGGCTTCAGATTCGCGATGCCGACCTGAAGACGTCGGTGGGCAAGTGGCGCCGCGATGGAAAGCGGTCGAGCGGGCGGCACGACGTCCAAATTTACGTGTTCGGAAAGCGCTGCCGCAGCGAACCGGAGGCGGTGCGAATGGTACGCGCCCGCGCGCTGGCGCGTCCGATTTTCGCAATGGCCGCACCACCCGTGCGTCCGCGGCCCGGCGATGAAAATGCGGTGACGACGGCAAGCGCTGAAGCAGGGCCAGAGACTGGGCTTGCGGATCGCGTCGAGGTCGGCGTAAACACCCATGATGCTGCGGACGCGCCCGAGGTCGACCTCGCCGAGAAAATCGAACACGCCATCTTGATGATCTCACAATCAGAGAAGAACCTCGAGCAGATGGTGCAGACCGATGCCAACAACATTTCGGCGAAGTGCAACGAGTTTGCCCAGGCGCTGGAAAGCCTAAAGCAGCGGGTGGCCGACATTGATCGCAAGACCGAGAACTACCACCTCACCCACAGCGACATGCTGCGCGACGTCAACGCCAAGCAGCGCGGAGAGCACGAGAAGATGCAGGAGAAAATCGACCAAATGCAGGCTCAGCTCGTCGCGCAAAACGCCAAACTGCAGAAGGTCGCGCACGTCTTGCAGAAGCACTCGAAGGCCGCGCAAGAAGTCCAGGCGACCCTGCAGCTGCATAGCAGCTGGCACGGCGGTCAGCCCATCACCAATTGTGCGCCGCCCGTGCGCGCCGAGCATTCGCACCGGGCGAGCATGGTTTCGTCCGTTCTCGCAAGCTCCCGGCGGCGCGCGGTCGGGTACTACCCGGATGCCTTGCGCGGCCAGCGCACGTAATAGTGGTTTTGTAATAGCGGTTCCTGCCCGCGAGTAATTTATACTTGTGTGGGCAGATACGGTCAAGTATGGATTCCGATTCCGATTCGACGCAGCGGCAGCGCACAAAAAATCGTGTCACAAAATTGAAACGGGAATGGCTTCAAGGAAAGTATGAGACAATTCAACAGCACATACAGAAGATAGATTTCAAAAATGAGTTTAGCATCAGATTTCATGCCTACAAAATAGTTGAATCTCTGAAGCGATGGTTTCTGTACCAAGACTACCTCGGAGCGTCGCGATTCGATGCAAACCACCTCACAGAAAAACTTGTCAAGCGTGCTGGTGCCTTTTTGCCCTCCGGCGATCTTGAAAAGCTTCTCGACGCTTTGGACGAAGAAGGTCACAACATGTATGAAGAATTGAAAAGGCGGAAGCGGCGGCCCTAATCCTAACCGAAAACAGCAGTGGAGCAGTGGGTGTGGCGCCTATCACTCATTGCGCACATGCGCTACAAAGGAGCGCAAGTACAACGCTTCCTCTGCTTGGCTGAGGCTGTGCGCGCGTCCGCGGATGATCGCCAACCGCGCGTTCGGCAGCCGCGAGGTCACGCCCTGCGCAAAGCTCGCGCGATCGTGCTCACCCTGCACAATCAGAATTGGCGCCGTCGCCGTTGCAAGCGCCGCGCGCGTCAGCCTCGACGCGATGCCATAGAACCCGAGGGCGCAGTATCTGGCCTGAGTGCGCGCGCGGACCAACCGCTGTGCCGCACTCAATTCCCGACCCGGCGGGCGGGCGCGCTCCCAATCTGTCAGCGCCCCGGGCTCGTTTTGCTCAAGCCGGCGCAGGGCTGCCAAGCACAACCGCCGCCGCGCCGTTGTCACATGCATTGTGGGCAGCGAAAACAGCAGCGCCCCGGCGATTTTGTCGGCGTGCGCGCAGGCGTATTGCAAGGCGATTGCGGCGCCCCATGAGCGCGCGCAGAGCACCACCCGCCGCCCGTTCTTCTTCCGCTTTTCGACCTCCGCGTCGAGCTCATCAATCACCGACGCAAGGTCCTCGTGGTGCTGGTGCTGTGTGTACGAGGAAACGGGTACGCTTGCGCTCCGCCTCAGCGCCCGAAGCTTGGCCGGTGGTATCGGCACGCCAGGCCCGCCGTGCACCACAAGTACCGCCACGTCCATCTTCGTTGTGCTTGCTTGCGGCCGCAGGAAAAAAAAGAGGTGCCCAACGTCACGTGTTTTCACTTCCCGTGTTTTGCGGTTTCGCTGCGGTACCACTTAGAAAACCCTTTCAGGTATTCGGCAACATTGCGGTGCCCCGCGCGCAATTCGGGCGACACCAACACCCCGTCGGTCGGCGACGTTGCCACCCACTCGGCGACGGTGTCAACGTACCTCTTGATTTGATCGTCTCTGAGCTGTTCCGCGGCGCCGTTGGCGTACAGGTGCATCGCCTGAATCGCCTCCGCGACAGCGCGCTTCTTGAGGACGCCGGCCTCCCCGACCACCTGCACCCGCGTCATGGCTGCGCGGCTTTTGTCGGGGAACAAATAGCCTCTGCCTCCGTACTTCCGTGGCATGCACCCGTCGTAGGCATCGAGCTTGGAGCGCACAACCCTTTGTCGTCGGTGGACGCCGCAAATTGTCTCGTTTCGACAGGCGTCCTCATCGGCAATGTTCGCGCAGTATGAGAACAATTTCAGATCGGCCTCGCTAGCATCTTTGGGCACAGGCCACGACTGAACTTCGTCGTACGACGTCTTGTACCTCGGGAGCGAGCGTGGTGGAGCCGAGAGCCGCGGAACAAGATCGCGGCTGGTGATCGACATTACCGCTTCTGCGAGCGCCCCATTTTTTTGCCCGGCATCAAAGGAGCGTTATCAAAAGAGTTTGTCGGCTCCTCGCCCGCGGTCAACGAACGCGCGGCGTTTTTGACGTTGCGCGTGACGCGATCCACGCCGGCGCGCGCGTAGTTGTACGCGCCTCGCGCGCGTCGCGTGACAGCGTCATACGCGGTGTCTCCTCCAAAGCGGCTCGCGGCCGCCGCGGCGAGGAGCGCGGGGTTGGCGGTGACAGCACCGACACCGAGCCCGAGGTTGCCGGCGAGCTTGATGACCTCCTTCCGGCTGAAGTCCCGGATCACCGCGGGGTCGGTTTCGCGCTCCAGACACTCAGCACTGTCGGCCGGGCACCTCTGGCTGGTTTTGTAAGGGTCGCGCGCGCAGACCTGCTGGCAGTGCGCTCGCATCGATTCTTGCTGGTTTGGGATGCCGACGAACGGTATGTTTGTGTTGATGTTGTTGCAGTTTGTTTCGCACGCGTCCGACGCGGTCAGCATGCTGCTCTGCACGTGGCGCTTGCGGGTTCGGGTGAGCGATCGGATGCCCGCATCGGACCGCAGGGAGGAGGTCGGGGGCGCCGGGTCCAAGCCCTCGGTGTTGAAGGCCGTTTCTAGGTTCCCGCTCTCGGCAACGGTCGCACCGTTCTCGGTAGGGACCACAAGCTTTGGAGGCACGCACGCAGCCTCGCAAAGCGCCCTTTGCACAGCGTCGCTGTTGTCCGTTTCGTCGGGATCGCAGCCGTGCCGTTTGAGGCACGCCCTCACATACAGGCGACCCAGCGTTGCGTACCCGGGCTGCGTGATGTCAAGCCGGCAGCGCGTGTCTCCGTCGGCCACGTAGTTGCCGCGGCACGCCTCGGTAGGCTTGCGCGTGTAGTACAGGGGCGTCGTAACGCGCAGAGCAACCTGCGGTGCGCTTCCTTCTCGAATCTTCTCGTAGCCCTCCGTCTCCCTCCGCGCTTCCTGGCTCAAGCGATCGGTTGTGAAGGGCTGCAGTTCAGCGCACGCCATATCCTTCGGGTCTTTGCATGCGTATGCCTCATTCGGCACGTCCGGCGTTGGCTCGGTTGTGCACCTCACCATGCACTCAGGCGCGGCAATGTGCGGCTCGAACTTGTCACACTCCTGGACGCAGAACTGCTGAACTTTCTTGGCTCGCAACCCCCGCGCAGTCGTTTTCTCGCGCGTCTGCTGCTGTTGCACCTTGTCGAAGCGTTCTTGATCGTCCGGAGAGATCTCGGTGCCGCGGCGCTCAAAATTGATCGCATTCACCCGCTCAAGGAGCGCCGTGAGGTTTGCGGTCTCAAACGCGGCGGCGCCCGCAATTGTGGTCTGCAGTCGGATTGTGTAAGCCGAGTTGTTGGCGATGACGCTGGCGACCTCGTCTGCGATCTGCTCCCCGAGGAAGCGATCGACGGTCGCAGCTGTAAAATCCGGAACCGCCGCTGTCCCTTCGCGTCTGCGATTCGAATTCTCGACAGCAATTTCGGCTGCGAACTTGTCCATCATGAACGCTTGCAGGTACGCAAGCGAGTCCGGCGCGCGAAGCGTCCAGTCTTCCCCGCTGGCCTTGGCGCGCAAAATGTACCCGAATGTGGTGATGAGCCCACGCGCCTCGTACTCGGAGTAATCAAACCTCGCGCTCACGAGACGCCGCGCAAAGCGCGCGTTCTCCTCGTTCAAGGAAACCGCGCCGCCGGCAGGCGGTAATGGCGCGCGCTTGAGCGATTGCGGCGGTGGCAACGGGGGCGCGTTGATCGCCGACTGCGGTGGCGCAAGGGGCACGGCTGCTGGCATGTCCAGGTCCCGGACAGAACGCAGCGCACGCGCCAGCCGCGTGTTCACGTCAATCGACGCGTTGCTCTGGGTTTCGGGAATGGGTTTTGCTTCCTTGGTGTAGGTCACGTTTTGAACACAACCGCCGGCGGTGTCTCGAAGACGCTTGGTTTCGCTGCGATGCCGGATAGCGCGATTTTCCGACACCTGCCGCCGCATTGTTTTCACTGTTCAATATTTTTGGTTGTCATAGGAGCAATGCCGCGCACTAGTTTGTGGACATACGAGGTTTTGGGTGCGGCAACCACAAATGGGAATTTGATCCTTCGAGATTGCGATGATCAGAACCCGCCGCTGAAGCGCCCGTGCTTGCACCCGCGCGAGGGCTGCCTGTACCGGCGATGCGCGTTCTTCATCGGCAAACGCGTTAGTCTTGTGACGGGCGTCAGCCTCGCGGGGGCGAACGCGGATTTTGTGCGGAGATTGCAGCCGCACAAGTCATCCTTCTATGTGCGGGCAACAAAGGCGGATGATACGGACAATAGCGAGCAGTTTACGTGCCCCGCCCGTGTCGTGTCGCCGCCCGAAAGGGTGTCGTCGACAAGCGATAGGTACCGGCTGCACCTTATGCTGGAGACCGGCCGCTGCTGCCGATGCATTGGCGACGGCGGTGACGCTGTTCGCATGCTGTGTGCGCAGCACAAACTTGACAAGTATCGTGCCGTCCTTGTGAACAACAACGCGATTTGCAACGCGCCGCGTTCCAACACGCAACCGCTCCGCCGCGAAAGCTTCGCCGCCAAGGGGACCGTGCGCTATCGCCAGCTGCGATCGCTCAAAAAAATTGAGATCATGAGAATCGCATACAGATTTGCGAACCTGCTCGAACTGCTCGGCGACCAGGCCGCCGGGCAGCGCGTGAGTGAGGCGATTGCAACGCTCTCGTCGGCAGGAGGCGGCTCGCGCGAGGAATGGATAAAGCTGTTTGAGCAGGATCACATCGAATGGCGGCCGGTGCTGAGCAGCGAGTTCAACTTACTGTTTGATCCAATCCAGATCGAACAAGATAGCAGCCTGAGCGATGAGGAAAACAACAGGCGGGCCTTGCGGGTGAAGACGCAATACTCGGGGCTTACGCGGGCGCCGCTTCCCGCGTTTGAACGCATCGAGAGCGATGGCCGCGAATTTTCGTCGGTTTTGAAAAAGGACGTGTACATCACACCCAGCCAGGCGCAGGCGACGATTGTGATGCGAGGGATCAGCCTTCGGGCCTTGCTCGCGAAAGTGCAGCAGCACCGCGCGCAGCTGAGACTGTTGCGGGACCCTCGCCGGGTGCTCGATGACATTGTCATTCGGCACGAAGTTCCGGAGTTTCGCGACGTTCCTACAAACCTACGATCGGATGTGGTGCGCGCCATCCAACAAGCCAACGAAATTCGGCAGGATCTTGACCGCCGCGCATCGTTGCTGGAGCGTTTGATCGCGACTGGAGCGACTCAGACCCTTTCGGATGAGAATGTCCAGCGGCTGGTCGGGCGGCGGTACACAAGCAACAACCTGCCATTCGCTTTTGCGAAGCAGCCCACAGCCGATGGCGCGCCCGGAGGCAGACAGCTGCGGCAGGGCGATCCGGGCTTCCACGGGCAGTTTGTGAAGGCGACGCGCGCCGCCTTTGAAAGTCTTGGCCTGCGCCCCGAGTTAATGCGCGTACGCACGCTGCCATTGAACAGCCGCGCCTTCCCGCTTTTTCAACCCTACCAGCTCGCGGTCAAGTTTGCGCTGACGCCCGAACACCACGACTTCTTTCGCCGCTGCCTGGTCTGCCACGGCATGGGGACGGGCAAGTCTCTGACAATCCTCGGCGTCATGCAAAACTTTGCTGCAGATCCGCGAAAGAAGCTGATTGTTGTGCCGGAGGCAACAAATGTTGACGAGATGATCACCGAGTTCTGCAAGTTTCGCACAAGTATGCGCGATTTTGTCGAGCACAAACTCCGGGGGCAAAGTCCGCCGCTGAATTTGCACCGAATAAACATGCCGGACCAGCCAGGCGACGTCAAGGTCAAAATCCTTCAGGCCGTGCGCAGCGAATTGAAGAATTTGCGCGAGCCGTTCCCAAGGCGCGTTCGAGATGCCAGCGGCGAGGAACACCGCTTGGCGGCGCCCGTATTCTTTGCCGAATTCCGACTCTTTGGCGGCGTTGGCGACGATGCAAAGCCCATGCGCTACCGGCTGAACTCGCAGCAGCGATTCTACGATCCGGGGAACGCGCAGTTCACGCTCAACAACACGGTTGTTCTGATTGACGAGGCGCACTACCTGTTGCCGTCAAAGCACGCCTCGCTGACCGAGAAGCCAGATTCGACAATTCGCCCGGAAATGCTCAGAACCGCGACGCAGCGCGTCAAAGACGCAATGCGCCCGGAGGGCTTCTGGGATCGCGAGTGCACAATCGGGCTGTTCACAGGCACACCAATCATGAAGAACCCCGGGCCGGAGTACGAAGAGATGATGGAGCTGATTACGGGCTTGGCATCGACGCCCGGGTTTGAGCGCGACAGCTTTGTCTCGTACTTCAACTACAAGTCGACCCTGCCCAACGCCCCGGTGTTCCCGCAAACAATACCGCCAATGCTGTCTCACAGGGGGCAGGCGCACTTGCCAACCATCATCCCCGTCGAGGTTGGGGGAATGGCGTTGCGCGCCATGATCAAAGAGGCGAACGTCCAATTGCTCCCGAATTCCGCAAATGCGATCGGCCCGTTTCCGGGCCTACAGGTTGTCGATCAAGGAGGCGCGGCGGCGTCGGCGGCAAGCGCGCAAACGAAGCGAGCACAAGCGCCGAGAACCATGCTGGTGGCAACGTATCGAGAAGGCGACAGTCCGCTATACAAGGCTCTGCGCGCCGCCTACGCGCGTCCGCGGAAGCCGACCGCCCGCGAGAGGCAGGAGCTGGAAGCGCTCGCGCGTACTTGGGCCCCCAAGTTATATCGAGTGTATACCGACCTTGTGGCGCCAGCCCCTATTCGTCCAAAGACGCTAGTTTTTGTGCACTTCGGCATCTCGACGCTGCTGCTGATGCTGCGCCTTCTCGACGAAGATGAACCGATCCCGGCCGGGTTTGCAAACAACTCGCGTGTCAATCAGAGCATCCAAAGAAGCAAGTACCACATGCTTAATTCGAAAGTTAAAGCGCCGAGCGAGTGGGTCCACAAAGCGCGCGGGCTCGAAAACGCGAGCGAAAATCGCATTCAGTTGAAAGATCGATTTAACAATACCGCGCGCAACCTGCGCGGCGAGGACATCCGGGTGCTGCTTCTGGACCCGTACCTTTACACGGAAGGCATCAGCTTTTTCGGCGTGCGCCAAGTCTGCGTTGTCGAGTTGCCCAAATCTTACAGCGAGTTGTCGCAGCAGCTCGCTCGCGCGATCCGTTCTCTCAGCCACATCAGTCTGCCTCCCAATGAGCAGCTGGTGACGCTCTTGGCGTACGTCAATCGGGTAAGCGCGCGCGGGCTTGCGCAGTACTTTGCGATGACCGAGTGCGCAAGTCATGAGCAAATCAATCTTGAGTTTGACGCCGCAAAACCATCAGGTGCGGGGCGACCTTGCTTGGGCAGTGGCGGCCGCGGCGGCCGCGGCGGGCGCGGCG
>CENJ01052419.1_pt1 | contig 17978 bp, 14 predicted proteins | sample 356161 | NCBI WGS metagenome assembly CENJ01 (sample SAMEA2619531, study PRJEB7988) | marine metagenome | biome: marine biome (ENVO:00000447); feature: surface water layer (ENVO:00002042); material: "saline water (ENVO:00002010), including plankton (ENVO:xxxxxxxx)" | depth 5 m
TTTTTATGAATAGCTTTCCACTTTGCTGGATGTCTTTGATATTCAACCACTGAACCCATTCCATCAACACTTGCACCTATCCTTACTTTTTTAAATTTTTTCCAAAGCTCTAGCACACGAGGTTGTAAAGCAGTCATGTTAGTATTATATTCAATACTCATTTTTTCAGCTTGTCCCATATCTATACATTTTTGTAAGAAGTCATAGTGCCTTTCTATCATTAATGGTTCTCCACCAGCCATGTAAACATGTTGCATATTAGGTATATTAGATTCTATGTGGTCCCAAAATTTTTCACTAGTATGCCAATCATAATCAGATGTATGCAATCTACCTTTACTATTTTTTTCTAGTTTGACGTATCCGTGTGTATCTTTAAAACCATCTCCTCCATAAACTTGTAACCAATCTTCATACCAGCTGTGACTGTCAGTAGGTCCACACATTCTACATTTTAAATTGCATAAATTACCAAAACGTAAATCATAATATACTAAAGGTACTTTATCTGTATCAATTGATCCGTCTTCATTTGTTACTTGCAATGCATCTTCAAATTTAAAATCCCAGTGCTGTTCATACTGTCGTCTACTTCTTAATCCTGATTCTTCTTCTTGCTGACATCTACCACATTCTTGACTCCAACGTCCTTCAAGCATATTTTTTCTAACAATATTCATAAAGTCAGCTGTTCTGGCTTCTGACATATCATCTCTACCAGCATTATATGAAGATCCATCAGTGTGTCTTACCACACCTTGATTTTTAGTAACGTTAGCTTGACAGCAGATACGAACATCACCGTTGTTACGCACTGCTTGGAATATCCAAGGTATTGGACAAAATGTTGAATCTTTTTTATTCATAATATTCAGCTAACTCTGGTTGTAAAGATACAATGTTAGTATTTCTAACTTGATCTAAATTATTAATATGCTGTTTTCCTTCTTGTAATAACTTTTGACGATCATCAAATCCTCTATTAACTTCACTAATAACAGGCTTTATTTGGTTTGCAAATTTATCAAACATAATGCTTTTTTTGTTCTTTTCTATAATATCTAATACTTGTTTCTTGTGTTGTTTTGTTAATAAACCTATTGATAAAAACTCAGGATCTACAATAGGTAAAAAACTAACACCTCTGTATTTTTTATTTTCAGTATACTTGTTATCATATGCAAAGTCAATTAAATCTTGTAAACCAAATATACCAGTGATTTGTATTACAGAATTTATTCCACATTTTTTTAAGTTTGGTATTGATAATATTTTTTCAAATATTTGTTTTTGTTGTTTCCAATCTGTGCCAGTACGCAAGTATTCTTCTAGACTACCTACTGCATCAATGCTAACATTTACAATTAATGATTTAAACTTACTTAAAACATCAATAATTCTTTTTGGCATGTAAGTTCCATTTGTTAATAAATGTAATTCAATATTTTTTGCATAACCATTTTCAACTGCGTTTTGTAAAAAAGTATAAACATCTGGATCAACAAGAGTCTCACCTCCACTCATTTTTAAAGATCTCACATTTGATAAATCTATTGTGCTGTTATCAAGTTGTGAATATTGTGATCCAGTGTCATAATAAGTGTTTTGTAACTGCTTATTTGCTTTAACTTCTTTTTGAATTGTGTTGCTCCATATACCTGTACAACTTCTACATTTTAAATTACAAGTGTTGCCAGGACGTATATCAAGATCAATTGGTTTATTGAACTTATTTCCAGTTTCAACATTTAGTTCATACTCTTTATAATCAATATCTTTGTATCTATCTAAAAAATTATATCGATAACTTTCTTCATATACTTGCTCTTTTTCATACTTGCCACAATACCATTCACATGCACTAGGCCATTTGTTATCTAAAAAGTTTTGTCTTATCTCTTTAATTTCGTCACTTACCCAAAACTTTTCCATATTTTCTTGTACAGATAAATTTTTATCCATTTTAGAAATTTGTTTACTCATGCAACATAATTTGTGACCATGATTGTTCACATTCACATATTGATGTAAAAAAGGTGCTGGACAAAATACTTTATTTTTCATAAGTCACCTTTTTTAAATCTACAATGCCTGATCTTTGTTGACTTACTATTGTGCTATATAAAATATTAGACATTTCTTCGTGCTGGTTACCTGAGAGGTGATTATCTTTGCCTTGACAAGCTTCACCATATATCTTATATGTTAAATCATACATAGATGGAAAACATGTAATTTGATTATCAAAAGTAAAATACGATTCTTGCTCTCCCCACTTTGGTGCTGGAAACGTAGGTAAGTATGGAAAACAAAAATAATTAATAAACTTTATATGAGAATATTTGCTATATAAAATTTTGTTTACATATCTTAATATAGCAACAGCTCTTCTATACTCAAAATCAATACTACTATCATTTACAGAGCCACCTTTAATATAAGGTCTACAAGGATCGCTCCATCCTACAATACAGTATTTGATATTACTAAAATTTTTATCTTCTGATAGACATTCTAAATTATCAAATTGTTTCCAAAAACTTTCACCACCGTTAGCTAGATTTACAATATCATAATTAAGTTTTGAAAAACATCTTTCTAGCCAGTTATTTTTATGCTCTTGAAAAAAACTATCTCCTATAATGTAAATTAAATCTTTAGACATATTATTCTAACCCTTGCCCACATTTATCAGCACATCTACGAATTCTAGGGTTTACTGAATCAGTTGTATTGTTATTAAAGCTGTCGTGCAAGTCATTCCAATAAGGATGTTCTAAAATTTCTTGTAATGATTTACTGTTAATATTATTCCAATCTGTGCCATGCTTATTGACATAGTATTGATAATCTCTCATACCAAATCCTGTGCCACTGCCATACTTGCCACTTAAATGACAGCATTGCCAAACTCTACCATCGTATTCAATTTGTACTCTTTGCCTTACTAACCATGGACACTCAATAACACATTCATTAGTAAAGTCTTTAAATTTTTTAAGATTCTTTTGTATTTTATCAACGTATTCCTGTTGTGTTTTTGGTATTGTTGAAATTTGTGTTTCATCATGCTTTTTACTTGCACTACCAGATATAGTTGTTTCACCAAGTATTGCTTTTGATCTCCAGCGAGTTGATTTAACAAAAAAATGTACAAATCCCATTTTCTTAGCTAACTGCTTGGCTTCATCTACTTGATGAGCATTATGATCAAACTCTAAATATTTCCAAACAGCTTTGCCGCCACCTTTAATAAATGCAGTTGCATTTTCAATTATACGATCATATTTTACATTTCTTCTATACTTGTCGTGTGTTTCGTTATCAATACCATCTATACCAAATAACACTTGTTCATCATTTCTAAAATTGTTAGAAGTTATTTGACCCATTTCATACCAATAGTCAGGATCATGATATCCACCATTAGTATTAATTTCAATACGTGATCCAGGAAACTCTTTTGCTAGATATTTTACAAATTCCAAACTTTCAGGATGTATCATACTGTCTCCAAAGTTTCCATCAAAGTGTGTTTTATCAAAGTTGGGTAAAACTTTTTTATTGAAAACACTTTTGAAAGTTTCAAATTTCATATTACCAGCTGTTCCAAATTTTAAGTTTGGATTTAATTTAACTCCATCAAGATTTCTACCACAGTCTAAACACATAGCTTGACAATTACTGGTAATTTCAATCATAATTTCTTTTATGTCTAATGGAGTCAGCATTTAATTACTTTTCCTTAACGGTATCTTTTTTATAACCTCTTTCATCATCTACTTGAGTTTCAACAAATTTACCTGGCTCAACTTCTTTATAGTATCTATAAATTCTTATATCTTTTTCACCAACTATTTTGTTTTCACTGTTATCGTCATAGTTTTCACTTGCTACTATATCATTAACTTTAAACAATTTGCTCTCATCAACTCTCATAGCAGACCCTTCGCCAAATCCTGATCCGCCTTGCGGAGGAGTAAGTCCGTGTGTTTTAGATACATCACTGTATTCACCAGTAACAAGATTTTGTTCATTTCTACGCATTTTTTCAAATATACCTGTGCCTAATTCTGTATGACACATCTGTTTACATTTAGATGGTTGCAAAGATCCATTTGGATCATCACTTCTCTGCCAATCTTCTTCAAGTAAATGACTGTACCAAGGACTTTCTAAGATTGTTTTTACTGGACTTGGATCATTTGGGTCTTGTGCATACAAACTATTAAAGTCCATGGGTACACCATTCTCTGGTCCATGATGAACCATACTTGGTATTGGCCAATATTGTTTATAAGGATTTTTGTCTGGTTCATAATACTCAATACCACCCAACCAGTTACAAGGCCATATCTTACCATCAAAGCTCACATATATTCTTGGTTCAGTTCTGTTTTGACAAATAATTTTATGCTTTTGTGAAAAGTGATCCACACCTTTAACACCTTTGACTCCGTCGGCTCTCATTCCAGCTAACATTTCTCTATCAGGATGTCTGTTTTTTCTTTCTTCATCAATGTTAATAGAATGTTCTCCAAGTCCGCCTTGTTTCTTAACCATCTTGTGAGTTGTTTGTATTTTATCATCAGTTTGTTTTACCCTGCCAGATCTAGTGTCAAGTAAACCGTCAGTTTCTTTTTTTACTCTTTCTTCTTTTTCTTTAAGCATTTGTATCTCTGCATCTTCGGCCAACTGCTCTGCATGTCTCTTACCTAAACGTATTGGCAAAAATCTAAAACTCATCTTTTCAATAAATTCACTAAAGCCAAGTTCTTTAGCCATATCTTTTGCTCTTTGCAACTGATGTGAGTTATGATTAAATGTTATAAACTGCCATCTTGCTCTACCACCAGCATTAATAAATGCTTCAGTATTAGCCATTAGCTTGTCCCACTTGGCTCCAATACGATATAAATGATTAGTATCTTCTAAGCCATCAATACTAAATGTTACCCTACCTCCATAATAGTTTTTAATATTGCCACGTGAGCCACCTGTGCCATTAATAATTTCTGCGGCTTCTTTCCAAAATGCAGGATCTCTAGAACTACCATTTGAACTAAAAGAAACATTTTTTGTACCATTGTCTCTAAACCATCTAAGAATATCTAGTGCATCTGGATGTGCCGCTGGTTCACCATAATTACCACAACTTAAAAACCATCTCAACTGTTTACAAAACTCTGGTGGGAAAAATCTTTTAATGTCTTCTAATGACATAATTTGTTTTCCGGCGGCTTCAATTTTTGGATTATAAGTTCTACCACAACCGCCACAATATAAGAAACAAGTATTGTTAAATTCTAATTCTAATCTATCAACCCGGCCATACTCAAACATTGTACGACCTTCATCGTCTCTCCATAAATCTCTATCTGTTTCTGGTGCTCTTAATCCTTTATCAGGTACCCAATCATATAGTTCACTTTTTGGCATTACAACCCTTCCTTCTTTACATACATACTTATTTGCGGATAAAGTTGCTCAAAGTCTTGTTTTCTATAATTGTCTTGTGTTCTCATCATTTTTATAAACTGTGGAAAATGATCACTAAAATCATCTGCCCACATAAACTTTAACATATTGTCTAATCTCATTTTAAACTTCTCATACAAATGATCTCTATTACCGTCCCATGGTTGTCTTCCATTCCAGTCAGCTTTATAATGTGTATTTTTAAATTCAAAGTCTTGTGGTAAACTTTCAATCCATGGTATAAAATATTCTTTATCAAACTTTTCAAACTCTTGCTGTACATGTTCTTTTAATTCTTGCGGTAGTGCTTTTACATTTAAATAGGTTGGCGAAGACAATGAATGCATTGAAAAGAATACACTGTTAGCCATACGATTAAACTTAATAAAGTTATTTTCAATCTGCCATTTTGCAATATCTAATATTTGAGTTGCATTTAATATCTGCCAAGTTGATGTGCAAAAAAAGTTAATATTTGATTTGGTATTTTGATCTAGCCATTTAACGTTCTCATCAATCTTACTCCACTTACTAGGATATCTAATATAATTGTTATGTTCACCTACAGCATCAATACTGCCACCTAATGTAACTAATTTAAAATGATGCCACAATTCAATAGCTCTGCGAGGTATATTTGTTAAATTAATATTGTATTCCAATTCAATATCTTTCGCCCAATCGTTGTCTATAAACTTTTGTAGTAAGTCGTACATATTTTCAACCAATGTAGGCTCTCCGCCACTTAAATATATCTTTCTTAAATTTTTTGAATTGTCAAACATTTGTTCATAAAATTTACTGTTTTCATACCAACTATAGATATCATTTTTAAGTTTTACTTTGTTTTTTTCTTTTATCATTTCAACTTGAGTGAAGTCAGATTTAAAACCTTTAAACATTGTATCAAACCATTCATCATACCATTGTGTGCTTTCACTAGGGTGACACATCTTACATCTTAAATTACAGAGATTGCCCAATCTAATATCATACTCAAGAACATCACTTTCATGTAACATCAATTGCCCATCATCATGACAATGACTAACAGCTTTCCAATAATCATAATTGTGCTTGTCATAGTATTCTATAATTGCATTTCTTCTTCTACTTGGTACATCATTTTTATCTTCTCTATTGCATCTGACACACATCTCATGCTGTACTCCATTAAGCATAGATTTACGAACATCTTTTAGTAAAGGTGCATTCCTTACATCATCAATATTATGTGTATCTGCTCTCATTATATTTCCATCGTTATCTTTTAAAATACCTTTTGTTTTCTTACAACTTCTTGCTTGAATACATGCTCTATATTCTCCAGAGTTATGAACACTAACCTGTCCCCATGGCACAGGACACCAAGAACCATTGAGTTCTTTTATATGCTTGTGATATAATTCTTTAGCGTCTGGTTTTATCATAATCTAATAATACACTCTTCCAATTTGTTTGTCGAATAGTATCCATGTTATCAAGATACTTTATAGTTTTTTGCCACATGTGACTATTGTCTTTGCTATTCATAAAATCTAATAAAGCATGAAACTTTTTATATTTGCTTAAAACATCTTTGTCTAAATAGTTAAAAAGTTCATTATATTTTTCAGTAACTATTTCTTTTAACTCTTTTGGTAAAACTGTTACATTTAAAAACTCTGGACTATGTAAAAAGTGTATACCAATCAATCCTTTGTTAGTTGGATATTTGCTTATCTTTTTATAGTTCTTTTCCAGCTTCCATTTAACTATATCAGGTATATGCATAATATTCAATATTGATGCAGTAGTATCTATTGTTACTTCAACATTATCAGAAGTTGCATCCCACCAATCCAACTTTTTCTCCATTTCTTGCCAATTACTTGGATACCTAATTAAGTCATGATGAGAATGTATTCCGTCTATAGAAAGGTGGATTAAAACGTTTTTAAAGCGTTTATACAGCTCTAAATGTCTTTCTGTAGTAGTTAACCCGTTCGTATTAAAACGCAAGTTTATCCTACCGCTATGCCCTGATTTGACGCACATTTCCAAGAAAGATTCAAACTCTGAATTGATGGTAGGTTCTCCTCCAATTATGTAAAAACTTTCCATAGTGTCCAACTTGGATTGTATATCTTTCCAGAACACAGAGTCATGTCTATACCAGTTTAGCCTGCCTTCTTCTTTTCTCCATTCCAGTATATTTTTAGTCTCTTGGTCAATATCTGATTTCATTAATTTGTTATAATCTGGTATCCACTTTGAACTATCACCTGGATTACACATCAGACAGGCAAGATCACATTTGTTACCAAGTTTCATGTCAGCATACTTGATATCAAAAGGTGCTGTGCCGTCTGGTTCTACTCTTTCAAGTACGTTGTTGAAAGATATCCTTTCGGACCACTCATCATTTTCCCATTGCCTTTTCGATCTGTATCCTGATGCTTCTTCTTTGAAACAAGCCCTGCACTCAATAGGTGCTTTGCCTTGCATAAACTTCTTACGAATGTTTTTATAGTATTCTGTATTCCAATATTGAGATGGTTGGTCTTTATCGACATATACAAATTCTCCTGTGTCTTTTCTATTATGTCCTATACTTCTATAATCTTCCGCACTGCCACTGTTAGCATGACAACACAACTGCATAGCGCCGTTTGTTCTTGTGCTAAGATGTATAAAAGGTAATATACAAAAATTATTCTTCATATTCTAAAAGTTCTTTAAATACCGGGTGCAGTTTAGTAATATCTGTTTTTTTATATTCATCCATAGCTAAAGTTTTACGTTTAAAACTATTAAGCTCTTTGAAACTGTAAGATTGATAGTCTACATATTTTATAAACAGATCCAAATAATATTTTTTTTGCTCAGCTATTGGATCGTTACTTTTTATTTCAGATATCATTTTATTATATTGTTGTTTTAGTTGCTCCTTGTACTTCTCTGGTAAAATACCAAATGTGAATCCAGCTGGATAGTCAATCAAAAGTACAGATGGTGTTTTTGAAAACTTTTTATGTTTCTTTTCTGTATTGTAAAGATAATGTAACTCAAGTAACTCATACAACCACTCATCTACTGTAAATGCATTAACTGGCTGAAATACTAAATTGATTCCTAAAGTATATTTGTCATTATCTGAATATTTGTCAATAAACTCTTTTATATTTTTTTTAATCTGTTTCCATTTTGCAGGTCTTCTAATGTACTCATATGTATCACCAGTGCCATCTAAACTTGCTTGTATTCCAACACTGTTAAATTTATCAATTAAATTATATGTACTATTAAGATTGGTAAAGTTAGTTGTCATTGATAAATTTACGCTCTTTGCAAAATCATTTTCAATACAATAGTTAAACACTCTATGAACTTTTTTATTAATTGTTGGCTCTCCACCTAACACTTTAAGTTTTACTGTATGTTTGTTAATTAATTGAGTATCATAAAAATCTACATTGTCTTCTGTGGCTAAAGAATTGTGCTTACCAAAAATATCAGGCATAGCGTCCCACATCTTTTCAACTAAATTACTGTTTCCAGGACTACACATTGTACACATCAAATTGCAAAGATTATCTGGTCTATAGTCAACGTATTGTGGAAATGCTAACTTATTACCTGTATTAATATTAATATTTTCTAAAGGAACTTTATCAAACCCTCTTCTGTCACTATCAATGCCAGCATTTTCTTCTGTCCATTGGCATTCTGAACATGCTTTTGGCCATGTACCCCAAATAAAATCTTCTCTCATTTGCTGACTGTTTTTTTCTTGCCACCAATCTTTAACTGTTTCACCAGTAGATAATATTTTACGTCCTTTTTGTACACAACAAAATGCTACCGAATTAGGTTTTTCTCTATAATAGATACTTGTAAAAGGAGCTCGACAAAATATTGGATCTGGATTAGTTTGTCTTTGTTTTTTAACTGCTTCACGTATACCTACTTTGCTGTAAAGTCCATCAATGAGGTAATGATTGTAGTCTGGGTGATCTTTATCTAACATTGCCATCATCATACAATTAGTTTCTTTTAAATTGTGTGCAAAGCAAACATGCTTATAGATTGGATCGTAATATTTGTTAGGAATAAAATCCGGTCCAAATTTTTGCATCTGCCATATACCTACTTGTGCCGCACCTAAAGGTAAATGATTATAATTGTTTTGCTGTCTGATAGGTAAATTATCTTCGTAATTACTGTAACGAATACCTGATCTTATGTTGCCTAATCCTATTCCTTTAGTTAAACTAAAACATACTTCTGTAATAGCCGGATGATTTACATCAATGTAAATATCTCTACAAGTCCCAAACCAGGCACAGTCTAATAACAAAGGAACATTCTTTTTTAAACAGTCATCTTGTAATTGATCAAAGTGCGGAGGAATATCGCCATTGCCACAGAAAGGATAACTGACAATAACCCAATCATTTTCTTCAACTGGAATATAATTTCCATTTTCATCGTCTAAATAAGAAAGATTTCCAACAACACGTTTATGATAAGCATATTCTCCTCTTAATAATCTTAATCTTTTATTTGAATATCTATAGTATGCTTCATCAAAAGCCTGTGTTGTTCCGTTAATCATATCTCTATGTTTAAAACGAGCAAGACCTTTTACTACATTTGCTTCAGTACTATGAATCCATTCGTGTATTTTTTTTAAATATTCTTGTCGTACTTCAAAATATCCAGGTTTGCTTAACCATTCTTTCCATGGTGCTTCTGCAAGATGCTTTTGAAATTCAGGATCATAGATAGCATTATGTTTTGTTTGAAATAAATCTTTATCAAGCATACTTTTTAAATAACCCTTCTATCCATTCAGCTGTCATTGGCTCAAGAAGTTTTTTATAGTTTTGAGATCTTACACGATCAACTGATTCAATTGATTTCATTATATCAATTTCTGTTTCTTCGCTAACTGTTATTGGATTGTTAATTAGTTTTTTTAATCTTTGCATGAGTATTTTGTTTTCTTCACGTTCTTCTAAATTATCATAAGTGTACTGCAAAATATGTGTTGGAACATTTTTTATATTAAGATGAGACTCTTCAGGTCTAACTTCAGTATTCATAAAAGGTGGCCATGTGTAACTTCCTCTTTCAATACTTTTTTTTGACCATTTTTGTAATGCTGGTAAATTTTCAACATTTATAGATAAAGGTACAACTGCTAACCCAAAAGCAAACTTTCTTCCATCTCCTGAAAGTTTCACACTGCTTCTATAATCTTTTAAATTTTGTATTCTTTCTTTAAACTTGTTCCAATTAAAAGGATATCTAACATAATCGTAAGTACTACCATATCCATCACAACTAATATTTAGAGATACTGATTTAAAACCTTTTAATTTATCTAAAAATGTTTTTGTAAATTTTGTTGCGTTTGTTGTCAATGATAGTTGAATATTTTTAGCATAATCATTGTTGTTACATACATCAACTATATCAAGAAACTTTTTTGAAATAGTTGGTTCACCACCAGTAATTTTTAAAACTTTGATTTGAGATAATAAACTAAGAATTTCATGGAATTCATTTTCAGTAACCTGCTGTATTGACAAGCTGTCCATTTGCTTTTCAGCATTAGGACTGCGTTCCCAGTGATTAGGCATATACCAATTATTTTTTTCTATTGTCTTCATATCTGCACCAATTAAATGAGAGCTAACATAAGAACACATACGACATTTTAAATTACATTCGTTACTTAATTTTAAATCAAGATATCTAATTTTTGGCTTACTAGTATCTACAAACCTATCAAACTTTTCAATGTATCTTTGTCTTATGCTACTGCCAGAAATCTTTTCATCATTCCAACAAACTGAACACATTTTATTTTCAACATTATTTAATAAGTCATGTCTTAACTGAATCATTTCTTCACTATAGAACCATTCTTGGTAAGACATATTTCTTGTAGTTTTATCCCAAGAACCTGTTGGAGTATTACAGCATGGCTTAAACTTTCCACTAACTGAGGCAAATGAATGTATAAAAGGTAAAGGACAAAAGGTTTTAGATTGTGCCGCCATCTGCTAGTTCCTTTTCTAATTTTTCATCAATTGATTCACCTAAATTTATAGCTACTTGATTATCTTTATTTTCATCAAGTAAATCTGCCATATCTGGAAATACTTCAGCAAACTTTGTTTCTCTGAGTTCATCAAACTTTATTATGTATTCTCTAAACTCAGGCATACGTATTGACCAGTCTTCACTCATCATAAATTTGATCATACCTTGCAGTCTTTTGATTCCATAACTTGCTTTCATAAAAGTATCTTTGTCAGGTGCTCCACTTAACTGCCAATTAGACTCTAGCCAAGGATAGAACTCTTCGTACTTTTGTTTAGTTTTATCTTTAAACCATTGCGGTAAAGATTTTACATTTAACTGAGGTGGCCAATAAACAAAATGATAATTAATCATGCCTGCTCCTAACGGCCATATGTTAATTTTTTTAAAATTTTGTTGTAGCTTCCATTTAATAAAATCTGGTATGTAATAAATGTTTAAGGCCTGTACAGCACACGCCACAGTGACTTCTACTTTGTCTTCTGTATTATCTAACAAATGAAACTGCTTTACAGTATGTTCCCACTTTGAAGGATAACGAATATAGTCATTCATTTCTTCAATTGAATCTACACTGTAATGAAAACGTACTCTTTTAAAATGACTCCACAATTCAAACAATCTTGATGGCATTTCTAGTCCATTTGAATTATAACGTAATTCTATTTTGTGTGCATAACCTCTTTTAACAACTTCTTCTAACAGTGTATAGTGTTCTTCAATAATAGTTGATTCACCACCTGCAAAATATAACTGATACATGTGAGGTATTTGTTCATACAATTGATCCCAAAACTTTGGATTGTCTTTGTGCCAGTTGTATCCAGCACCATGTAATTTACCTTTGTTATCCCAACCCATTGTTTGTTTTAAGTTTTGATTTTCAATAGTAGGATAAACTTTATTCCAATCTTTTACCCATAGTGAAGAATCATGTGGTGAACACATGATACATTTTAGATTACATTTGGATCCCATACGCAAATCTAAATATCTAATTTTAGGTGGTATTGCTCCATCTTCTGATGTTTCACCAATTATTTCATCGATTGAATACCTGTTTAGCCAATAATCAGTTTCCCACATTCTTTTTGAATTATGTCCTGCGGCTTCTTCTTTATAGCACTTTAAACAACTAGGTGGCTTTTCACCATTGAGCATTTGCCTACGAACATTTTTCATATAGTCATTGTTCCAGGCTTCCATTAAATTTGAATTGTTTAGATTAGCTGGTTTACCACTTTCAGTTCTTAATACACCTACTTGTCCACCATGCTCTTTATCGTTAGTTGCGCCAACTGATGATGCGTTAGCTGTGCAACATACACGCATGTTACCGTCTGGTCTTGTTGATAGATGCATCCAAGGTAAAGCACAAAATGTCTTTGATGGTAATTTCTTATTGGTCATTTGTAGTACTTATCCTATTTTTATTAAGCAAACTGCGAAGCAAAAGGATCAAATTCAGCACCACATTTCATTGAACATACTTTTAGTTTACCGTTACCACAACCTTTGATATTCCAGCTTTTTGCAATATTTTTAAATATACCACTATCAAACACTTTATCTAGTCCTTGTTTTGCATTGATATATTCTTTGCCTCCTACTTGATCAATAAAATCCCAAATTTGTTCTTGTTTAGGATCTTTATGCCACCACTTGTACATTCGTCCTGCTGTCCAACAACAAGGCAATGCTAATCCTTCTGCTGATATATATAAACTGTTGTCTTTAGTTACTTTACAAATAATTGGTGCTTCGTCATAATACGCATCCATTGATCCATATTTTTCTATTAGTAAATCATATTTGCTTAATTCTTTATTTTGATATTTTTGTTCAGGTTTTTTTAAAACTGCTGTTTGTTTGCCTTTGCGATTGACTGCATGGTGTTCTTCTTTTTTTTCAGATTTTGCTGAGATAAATCTTCCAGTTTTTTTTGCTACAAACTTTTCAAAACCTAAATCATTAGCTAATTTTTCTGCTTCTTTTACTTGGTGTTGATTGTGTTCAAATATAAGAAAATCCCAACGAGCTCTACCACCAGCTTCCGTAAATGCTTTCATACTTCTTTCAACTGCTTTCCAATTTACACCTTGTCGATATACATGATTTGTATCTTCTAATCCATCAACACTAAAAATAACATTTCCTTTTCTGCCAAATACTTTTGCAAGTTCTTTCCACCATTCTGGTTTTTTAGCACCAGCATTTGTATTCATACTCAACCACATGTTTGGATTATGTTGTCTAAAATATTTAAAAACTTCTAATGTATCTGTAGCAATTATTGGATCCCCCAAATTACCACACATATACATTGTTTCAAGTTGACTTATAAAACTTGGCGTAAAAATTTTTTTGCAATCATCTAGTGTTAGTTCATCAAGATTAATATGAGGATTAATTCCTTCTCCGTTCATATTTCGATCGCACATAGGACAAGCGGCTTGACACTTTTGCGTAATTTCTAAATGAATTGTTTTGATATCGTTATATGCATACATATTATTTGATTCCAATAATCATATACCTTGTATACTTATCAAGATTAAGTTTCCCTTCAAATAGATATGTTTGCATATTTGCTATTGATTTAAAGTGATCTGTATCTTTAACGCAATTTATGTGTTCTGGTAATTCTTTATAGTCATTTGATTGTAAAATACAAATTTTACCAGCTGGAATTTTATTCCACCAATCACTCCAATTTTCTATATGTTCACAGCTTGTATTAATAATAGTATTTGGTTCGTCAAATAACTCACGTTCTGTGCCATCTGATCTTAAAGTATTATAGGTATGTCCATTAAAATTAATATTGTGTATATCTTGGGTTGATGCTTTAAACTGCCAATCTTTCATTACCCAAGGTTTGTTAATTGATTCAGCAATTTTCCAACATGATTTATCTATATCAAAACTTCTTATTTTATCTAAATGTATTTTTTCAGATTCAAACAGCATAGTTGCTAATGTTCCGTACCATCCAGCACACAAAAATACAGTTCCTAAATGCATACCAATTTTTTCAACTTCAGATACTAACCATTTTTTACTATGTAATTGTCCTCTTGCAAATGCATCTTTAATTGTACTTTCAGGAAATGTTCTTAATGTTTTTACTAGAGTGTCTAGTGTTTCGCTTTTTATAAACAAAGATAAAGTTTTTCTCAATACTTCTATATCCTCGCCTTTGTTAATAACCGAATTACGAATTAAATCAATATTTTCATTTCCATCAATTGCTTGTATAACTCTAAATATTGAATGAAGATTTTTTTCTAAAACTGCTTTACGAAGCTCATTGAATAAATGCCTTGTTTTTGTATTTGTTCCAATTAAACGGAAAATACTAGACAAGTCTTGATCTAAGACTGCACGTCTAAAATCTTTTAGTTCATCTACGTTGTCATACAATAATTCAAATCTATCTAATAGCTCATGCGTTTCTAGATGAGATTTGGAATTTGTTGAACTGTTGTTCGAGCCATCCAAAGTCATTTATTTTATTTAATGCCTCCATATTGTCTTTATTTGTTTCACCATATTCTTTACCAGCAATAGCACCAGCTATAGCATACTCTCCAAATTCTTTTTCTTTACCAACAGAACACCATATGTTTAATCTTTGTTCTGATTCGTTATCTTTTTGTTTTTCAATTATTCTTGATGATAATTTTGTACATTCTCTAAATGCTGATTTAAAAGTATTAAAAGGATCAGTATTAAATCTTGTTGTATTACTCACAGGTGGCATGGGTTTGAATTTATCTTTACCACCCACACTAGTTGTAAAATCAATCTTCCAATCGGTGGCGTCACGCAAAGGCCGAGTCGGGAATAATTTAACGCCACCATACCCATAAACTAAATTGTTTATAGGATTCTTACAACGCCAAGTATGTATTTTATCTAAATCCCATTTAGTAGGTTTATAATCAAATACAAAACTTGCGTCTAAATCTGCATCAGCATCAACTACATAAAACATCTCAGTATATGCCTGCTCGGCACATTTTTTGTGAGCATTAAAGATACCTTTAACTCCTGATACTCTTTGAGCCCACGGAAAACAAGATTTTAAAGTTGCAAATGTTTCTTCTGCAAATTGTTCTTTGTAACTAAGATGAAATATATCGTATGACATTAACCACGGTGCTCTTCAATCTTATCAATTAATCCAAATTCAACCGCTTGTTCGGATGTCATAAAGTTATCACGTTCCATTGAATTTTGAATTATTTCTAAAGACTGTCCTGTGTGTTTGACATACAAGTCATTTAAAGTTTTTTTAGTATCTAATATATCTTTTGCATGTATTTCAATATCAGTTGCTTGTCCTCTAAAACCACCACTTGGTTGGTGTATCATTATTTTACTATGTGGTAAGGCAATTCTTTTACCTTTGGCACCTGCCATTAATAATAATGAACCAGCACTTGCGGCCTGCCCAATACATACTGTTGAAATATCTGGTTTAATATATTGCATAGTATCATACATTGCTAACCCAGATGATACTACTCCTCCTGGAGAGTTAATATACATGAAAATATCTTTGTTAGGTGATTCTGATTCTAAAAATAATAACTGGGCACAAACAACACTTGATACGTGGTCATCAATAGGACCTGTAACAAAAATAATTCTTTCTTTTAAAAGTCTTGAATAGATATCATAACTTCTTTCTCCTCTTGAAGTTTGATCTACTACCATTGGTATCAATGAACTCATAATTTTATCCTCTTTCATTAGTGTATATAATATACTGTTTTCCTATATTTGTCAATCATATATTCAATATCATTCTAGCCTCTTCAGACATCATCTCTGGTCCAAAAGGTGGATCAAAAGTGGTTACTACCATACAATCATCTACTCCTTCAACTGCCTCTGTAGCCATTTTTATATCATCAATAATCTGATCAGCGGCTGGACAAAAAGCTGATGTTAGTGTATGAGTAACAGTAACTTGTGGTAATTTTTCTAAATCAATGTCATATATTAATCCTAAATCATATATGTTTATTGATATTTCTGGATCAAATACTTCTCTTAAATTTTTAATAATATCTTCTTTTATATCCATAGCTTCTCTTACCTCCTTGCCATCTGGGTTCCAAGATTTATATTCATTCATGCTAATCTCCAAATTAACAATAACATAGTAATTAAAACTATTTCAATGAAAGCATAATGTTGTAACCAACGGTAAAATAATTTTTTAAATGTATTCATTATTTCATCCAAGGAAATACTGATCCTAATTTTCCTTCTTTTTTCCATTTTAAATACTCATGGATAGAGTCCGGCATTGGTTGTGGTTTTTCTAATACACTGTTTAATGGTACAATTATAAAGAAATATGCAAACCAATATCCTGTTCCAATTTGTCCTAGTGTAATGTATATTCCTTCGGCTGGCATAGCACCTACCCACATTAACAAAAAGAAATCACAAACAAAAATAATAAACCATTGTCTATGCATTGGTCTAAATATACAACTTCTTATTTTACTTCTATCTAACCAAGGTAGCAATCCTAACACAGCGATCGCACTGACCATTGCAATAACTCCACCTAGCTTGTCTGGTATTGCTCTTAGTATTGCATAGAAAGGCAAAAAGTACCATTCAGGTACAATGTGTGCTGGTGTCACTAATGCATCTGCTTTAATGTAATTGTCTGGATGACCTAGTGCATTAGGCAAGAAAAATAACATAGCCGCAAATATTGTAGCAAACACAATCATACCAACTATGTCTTTTGCAGTTGTATATGGATGAAATGTAACTGTGTCTCTAGTATCTTTTGGTTCAATACCTGATGGATTATTTGAACCTACAATGTGTAAAGCAATAACATGAAGTATTACTATACCTAAAATTACAAATGCCAACAGCCAATGTAATACGTAAAATCTATTAATGGTTGGATCATCAACTGCATATCCTCCCCATAACCATTGTACAATACTTTCACCAAAGAAAGGTACCGCGGTAAACAAACTTGTAATAACAGTTGCACCCCATAAACTCATTTGTCCCCATGGTAAAGTATATCCTAAAAATGCAGTTGCTACCATTAAGAAAAATATTGTAATACCTATTAGCCACATCACTTGTCTTGGTTCTTTGTATGAACCAAAATACATAGCTCTAAATATATGAATGTATACTGCTATGAAAAAGAATGATGCTAAATTCATATGCATATATCTTAAAAGCCAACCATAGTTAACATCTCTCATAATATATTCAACTGAATCAAACGCCTTTTCGGCATCTGGTTTGTAATGCATACCTAAAGATAATCCTGTTATGATTAATAGTATTAAACATATCATTAGTATACCACCAAAACTCCAAAAGTAATTTAAACTTCTTGGAACTTGAAAATC
>CENJ01098194.1_pt1 | contig 17977 bp, 10 predicted proteins | sample 356161 | NCBI WGS metagenome assembly CENJ01 (sample SAMEA2619531, study PRJEB7988) | marine metagenome | biome: marine biome (ENVO:00000447); feature: surface water layer (ENVO:00002042); material: "saline water (ENVO:00002010), including plankton (ENVO:xxxxxxxx)" | depth 5 m
GCTTTAATAACTGTTATTGTAAAGGATACTGTTTTTGAGGAATATTGACCAGCGCTCTGCTGTGTAATTGAAACTACCGTTGAGCCAACTGCTAAAATCGATACACTATCGCCTGAAATAGAAACAATCCCAGGAGTTAAAGCGGAGTAACTAAAACTACCTGTACTATTGGACGAGGGACTTAGTAAAAAGTCGGAATCCCCAATTTTTTTTATAACGTTTGAAGCAGTAATTGTTGGTAGTTTGAAAATTTCGAAAGTGAGACTGTCAACCCCGGTTTCATCTCCATCTATAATCCCAGTGGATGGATCGTACGTGTATCCACCATTTACACACGTGCCTGTAACAGTGAAAGTATATTGATTTGGTGTAAGAGAGGTTGGATCAAATAGAAATGTCCAAATTTTAGGATCTCCAGTAGGAGTAAGATTTAAATAAGCACCTCCATTTAAACTATACTGGGGACTATTATTCATGTCCTTGTTAAAAGTAGCTGTAATAATCGCAGTCTCTGCATCGGTTAGTTTGTCATCTCCATCTGAGTCAGTTAAAATGACCCGAGCACTACAAGGCTCTCCCCATCTAGGTAGATATTCTGCTCTAATACTTCCACCAGCATTAAAAGATGCGATTTTACTTGGATTAGTAACGTGTTTTACACACCATGTTGAGATATCTCTGTCAAATCTCATAACAACACCATTTTGCCGAAACATCCATTGAAATTTTACAGCACTTGTTACATCCCACTGTCCTATATCTTGATTAAAACTACTCGCATCATCGAAAGTTCCAAAAAATTCTCTAACGCTAGATGTATTCCAAGAGTTTAGTGGTCTTCCAGAAGAGCCGGCTGGTTCGCCATTGTTAAACGCAACTGCACTTTGAAACATGCCGTTCATATAGGCTACATTAGAAACATTAAAATTGGTAATATCTTGATTAAAAACTGTAGCACTTTGAAACATATTAAACATAGTAGTTACAAGTCCCGTGTCCCAATTTAATGGATTGTTTGAATCACCTGGAACATCCCCATTATTAAAAGCTGGTGCACCAGAAAACATTGAATGCATAGTTGTAACATTTCCCGTTTGCCAACTACCAATATTTTGATTAAAAAGAGTTGCATCTCTAAACATATAGCTCATATCTGTAACATTAGAAGTGGTCCAGGAACCTATATCTTGATTGAAAGATCGGGCGTCATCAAACATTAATTTCATATTTGTAACGTTAGAGGTAGTCCACGAACCTATGTTTTTATTGAAAGCATGGGCCTGTTTGAACATATTCTGCATTGTGGTTGCACTAGATGTATCCCAATCGCCAATATCTTGATTGAAAGCTCTTGCCTCTTTGAACATAAAATGCATAGCAGTAACATTAGAGGTATCCCAATTGCCAATATCTTGGTTGAAAATACGGGCATCTTGAAACATACCATTCATTTTCTCTACATTTGAAGTATTCCAATTTCCAATATCTTGATCAAAAATGGAAGCATCTCTAAACATTGCCTCCATATCTGTGACATTAGAGGTTGTCCATGAACCAATATCTTGATTGAAAAGACGAGCATCATCAAACATGTAAGACATGTCTGTCACATTTAAAACATCCCAATTATCCAGAGGTTGATTGAATATAATTGCACCTTTGAACGTATTTTGCATTGTCGTAACACTAGATGTATCCCAGAAGTTAATATTTGAATTAAAAGTTGAATCGTCTAAAAACAAATTGTCCATATCTGTTACCTGAGAAATGCACAGATTAAAATTATCTGCAGCAACCTCCGTTCTTAAATTTGTATTGTCAACAACAGTATACACTGTTCCACTTATAGTTGCTGTATCTCCTACACTGGCGTTGGGACACTTACATACACCAGAATCGAAATAGATAGTTGAAACAGGAAATATGGAGATAAGGTCTATGGTTTGATCTGGAACCCACCCCCTTATTCCAGGAGTCCATATAGCATTACCATCTATAGCGCCAATATCGGTTCCACTTCCAACTGGAGTGTGGGGAACAATATTGTTTAATTGGTTTGTCGTACTAATTGATGTTGATACAGTATTTGTAAGAGCAACACCTTTGTCAATTATGTCATTACTATTTGGCTCATAATCGCTCATCGTTTTTCCATCTCCAGGATTGTAGTTCAGCAGTGCTTCAATATTTGAATTGTATAATATTCCTGGTCTAGATACATTTAAAGCGTCCATGTTTGCAGTTGAACTCCCAGTTCCAGTCCCTAGATATAATGAACCGTCCCCAGAATCACAAAATTCCCAACTAGGACTAGAACTATTACCCATATTGATATATCCATCGGTTCCAATTGGTATTGGTCCATTATTTGGAATAGAGAAAGAAGTTGCACTTCTATGCGAGCCTATTCTCTCTGCTAAATTATTATACAACCAGGTATTGGTATTAGAACAATCCTCAGCGAGAATAATTATATCGTTTCTATTACTTATCGTATTTAAAACTGTATTATGAGCGATAATCTGATTGTTCCCTTTTATCATAAGACCAAGAGTGTTGTCTGCTATATTGTGGTGCATCACACCAAAACTTCCGGCTTGAGCAGCGTCTCCTCCTGGTGCATCATATCTAAATGCATATTTTTCTGTATCATATACGAAGTTATGGTGTACAACAGAGCCAAAAACGTAATTTTTTGTTCCTTGGAAAACAGAACCATCCGATTGTGCATGACCGGTGCTAGAAACTATATTGTAAGAAAAAATTGATTTTTCACCAGGCCAGACCGTTGCAGAAGCTCCTGTGTAATAAATTTCATTTTCTGTGAATGTGTTGTTCTCACCGTCTACAAAAACCGTGACCATAAGACCATTAAGTTCCGTTGCGGACCAGTCAATATTTCTAAAGTATGAATTTCGAATCGTATTATTATTTCCTCTAATTACAAGGGCCTCCCCTTCTGTATTTATAAACAAGCAACCACTAACAGTAGAGGAATCAACCCTAGCTGAGTTTCCAGAACCAGTGCCCAAAGTAGTTGCGTTTGCACCATTTAGATCTCCAAGCATTCTTCTTGAATGGGACGGGAAATAAAAATTACATTCTGATATTTCTAAATTTTTTGTTCCCCTGGCATAAATCGTAGTTGCGAAAAAGGTAAGTCCATGAACTTTTAAATATTCACTACCAGTTATCGTTAATGAATAATCCCTTACCTTTCCTCTAATTGGAACTTGAGTAAGATTTACTCCACTAGCAGGTTTTAAATACAAAATATTGTTTGAGGTATCTAAAAACCACTCGTTGTAGGCATCAATGAATTCCTTTTTACCTTCAAAAAAAAAATGGTGGTGCTTGTCTTTTAATTCGCCATTATTGGATAGACCAGCACCAATCCCATTAACCCCTATTGGATTTGTATAGGTTATAACATCATCTCCAACCTGTTGGGTATGAGATGCAATTTGTCTGTTAAATGTCCTAAAGGACCCCACATTTAAAATACCAATCGAGTTGGAAAGACTAAGTGGTCCTGGGTCCTCATAGGTTTCGTCTATCAAAAAAGAACCATCGGTACTTCCTGACTCCTCTCCATGAGCCCAATTGTCGTGGTCGTAAATGGACAAATCACTAAATTGAGCATTGGGCCACCTAGCCATGACCATCTGGTTATTCCCAACAAAGAGTTGGGTTATCGAATTTGTAAAATTTTCTAGTTTTTTAACTTGTACACCTCCAATAGTGTCATCAGCCCAAGTGGTGGAAACTTTAATCGTACCATCAATAATTACTTCTTCATTGTTGTAACTAGAAATCAAAGTTTCGTTGCCACTTGTAGCGTCAATATTATTGAAAACTATATTTTCATGGTAAACTCCTTCCCTTATATATATTTGGTCTCCTGGATTTATTACAGATACTGCATGAGAAACAGTTAAAAAAGGTGCACCAAAATTTCCCGCATTAGAATTATTTCCTGACTTTGAAACGTAATAAGTGGTTTGGGAATATGAATTTAAACCTGTGAATAACAAGACTCCAAAAAGGATATTCTTTAATACTCTTGAAGACATAATTATTGTTACACTTAAAAATTCAAACAAAGTGCCAAATATAGTAATAAAAGAGTTTTTTCAAATAGTTTGATAATTTGTATTTTTGAAATGAATTAAGAGGCCTCGTAGCATAACTGAATAGTGCACTTGATTACGGCTCAAGAGGTTGCAGGTTTGAATCCTGCCGAGGTCACTTTTTTTCTTTTAATACAATTTACTTTGAAAATAAAAAGTTGTTTTTTATTATTTTTCCTCCTTACGATTTTTGCAAAATGTTCAAAAAGAAATATTGAAATTGAAATAACAAGGCTCTCAAAGAAAATTAATGAAACTTCTGGTCTTGAAATAGTTGATGGAAAATTTCTGACATTAAACGACTCGGGAGATGAACCAGCACTTTATACATTTGATAAGGAAGGAAAAAATTCATCTAAATTGTTAATTAAAGGTGCTCAAAACAGGGACTGGGAGAGCTTGGCATCCGATAAAGAATACATCTATATCGGCGATATTGGAAACAACAAGGGAAATAGAAAGGATTTAAAAATATATTTAATTGATTATGACTTTAAATTAATTGATAGTATTAATTTTAATTACAAAAATCAGTCAAAATTTAAGGAAAAGAAAAAAAATAAGTTTGATGCTGAAGCACTAGTTTCAATTGGTGACAGCTTGATGATTTTATCAAAAAACAGAAAGAATTTAACCACAGAAGTTTACACTCTCCCTAAAACCCCAGGCTCCTATTCCGTAGAGCCTAAATACTCATTTGACGTTGAAGCACTAATTACCGGAGGAGACTATAATTCAAAACATGATTTGCTTTGCCTTGTCGGCTACAGCTACAGTATTAAAAAACAGTATTTATTTTTATTTAAAAAATTTAGTCAAAAAACAACCAAAGATTCAATTTTTAAAAAATATAATATTCCTATTACAAATGCTCAAATTGAGGCAATCAAAATAATTGATAAAAAAAATTACTTTTTAACATCAGAAAACGAGGGGGATGGATATCCAAAATTAATTAAAGTAAGATTGAAATAGATTAAGATATTTTTTATCTATAATTATGTTCGTAAAATAAAATTTGAACACATAGATTTTTGATGTAAATTTAAAGAAATTAAATACTATGAATAATGCGATTTTTGATGAGTTGCAAGACAAAGCTAATGAAGTTGATGCAATCGGAGGAACCATAAAATTTGTAATTGATGATACTATCGTTTACGTTGATGGTACAGGTAGTAAAAATATTGTTTCCGATAGTAATCAAGAAGCAGATTGTACAATTAGTACTTCTGCATCCTCTTTAAAAGACATGCAAAGTGGTGATTTAAATCCAATGACAGCTGTAATGAGTGGAAAAGTCAAAATAAGTGGTGATATGGGTCTTGCTATGAAAGTTCAATCATTGATGAGTTAATTGATCGAGTTTAAACCATTTTTAAATACTATTCAACCTGAAATTCCGTTGTTATTATTGTTATCTTTAGTTGATGTATCAATCACTTAAATTAAGTTTTAAATATTTTATTGCTTTTCTTGCAGTAGGAGTTTATTTTCTTGTCCATAACAAGGAATTAAATCTTAAACAATTACATCAAATTAATTTAGAGTTAATTGATCTTTATAAACACGAAAAGTTAACCAAAAGAGAAAGGTTTGAAAGAGGACTTCCACCCGACCAATTCCATGAACAGATATATGAATTAACAATTAACCCCGCAACTGGCAGTCCTGACTATGATAGTAAATTAAGATTACAAAGAAAAATAGAGGAAGGTAAGTTTTCAGGAGGAAAGCCATTCGTTGTTCCAGGTGAAAGTGTTGCACAACCATGGTATGAAATTGGCCCAAATGACGCTGCTGGGAGATCTCGTGCAGCTTTGTGGGATCTGAGTGATGGAACAAATAAAGCAGTTTTCGCAGGAGGTGTAAGTGGTGGTTTATGGAATAATGGAAATATTACAAGTGGTGCTTCAAATTGGACAAAAGTCTCAGGTGTACCTGGAAATTTAGCCGTCTCAGTCATAGTACAAGATCCTAATAATACAAGTATAATGTATCTAGGAACTGGAGAAAGCTATACCACTGGAGATGCGACTGGAAATGGAATATATAAGTCTACAGACGGTGGTGGTAATTGGACTTTAATTTATGGGCAAGGAACTAGCGGAACGGTCACTCCTAGTGGTGGAAATAATGTTGAGGGAGCTTTCTTTGTAAATGATATTATTCTTTATGATCACGACAAAAATCCAGCAACGGATGCATGGGTGTTTGCAGCCCTTGGAGCAAGTTTTTCTTCTAAAAGTTTCTCTACTGCCAATGGTAATACTATATTTGATAGACTTACATATGGTGTTTATAAATCAACCAATGCAGGAGCATCTTTTGCTAGAATTAACTCTATTACTAATGGAAGTGATCTAGAGCATGTGAACGACCTTGAAGTTCAAACTGTTTCAAACAGAATATGGTTAAGTACACACACGATGCTGCCAACTCAAAAGTTTGGTACACCAGTTGGAGGTAGATTTTGGTACAGTGACGATGGAACTACTTTCACAAGGGCAACTCCTAATTATCCTGCATACCCAGCCGTTAACCCAGACAATATCCAAAGAACTGAAATTGCCCCAAGTGCTATAGACACTGATACACACTACGTACTGATGAGAGTCACGGGAACCGCGAGTGGAACAATTCCTATTATTTATAAAACTACAGACAATTTTACCAATCTGACCTATGTTCCAGCACCTGCTGACGCTGATACAGGAATTCCTGATCAAGACTTTACCAGAGGACAATCCTACTATGATCTTGAAATTGAGATTGATCCAACTAATGATAATATTTTATATGTAGGAGGTATTGATTGGTTTAGAAGTCAAAATAGTGGTTCCTCATGGAGTCAAATTACTAAATGGTCTAACAATAATAATCTAGCTGCATTAAACTGCTCTTTGGTTCACGCAGATCAACATGGTTTATATTTTAGACGAGGTAACTCAAATCAAGCAATCGTTGTGAACGATGGTGGAGTAGCTTATGCGTCAAGCTTATCTGATGCAGCTACAAATAATAGATTTACAGAAAATGAGGGAGGCATGATTACGACTCAATTTTATACAGTAGCTCAAAGCCCAATTGGTTTTGCTGGAAGCGACTATGCTGTTGGTGGTACTCAAGATAATGGTAGTTATGCGTTAATTAACTCAAATAATAATAAAACCAATGGAACATTCCTTTCAGGAGGTGATGGAGCAGAAACAGTTTTTGATCAAGTTGGAGGTGACTATTTATTGACCAATTATGTATACAATGACGCAATTAATCGTGTTGGTTTTAATGTTGGAGGGGTTGTTGATAGTTCAAATGACTTGACTTCTAGTCTTGGGATTTCTAGTGATGAAGGTAGTTTTATCAATCCTGGAGCATTGGACTCTAACCAAGATGTTTATTTTTCCAATGCTGGTAACAACATTAGAGTAATTACTGGCCTTGAAAGAGGTGGTACCCCTGCTACTTTTCTAATAACTGGTGTTACTAGTGGCTCGGATTATGTAACAACCCTTGAAGTTTCGAGGCACACAACCGACACCTCTACCCTCTTTGTTGGTCTAAGAAGTGGTGTAGTTAAAAAAATTACCAATGCAAATAATTCTGGTAGTTATGTCATATCTGGAAATCTTCATAGTCAAGCTGGAAGTGTATCAGATATTCACGTTGGATCATCTGAAAATGAACTTTTCATTACCTTTTATAATTACGGTATTAACAATAATGTAATATATACTCAAGACCAGTTTGCAACTGCTGGTGTAAACAAAGAAGGGAACTTACCTAATATTCCAGTCTATTCGATATTAAACAATCCCTATGAAAGTGAGGAGGTTGTTATTGGTACAGAACTTGGAGTATGGAGAACATCCAATTTTACGGCTGGAAGCCCGACATGGACTCAGTCTTGGAATGGCATGAGTGATGTTGCAGTTTTTGATATGGATTTTAGAGGTGATTCAGCTGATAATAATCGTGTTGTTGCAGCATCTTATGGAAGAGGAGTCTACTCAGGATCATTTGGCTCTAACACAAATCCTCCAGTTACTGTAACAGATTCAATCACATTAGCAGAGGCAGGAACAACAACAACAACAAGTGCTGGTGCTACCAATGTTCTTTATAATGACACGGATCCAGAAAACGACCCTCTACAAGCCCAATTAGTCTCAAGTCCTATAAATACCTCTAGTTTTGCACTACAAACCTCAGGTACATTTACTTATGTACACGATGGAAGTGAAACTACTACAGATTCTTTTACTTATAGAGCTTTTGATGGTGCAAAACAAGGAAATACAGTAACTGTAACTATTCAAATTACTCCTGTGAATGACTGTCCTACTGTAGCCAATCCCATAGGAGACGTCAATGTTAGTGAAAATGCATCAAATACCCTTGTAAATGTTAGTAATGTTTTTAATGATGTTGATATAGTTGGCGGAAATCCAGATAATCTAACCTACACTGTATCTCAAACAGGGACCGATTTAGCTACTGTGACAATTAATACTGCTACAATTACCATAGACTATATAGAAGATCAAAATGGAAGTTTTGTTGTTACTGTAACTGCAAATGATAATGCAGGTTGTACAACAGCTAATGATGCTTTCAATATAAATATTAGTAGTGTTAACGAAGCACCAATTACAGTAACAGATTCAATTACAGTAGTTGAGGCAGGCACAGCAACAACAACTAGTGCTGGATCTAGTAATGTATTAAGTAATGATAGTGATCCAGACGGCGACACTATAATAGCTCAAACCTTAAATCCACCTGTAAACTCATCTAGTTTCACTCTTCAAAATTCAGGAACCTTTAGTTATGTACATGATGGGTCTGAAACTACTACTGATTCTTTTACTTACAGGACTTTTGATGGAATTGACCCTGGAAACACTGTTACAGTAACAATTCAAATTACTGCAGTAAATGATTGTCCAACAGTTGCAAACCCAATTTCGGATGTAAACGTTCAAGAAGATGCAGCGGACACCGTATTTAGTGTTTCATCTGTTTTTGATGACATTGATAGAGTTGGAGGTATTCCAGATAATTTATCATACTCTGTTACGCACACTGGTGCTGGAATAGCAACAGTTACTCTGAACACTGCAACAATTACAATTGACTACATTGACGATCAAACTGGAAGCTTTGTAGTTACAGTAACAGCCGATGACAGTGCTGGTTGTAACACAATTAATGATATTTTTAGTGTCACTGTAAATCCTCAAAATGACCCACCAATTGGAGTAGCAGACCAGATTATTTTGAATGAAAGTGCTACTGCAACTACTGTTTCTGGTGGTGCCACTTCTGTACTTGCAAACGATTCAGATCCCGAAAGTTCCCCTCTAACAGCAACATTACTTACACAACCTCTTCATCATAATGATCCTGGTAATTTTGCGCTTGCTGCTAATGGAACATTTTCTTATGTTCATGATGGTTCTGAAACAGCAACAGATACATTCTTTTACATTCTGTCCGATGGTGTCAACAATGTAACTGTCACAGTAACGATTCAAATTAATGCGATTAATGATTGTCCGACAGTTTTAAGTGCACAAGCAAATATCAATGTTAATGAAGACGCTGCGGATTCTGTATTTAATTTAAATGCTATTTTTGGTGATGTAGATATTAGACCGACAATAGATAATTTGACATTTACAGTTACCCACACCGGAGCAGGAATCGCAACTTTAACACTCAACAGCGCTACACTTACAATTGATTACATTGAAGACCAAACGGGTAGTTTTGTTGTAACAACTACAGTGGACGATAATACAGGAGATGCAAATTGTTCTCCACTAACCAATGACGTTTTTAATGTAACTGTAAATCCTCAGAACGATCCGCCTGTAACGATTGGAGAGGAGTTGTCTGTTTTAGAGGGTGGAACTGTGACCGTAACTACGTTAGGTGCATCCTCAGTTTTGGAAAACGATACTGATGTTGAAATTGGTACTCCAACTGCTGCTTTTCTAGTTTCTTCACCTACTTTTGGATCAATATCCCTCACAAGCACAGGTTCTTTTATCTATATTCATGACGGATCTGAAACGACAAGTGATTCCTTTACATACAAATCCAACGATGGTACTCAAGACGGAAATACGGCAACAGTTAGTATAAGCATAACTAAGGTAAACGACTGCCCTGAAACTACAACTGGATCCTACACCCTATCTTATAATGAGGATGTAGCGATACCAACACTAAATATTGGAGCTACGGTTTCAGACTCAGACTTACCACCTGACACTATTTTATACACACGAGTTCAAACAAACTCAGCACTAAGTTCTGTCACTGTTAACGACCAAGGTGTAGTTTCTTTTAACAATATTGCTCAACATGATAATGGGTCTCTTACCACAACAATTACTGTTAATGATCAAATTTGTCAAATCGATATTCCTGTATATTTAACAATTATTCCGGTTAATGATTGTCCAACATTAGATAATCCTGTTGCAGACATTAATGTAACCGAAGACGCTGCTCCAGTTGTTATCGACATTAGAAATACATTTTCTGATGTTGAAAGTACAACACTTGAATATACTGCTATTGCTCAGAATTCAGATCTAATTGCAGTAAGTACAACAAGTACAAGTCTTATTGTTCAGTTTAAAGAAAATCAAAATGGAAATACTAATATAATCTTGACCGCTTTTGACGGAGATCCTAGTTGCTCACCAGATGATGTTATAAATGTGAATATAACTAACGTTAATGATCCACCCACAGGAAATCCTGACAATATTAGTGTCGTAAACGGAGGAACTGTAAACACATTAAATGATGGGGTAACAACAAGTGTTCTTTCTAATGATGTGGACCCAGAAGGAAATCCACTTACAGCACAGCTTTCAACTGGACCTTTAAATGGAAACCTTACTTTAAACGCGAATGGAACTTTTTCATATACACATGACGGAAGTGCAACAACAACGGACGTTTTTTATTACAGACCAACTGATGGATTTTTCCCTGGAAATACTACTACAGTAACAATTTATATAAATAATCCAGCAAATGGAGTCGGTGACACCATATTTGTTATGGAATCTGGAACTGCTACTATTACTTCTAATGGCTCAACTTCAGTTTTAGCAAATGATACTGATCCAGACGGTGATGCACTTACAGCTTTAAAAGTTACAAATCCTTCAAGAGGAACCGTAACACTCAATGCAAATGGAACTTTTCTTTATACCCACGACGGTAGTAATGAATCGACTGACTCTTTTACCTACAGTGCTAATGACGGAAAAATAAATAGTGTACCAATTACAGTAAGTATCAACGTGACAGGAACGAACGATCCTCCAGTTGCAAATAATGATACAATAATTGTAGACGTTGGAGCTACAACCAGTTCTCTTGATAATGGTCAAATAAATGTCACTTATAATGATATTGACCCAGATGCAGATTCTTTAACTGTAACTCTAGTGTCCTCCCCCACATATGGAAATTTAACTTTAAATAGTAATGGTACTTTTTCATATATTCAGGGAGGAACAATGAATTCTGGTGACAGTTTTCAATACAAAGCATTTGACGGAACTGTTTATAGTAATAATGCTACTGTTAACATTTATGTTAGTTGCTCACCATGTAAAGAAAGTATTGTTGAAGGTGGAAATAATGGTGTATCTTTCACATATACCGATCCACTATGTAAAAAGGTAAGAGTTTACGTTCCTAAAGGAAAGGCTTATAGTTTTAGGCATTTGGAGGGAAGTATTACAATTAATGTTGGAACTTACACACTAATAAGTAGTGTGAATTGTAATTAATTTACTAAACATCACAAATATATATAGCCTCTTCTAAAGATTCGATGGGGTTTTTCCTTGTGGGTCTAAATTCTTGTGCAACAAACCCAGAATATCCTGTTTTAACGATAGCTTCCATAATTGCAGGGTAATTTAGCTCTTGTGAAGAATTAATCTCATTTCTTCCTGGTACACCGGCTGTATGATAGTGACCAAAATAAACATGATTGTCATTAATAGTTCTTATTATATCTCCTTCTTCAATTTGCATATGATAAATATCATAAAGAAGTTTAAAATTTGGAGATTCAAGTCTTTTACATAGTTCAATCGCCCACTTTGTATTGTTGCACATATAATCTGGATGGTCTATTTTTGAATTAAACAATTCCATTAAAATAATGACTCCCTTTTTTTCGGCATAAGAAAGAATGTTTTTTAAACCGTTTACGCAATTGTTTAGTCCAGTTTCATCATCCATACCTTTTTTATTGCCAGAAAAGCAAATTAAGTTTTTGAATCCAGCTTTTGATACGTAATCAATATGATTCATATACCGATCTTTAAGTTCACTATGGTAACTAGGATCGTTAAAAGACTTCTTTTGAGTTATTTCTGCACCCTCTGTCATTGTTGATATAAGTCCATATTTTTTAAGTATTGAAAAATCTTTTGGTTTCACTAAATCGATTCCAACAAGACCAATTCTTTTGGCTTCAATGCATAATTCTTCAAGAGATAAATTTGGATAACACCAATCACAAACACTATGGTTTATATTGCCTTTAAGCATAATTTTTTTTTCCGTTTTTTCTTTTTGATTTTTAAAAGGTAATAAGACTCCAAAAGCCGAAGCTATTGCGGTCTTTCGTATGGCATCTCTACGTTTCAATAATTATAATTGTATTATTTATTAAACTTTATTAGAATCAAAGCTCCCAACCTTCACGATAAATTCTGCCAACAAACTGATTTGCATCTTCAAAGTTGGTGATTTTCATGTTTTCTCCATCCCAGGTCATTTTTCTTCTTCCATAATAACTATTTTTATTCTTACCTGTTATTCTTACTGAATCTGGATTACCATTTGTATTTAATAAATACGATCGAATAGCAATATTCCCCATAAGCACTGTCTCTGTCATTGGACCTGAGTAATCAAATGAAGATGTTAACATTTTATGTTTAGAACTACCATAACCGTCCTTGATTGCGTCAATCCACATCCTCTGATGACCCCAATCGTCTTTTGGCAAGTTTTTAATTTTAGGCGAAATGACTTCTTTATCTTTTGTAAATAGTCTAGGATTTTGTCCATAAACGTTCGTAGTAATTATTCCTTCCTCACCTATCATCATAACTCCATTTGTGTTTCTTTTGCCCCCTAAATATGTGTCAGAGGGAATAAGGCTTGGATAAGAGGGCCTTAGTCCACCATCGTACCATTCTAACTTAATTGGAGTCTCATTCATAAGGGTTGGCTCAAAATTAATTGTAACATATGAGGATGCTGGACAGCCAATAGATTGGTGTTTTACCTCCCACATTTTTGAAAAAAATGAACTTACACTACACTCTACTGAGACAGGATATTTAAGTTTTAGAGCTCTAAAAGGAATATCAATTAAATGGCATCCCATGTCGCCTAAAGAACCTGTGCCGTAGTCCCACCAACCTCTCCAGTTAAATGGATGAAGTGAAGAATTGTAAGGTATTTTTTTTGCTGGTCCTAACCATAAATCCCAGTCCAATTCTTTTGGCTTGTTTTCAGGATCAGAAGATGGAAAAGATATTCCCTGTGGCCAAACAGGTCGATTCGTCCAAACTTTTACTTCACTAATATTTCCAATTCTTTTTTCACGAATCCATTGCTGAACAAACTTTTGCCCAGGATGAGAGGCTCCTTGGTTTCCCATTTGGGTAACAACCTTTTTCTCTCTAGCTAATTCTGTTAATAAACGTGCTTCTCTTATATTATGGGTTAGTGGCTTTTGTACATAAACGTGTACGTTTTTTTCCATAGCTGTTTTTGCAATGATCCCATGAGTGTGGTCAGGAGTGGATATTGTAACCGCGTCTAAACCTTTTTCTTGACTTAGAAGCTCTCTAAAATCAGTATAAAATTTTGCTTTTGGGAACCTTTTTCTTATGTTGATAACACCGTGGTCTCCAGTGGGATGAATATCACATAAGGCAACAACATTTTCCCTACCATTTACAGATGCGTGCGAAATATCACTACTGCCTTTTCCTCCACAACCAATTGAAGCAATAGAGAGTTTATCACTAGGTGCTGTATAACCACTTCCACCTAAAACAAATCTTGGAACAATAAAAAATGAGGACGCAGCAACAGATTTTTTTAAAAAAGAACGCCGAGTAGAATAGTGATTTGATTTTTTCATAAACTTTTATTTAAATTTATTAATTAAATCTCAATTTTGGGCATAGATTTAATTGATAATTTGAAATACGTTATAAGTGAAAATTATCTTCTGATAAGTAGTGTCTTTTCCAGTTGTTTAGTCTATTAACAGCATTTATCTCAATGTCTTTCCAGAATAAATTTATATCTGCTGCATGATAATCTTTTTTTATTATTAAGAATAATCGTTTTGGAATACGAGGTAAATAAGACCATACTAAACCATCTTTTAATATTATTTTTACTGAATTAGGATATACTTTATCATCTGTATACAAAAGCCCTTTGTGCTGTTCATATTTAGTTTTAACTTTATTATCCCATGTTATTGGGTTCGATGTCGAACCTCCTTTAAACCACTCTTCATACTTTTTCGGATAACTACCCTTTCTGTATGTATTCCATGAAACATAACCTCCTATTTCGTCTCTATTTTGTAATTTTTTTATTTTTTTAAAAAAATCATCCAAAATTTTAGTACCTGGTAAATAAGCAATAACCAATTTTTTTTGAAGTGGTTTATCATCAAAAAATTCTTTCAGCAACATCGCAGATAAAATGCTGCCCTGGCTATGAGAAGCAATAATAATTGGTTTACCATTGTTATAATTATCTAAATAATATTTAAATGCCCTTTTTATATCACTGTATGCAATAGCCCTTGACTGTTCCTCATACTTACTGAATGGGTCAACATAAACTTTATAATGAGATTGTCTATAAAATGGAACATATATGTTTCCGACTTTCCCAAAAGCAGAGGCTTGGTATTTTACAGGTTTGTTAATTATATCATCATTTAATAATTCGTCATCAAGATCGGCATTCCATCTTAAATCTTTTCTATCAAGAAACATTGTAGGATAAATAAAAAATACATCACAAGTTTTATTCTTACTATCTCCAATAATTTTTTTCAAAGATCCAGGATATTTGTCTGGTTTTACAGCCCACGATTCAGGATTGGAATAATTAGGACTTTCGGAAGGTGTATATTTTTCAAAGGGAACTGCTCTGTAGATAGGTTTACATCCAGACAAAGTAATTACAAAAAGAATAATAATTTTCTTAATCTTTTTTTTTTTAAATTTAAAAAATTAGTTATAAAAGTAGCTATTAACTTGTTTAATTAGATTTTATTGTGAAAGTCTCATATTTTCATTTTTTTTTTATCCCCATCATTATCATTTTTTCTTGTGATAAGTCAAAAAAAAATAATACCGATTTTGAAATAACTATCGAAAAAGAAAGAGTTGATTCGGTTAACTATCAAGCAAAAATAATTATTAGAGATAAATCAAATAAAAATTCAAAAGATAAAATTTATATTTTAATTGATGATGAGGCTGAATTAAACTCAAAAATTAAAATACTTAAAGAAAATTTCTTACAGATTAAGAAAGACTCTGGTTAAGTTTTTTTTAAATACTAATTGATATTATCATCAATAGGATTTACTTTTAAAAAAGATGGGTGTTGCTCTATAGCAAATTCAATCTTTTTAATTATTCTATCAGTTGATTCTTTATCATAATTTATATTTAATGGATTCTTTATTAACATTGATTGAATTACTCCCTTTTTTTTGATTAATATCCCTTTCTTATCAAATGATCTTCTAAACCCATCTATTACAATTGGAACAACCAGTGGTTTAAATTGTTTGATAAGATGTGCTGTGCCTTTACGCAAAGGTTTAAAAGGAGTTGTTGTTCCCTGAGGAAAAGTAATTACCCATCCATCTTTTAAAGCAAGTGAAATATTATTGATATCAGATATGTTGACATCTCTTTTTATATCTTGCCCCCCTTCCCTCCATGTTCTTTCAATTGGAATTGATCCTGCATAAGACAATATTTTTGGAAGTAAACCTGACTTCATTGTCTCTTTAGCTGCAACATAATAAATGTTTAATTTAGGGTTCCATAGGTAGCCTACATTTTTGATGGTATCATTTCTCCCGTGGAGACTTGCATTAAAAACATGAAGCATAGCAACTACATCGGCAAAGTATGTTTGATGATTAGAAACAAAAAGAACATTTGAATCAGGCAGTTCATTTAAAACCTTTGAACCTTCAATTTTTAATTCATTAAAACCCCTATATCTCCTATGAGTTAAATAGCCTAAATATCTTATTAGAATTTTCTTGATTATAAGATAATGTCCAAAAGGATTTTTTTCTAAAAGTCTCATTTGTATAGTAAATATATTATTATTTCAACAATAAAATCAAATCCCTTGCTTCAGCAAGAATCATTGCAGTAGCACCCCATACCTTTTCACCTTTAAAATTAAAAATTGGAACTTTTCGATTTAAAATATTTGATTTCCCAATCGAGTTTTTTGATAGAAGCATTGAAAGTTTAACCTCAATAAGGTATTCAACCTCACTGTCATTTAGCAAAAAACTAGGTCTTTTTTCGATTCTTGCCATATATGGGAAAACAACAAAATTACTTACAGGGATGAAAAGTTTAGATAATTCCGTTATATAAATAACCTGGTCTTGTTTTACTCCAATTTCTTCGTTCATTTCACGTAAACCTGTATTCCAATAATTCTTATCAGATTTGTCTTTTTCTCCCCCCGGAAAACTAACTTGATTCGAATGTATGTTGGTATTATAAGTCCTTCTTATAAGACAAAAATGTATTTTTTTATTTATAGGATAAAATAACATTACCGTCGCAGCAAATCTTAATATGTTGCTTTTTTCATAGCACCCTTCCCTCCGTATCGGTGCCATTTTAAGTTGGGATTTAATCCCTGGTTTAGGAATTTCATTTAATTTTGGAGACTTTTGTAAAAACTCATTTAATTCCATATGAAAAAATTTACTCTATTCATCTTTTTGGTTTCATCAATTGTTTCATGCTTCTGTGAAAGTAAAAGAATTGAGAAAAAAGAAAAAATAAAAATTCAAATTGAAAAAAAAAATACTAAGAAAAATAAAGTTTTATCTGAGGATCCCAAAGTAATATTAAATGATAAAAACGTAATTAACTTTCTTTATGAATTCAACAAGCAAAATAATTATAATAAAGTAAAAATTTCAACCTCATTTGGTGAAATTATAATTCGTCTTTTCGATGAAACTCCTTATCATAAATCGAATTTTATTTATTTATCAAAATTAGGATACTTTAATAATACATTTTTTCACAGAGTCGTTCCAAATTTTATAATTCAAGGAGGAAACTCTGACAGAAAGGAGACTTCAATTAAAAGAAGATTAATAGGAAAATATTTACTTCCAGTAGATGCTAAAAGCAACATTAAACATAAAAGAGGGATTGTATCAATGCCAAGCAGCGATATAAATAATCCATACAAATTAGCATCTCCATATGAATTTTTTATAGTACAAAAAAAAAATGGTGCATATCATCTGGATGGAAACTATACTCCATTTGGGAGGGTTATAAAAGGAATGAATGTAGTAGATAAAATTAATTCTCAACCAATAGACAATAGAGAAGCACCAATAAATAATATAAAAATGAGGGTAGAAATAATTGAATAAGTAAATCTAATAGTTAATAAAATATTACAATGAAAAACTTATAGTTATTTTTACAATAAGCATTAAATATGCATATCGAAATAAGGGAGTTTTT
>CENJ01134220.1_pt1 | contig 17975 bp, 18 predicted proteins | sample 356161 | NCBI WGS metagenome assembly CENJ01 (sample SAMEA2619531, study PRJEB7988) | marine metagenome | biome: marine biome (ENVO:00000447); feature: surface water layer (ENVO:00002042); material: "saline water (ENVO:00002010), including plankton (ENVO:xxxxxxxx)" | depth 5 m
GTCTTGTTCACCGCCGCCAAGAAGTGATCCTTGCCCGCCTTGTGAAGACGAGCCACCTGCAAGATTGGCTGGCGCTGAACCGCTGTTGTCAAAGATTATTTGAGGGGAGCGTCTGCGCTCTTCCATGCGCTTCTTTTGTTCCCGCGCCAAACGCAAAGCTTCTTGCTGCATTTGCAGCTCGCGCTGTGCTTCTAATGGATCATATAACTCACGCTCATCAATAGGCGGGACGAGCTGTTCGAGCGGCACTTCTGCGTGCTGCTCAATTTCAATATAAGGGCCGGAAGGAGTAGGCGTTCTAAACTCGATTTCTTCAGGTGTTGTCAGCTCACGCGGGGCGGATTGCTCCATGCCATCCATGGCGACAAAGATGATTGCGATAACGCCTACAGCCAGAAATGCAAAAATTCCAAATTTGGATGCGTTTGATCCTTGGGCTATGGTTGGAAATTCGCGATCACCATCCAAGGGTCTTGGCTTAGGGTCTTCATCGAAACTATCAGGCGGGGTTTGATCATTCATATCATAAAATCCTTACTCATTCAGGCTCGTAGTTTTAGGACTATCGAAATTGGAAAAGAGCTGCGCTAAAAGGCTTGGCTTTTCTTCTTCAGCTTGAAGGGCGGCAATATCAGGTTTTTGAGAAGGAACAGGCACAGAAACAACATCTACCTCTTTAACCTCTTCTAGTTCTGCTATGGGTTCGGGTTCATAGGATGCCGGTTCAACTTGAGGATAAGCATCATTCCAAATACAAGTGGCTGTATCACCGTCTCTAAGCGTGAATTGAGAGCCGACACCGGAAACAACCAGATATTGACCTTGAAGATTGAAATTGACGAGGCGCTCATTCCCGTTTTCATCAACGCTAAATATAGCAGGCATGACGTCAAAATCTTCAAACTGGAAGTATGTGAAAACGCCATCATCAAAAGCGCGGATAGGGCGCAGGCGTTTTGATCCGGCGTAGCTGTAATCAAAATTTAAATCCGAGGCGCTGACATTATCTAGCGGATTAAAATGGGCTTGGGAAACACTGCCAATAAAGGCAAGCTCTTTAGCCGCTTCATCGGCGTAATGAAATTTAAGGCGGAATGTTAAGTCTGAAGAACGAGGGGAGTAAGCATCTCCGGCAGTTACTTCGAAGGTATAAATCCTTTTATCTGTAATGACCGTCATATTGGTTTCGGCATTTTCCTCTAAAGGCTTGATGAACATGATATTGGGCTGGCCGGGCTTCATCACTTGCCAGCTTGCCGTATCGCCTAAAGAAATGGTCTGAATGCGCTCTTTTTCCGAAAATTCAATAACAGTTGAATAGCCATAGTGTCCTCTGATCTGGTAAACATCATTTTCATGATAGGTGACGACTTTCACACGGGCATCGGCACTCGTTGGTCGTGGGTCTTTACCTGCAAGGGCAGGGGATATGGATAGGCAGGAAATGAGGGCTGTTCCTAATAATAATTTTTTAAATGTCATCGAACTCTCTCCAATACTTCTGGGTTAATACGGTAATGCGTGACTTGAAAGCCAAGCGGATTAGAAAATCTGTCTTTCATCTGCATGGGTTTTTGCGAATATTGAAACTGGATAACAGCGTTGAAATGCCCTGTTTTAATGCGATCATTTTCTTTGACCTCGCGCATAAAACGCACTGACGCCGTTTTGTCATTGATGAAGGACACAGACTTGATTTTGATGTCGATAGAGGCTTTTGTGCCAAGCTTTCGTGAGGGGTTATCGGGGTTCGTTCCAGACCAAAGCTCTTGAAATTCCTTCAAGGCTTCCCCATCAGACATGAGTTCTACAGCTTCATAGTTTTCTTTTAAAATGGCCGGATTATACTGTTCTCGCAAAGATACGTATTTCACAAGATTGGCTTGTGTTACCGCTTCATCTTGTGTGAGACTTCCATCATAAAGTCCTTTGGTGACTTCGAGATAGCCCGTAGTTTGATCAACAGTCACAACATAAGGCTCAAAGGTTTTAAGCGGTAAGATCAGAATAAGCGTCAAAAGAGAGAGCGCAGCGATACCCATACAGAAAAAAGCCATGATCCAAGCGCGGTTGCGCGATAGCAAGGCATTCGCAATGACTTCCTGATCCCATGTTTCGCCTTTTTTATAATAATCTGGTGTCTTTGTATTGGTCACTTTCTAAAACCCTCTAATATTTTTTGCTGCTGTCCGTAGGCGCGCGCCCATAGCTTTTCCTGTTTGAACGGGGTGACGGGCAAGGTTGTAGCCCATTACGCCGGCCCGGAATGAGCCTTTGGGCGTTCCTTTGCCAAAGCGTGATGCCAATCTGGATGTCCAAGCTGCCGATCCCATTGTTGATAGGGATAGACCGCCCGTGACCGATGCCGCCATGTTCATAATCTGCATCAGTAGAAGAACAGAGACGATTGATACAAAGAAGAACGGGCCGATATATGAAAGGGTTTGTGCATCCCCACTTGAATTATTTTCAAGATTTTGAAGAGGCGGCTCTGCAATCGTTAGAAGCAAAGCGAGCAGGGCATAGACGAATATTGGTATGATGGCATAATTGAGTAGTGTGCGCAGCCAGCCCTCAAAAAGATTGCGCGTATTTGTAAATATCAAAAGCAATATGAAGAGCGGCCCGATTGAAAGCAGAATAGCGACAGCAATCTTAGCCAATATAATCAGCATGGCGGCATAGCCGGTGAGTGCCAAAGCCCCGAACCAGATCACTGCGGCATGAAAATATTTCCCTAAATCCGACCAGCCAGCCCCTTCCAAAATATCGCTGACAATATCCATTGCCCTGTCATAAAACTGGGAGAGGATGGTGTTGGCGGAAGTGTCATCTGTTGCCACCGCATTGGGCGTCGCGTTCGCTGCGCCTGTCATGATTTGGCCAGCCACATCGGAGGGCAGATCAGTCGCCATATTATACACAAGGAGGAAGAACGTATCCCACTCGGTTGCGATTAACAGGAGAACGATAATCTTTAATGTATTTACGATTAAGTCCGTTGCGGCAAAACGGCCGGAAATAATGACTTTATATCCGAAGACGGCAATAAAGATGATGAACATCAATCGCCAGAGAAGCTGAACAGTCGGCGTCAGGCTTCCAAACGCACCTTGGACGAATGCGAGAATGACACTATCAATATTGTTGATGAGAGCCTCGATCATTCTTGTTTCTTGCTCCAATCACCCCAGAGATTTTTGCTGTCATCACGCGCTTTTTTGCGTGCTTCGTCTTGAAGGCGGTCAATAATCAGATCAATTTCGCTCCAACGCTTAATGGCTTTGACGTTTTGGGAAGAAATATCACCTAATCCTGCATCTTTAAGGGGAATTGCAATGAGGGAAGCTCGATCTTCACATTCTTTATATTTTTGGCCGTCTGCACTTACAGAGACAGGATTTGCCCACATCTTGCCGCAAAAGCTTTTATAGTTTTGGCTTTCGAAGATTTTTTGCGCGAGCGTGTTCGTCTCAACATCCTGCAAGGGATTGTCCTCTTGAATGCAGGCACTCAAAGATAATGATGTTAAGGCAAGAAGAAGGGTCTTTCTCATGAATGATCCTTCGTTTTGGCCTTGGTGATCTCTGCCACATTGATCGGCAGCGGATCACAAGGATTGCCGGACAAGCTGGCTGTCTTTTTATTGCCGCAAGGGGCTTTCTTTTCACTGTAATGCGAGCAGCCTGAAACGCTAAAAGCAATCAGTACAAATGAGAGGGTGAGTAGTTTTTTCATGCGTCTTTTCTCCTTAATCTGGGAATTCAATGGCCTGCCTTGCGAGATCAGGGTCATATTGGTTAAAGGTTGCCGCTCGGCGGTTTTCCATGAGCTGCGTGTTATCAATGGATGAGTTTTGCTGAATTTGAATGGCATTCAGGCGCATAATCTCATTCATCAAAATGCCGTTCTCAGCAGCAATGCGGGCATTCAGATCAACAGATGCTTTTAAATCATCGCTATTATTCAGCTCGCTTAGCAAAGATTCATAAGTCTGCATCCGAACAGGGATATTGTTGTAAGCCTGTTCACTGGCTGCGATTGCGGCATAGGTCGTGCCAGTTCTGCGGTCAATGGCTTTGGCGACTTGTCCGCTTGGATCAGAAGCCATGATTGTCGCTCCTGATAAGGGATCAAACTCACTATAAAGATTGCTATAGATATTTTGTGTTCCCAAAGCGCCATTAGGAATAGGCGCGCCGTTAATCATATTGAGCGTGTCCTGCCAGGTATTGGGTAGATACTGGCGAAGTTGCTGTTCAAATACCCCGTTTGCTACATCGCCCATATTGCGCGTTCCGGTAATTGCATCGGCTTGTCTCACCGCTTCTTCGAGCTGGTCAATCTGATTGGCATAGTCATCTGCCATAGCATCAAGCTGGGCTATGAGCTGCGCGTATCCGGAGGCATCATAAACAGGTATGCCTTGCGCATTTGACGAGCTGGGTGTGATAAGCATCAAGGCCGTAGCAATGATTGCGATAAGGGGTTTATTCACGTTTGGGTTCTCCTTTGAATAAAAAGACCAAGCCAGTCTTCGGGGTTAGGGCTGGTTTCAGAGATAATTTGATCCATGAGATTGACGCTTTCGGTGCGCCCTGACAGCACAGCAATGAAATCATCCATGCCGCTTAAATCAAGACGGGCGATGACGGAGTCGCTGCCATGTTTAATGAGAAAGCAGCGTGAATCCGGTGATATTTCACGGATGAGTTTGAGTTCATGGTGGGTAAGACCAAAGCCTTTGCAGTAATCTTCTTCGGATGCCTTATTATTGGGCAAGAACACTTGCGTTGGAGATTGTTCGATGATGGTATCGCCAACATCAGAATTAAGGGCATCACGAACTGATTGGGTAGCAAAGCCCAGAATACCGTTCTGCTTACGGATTGTTTTCATCCAGTCTTTGATACGGTATGTGAAAACCGGATCATCGAGCATTTTCCAGCCCTCATCGAGCATGATGATGGTCTTTTGCCCGTCCATGCGCGACGATATCCGATGAAAAATATACATGAGCCATGGTGCGCGTGAGGCGGCATCATCTAAAATAGACGTAAGATCAAAGCCTAGCGTGGAATTGCCAAGCGAAAGTGTGTCTTCTTCATTATCAAAGAGCCATGCTTTTTCGCCTTGGCTGTGCCATTTGGCTATTCTGGCTGATAGGGAATATGCATCGCCAGAGTCATATCCTGCCAGAAGCTCTGAAAAATATCGAAGCCGCCTGTGTTCAAGCGGCGTTTCAAAATTGGCTCTGATAGCATCGCTGAGAATATCACTTTCCTGCGGTGATAATTTTGCCCCGCCATCTGATGTGATAATCAAATCGAGCCAGTCTTTTATAAAGGCTCTATTTGCAGGGGTATCATCAATTTGCAGAGGGTTCAGACCAGTTGGCTCACCAGAGATGACATTGGTATAATCCCCGCCAATCGCACGAATGAAAATTTCAGCACCGCGATCCTTATCAAAATAGACTGATCTTGGTTTTACGCGCTGTGCTTGCGCCATGAGGAAGGTGAGGAGGACTGTTTTACCTGTTCCGGTTGGGCCGATCACAGTAAAGTTGCCGACATCCCGCTCATGAAAATTAAACCAGTAGGGAGTACCAGACGTGGTTTCGAGCCGTGTGATAGCTTCTCCCCAGTGATTGCCAGTTTTGCTTCCGGCCGGAAATGTGTGAAGGCTCGCAAAACTTGCAAAATTCTTATTCGAAATCAGAGAACGCCTTGCAATATAGCTGAAATTCCCCGGAAGATTAGCCCAAAATGCAGGTTCTAAATTTACATCTTCTCGCGCGGATATTAGTCCGATATTGGTAAAGACGCTCAAAATATCGCTGATCCCGAAATCGAGCCTGTCTTTATCACCTGCATGGACGGTCAGAGAAATATGATGCTCGCCAAAGGTCGAGAGGCCGGAGGCCAGATCATTACGCGCATCCTGAATATCCAGAATAAGGCTTTCTGCACCGGATTCTGTTGCAATCATTTTACGCTCGGCCTCATTCATAGCGGACAGTGATGTCTGCCGATCGACAAACCCAAAACTCTGGCACAGAATAAATTCATGGGGCAGGGCAAGCAGATTATCGAGCATTCCCGCGCCTGTGGTAGAAGCATATTCTTTTACGGATAAGACCGCACCAAGTTTGATGTCGTTAGGCGCTGCGCCTCTTAATTCGAATGTCTCGCGACCAAAGGAAATGCGCTTTTCAGGTAAATAACTGGCGATTGATTGTTCCGGCAGCCTTACCTTCTTATTCTCAAAATTTATCAGATATGAAAGAAAGGATAGATTTTCCGAATAAAAGCCATGATCGTCCTTTTGCACGCTCAGTAGCTTAGGCTTATAGGGTTTGAGAGTGGAAAGGATGTTATTGACCGCTTCGTTGAGAGCGCGAAGATTTTCAGCTTCATTTTGTTTTTGATGGTCTTTATCGACTTTGGAGAACAATGTCCGGCTGAGTTCAGACATAAGGCCAATTTTGCTTTTGGCTGGCCTTCGAATGATTGTGATATATTGAGCGTTTTCAAACATCTTCTTCGTGCTGAGCTTCTTTTGATAGGCGCGGTCGAGATCGTCGCAGAATTGATTGTCGAAATGAGAATCCAGCTGGTCAAAGACCTGCCTTCGAATAGTGTGCTGATAAATGGCAAATCGGGAATTGCTGATCCCTCTTAATAATGTGGCACGGATGTTTTTCCGGCTATCCAAATCAACCTGATCGGACGTTTCAAAAGGAAGCCCTTCCACTTTGATGATTTTCAGGAGATAGCCAGCTTTGGTTTTGAGTGTCGTATCGTTTATATGACGGGAGTAGGGAATGAAGGACTCGACAGAGATCTCACGTTTTGCAACATGACCGTATCTCATATCTTCTTTTCTCGCCGCTTTTAGCATTGAGGCTTAGTCCTTTCATGGTTTATAGCTGTTTGATTTCCAAAACGCTCTGTTTTGTATCGGGCCACACCTCGTTAATTTAGTAATATAAATGCTCATCCAGTGAGGCTCTTTTTCCGTCAAAATATACGCTGCGATATGGAGCGGAACGCAAACACTTAAGAAAAAGAGGGCTTTGCCGGAGAGAGAAGCAAAGGCAATCATACCGATGCCAAAGAGTATGAAATTGATCCCGAAAAACTCCATTGGGACGCCCAATACGAGAGGCGGTCTTGTCATGCCAATGAATAAAGGGTCTAAATCTTGATTATTTTTAAACTCCACTTTAACCAGCTCCTTATAATGAGCCGGCTATGCTGTCCACAATCGCAGGAGCGCCAAAAACGAGAATAATACCGCCAATGACTGAAGCCGCAATGCCCCAAGCCAATCGCCCAGTCATCCAGAGAATACCTAGAGCAACAACAGCAATAATGGCAATAATGCGTGCCCAGGTGTTGGTCAGAAGATCCATTAAAGCATTTAAAAAGTTTGTCCCAGAGTCAAACAAAGCTTGAGCATGGGCTACGTCAGGATATGAGACCAGTATCATTGATATTAATAAAAATAAAACGAACTGGTATTTCATGGCGCATCCTTACTCATAATTGAATTTTTTATAAATTCATAAAAAGGCACTGTGCAGCAATTTCAACGACTTTCACCTCAGAGTTAATAAATCCAGTAAAATTATACGCATCAGGTTGAATCCCGTTTAGTCAAATAAAAATCCCGATAATGATCTTAACAAAAGCGCGCGCATGTCTTGGTAGAGCTAAAGATTGGGAGACATGCCAAATCAATGATGGGGTTTGATACTTTGGCTGTGCTTGCAAACCACACAAATGGACTTAAAAAAATGGAGCAAGCAAAACCAAAAAACACAGAATTCAATGTGAAATTAGGCAAGAAACTGAGTTTTCTTCGTCAGAACCGGAGCCTTTCGCAGGGTGAATTGGGAGATTTATTAGGTGTTCGGGCACAGCAAATACATAAATACGAAACAGGCGAAAACCGATTAACGGTTGAGAGACTCAAAGACTGTGCCGATGTTTTGGGCGTTTCTATGAATTACTTCTTCATCGATAAAAATGGCCCTTTCAATACCGAGGATAATGAGCTTCTTCAGCTTGTAAGCGAATTTTACAGCGTTCCGAGTGACGTCAGAGTTGAATTTTTAGCTTTAGTGCGAAAACTCCGGCAGTTTTCGCAGCAATATCAAAATTCCTATAGTGAAGTGGAGGAGACTGATTGATGAATGTCATAAAGTATACAATTTCAGCTCTTCTGGCTGTATTCGTTTTAAGTCCTTCCTCTGGCTATTCTGCCAGCCAAGACGCTTGTGCGATTTGGATATGTTTGCCAGGAGGGTTTCCATCAGGATGCAGCGGTGCTTACAGCGAATTTAAAAAACGTATCAAAAAGGGCAGAGATCCGCTTCCAAGGCTATCGTCATGTACGACCGGCCCAAATGGAGAAAAGGTAGATGGTCATTATCAGCTTGGATATGAGAGGTTTGAGCCATGCGATGATGGTTATGTTCTGCGTGAACGATCGCAGGGATATAGAGCTATTGAGGGAGCTTGTTACAGGCAATTCTGTGCGCCGTCACAATTTCAGGATAATTCAAGCTGTCAAAACTATACTGCGGTTTTAAGGCCTAAGCCATATTACGTGAAAATGTGGGTGAATGGTGATTATTTGGGGCAATATTTTTATTAGAAATTAGCAATGCTGAGTTTAATTGTTGATTTAGTAACTCTTCAGTGATAATGTGATCACTATGAGCAAGTTTATTTTACTATTTACAGCATTTACTATGATCGTCTCCGTGACGGTCTGCGCTTCGCATGCTGCTCATGCCAGTGTTGATACGGACACGGAAATCTCCATAAGCGTTGATGCCGACAGCTCAGAGGATACCTCCCTGGGCAGTAATGGCTGCGATATGTCTTGCGGAGGATGTTGTATCCATCATGCTATTGACACTTCTCACAGCAACAACCTAGCCTCTGCAGGTCAAGGAAAGCTGCTTATGCCCGATACCACTCTGTTTGTATCGGATGTTATTTCCGGCCTCAAACGCCCTCCCAGAGCTTAATTTTATAAGGCGTAGTGTATCTGCTCACTGACGAATGTCATGCGCAGGTATGTTTTTGCGACCTTATTCTTCAAGACTGCGCTTTTATATCAAGCGCCGCCTTATCCCCTTATTGACCCAAAAAAGGAAACTATAATGAAAAAACTACTCTATACTTCTGCGTTGGCTGTTCTTTTGTGGCAACCGACACTCGCTGGAGCCGAGACGCTGGATAAACAGGCGGCACTCCAGAGAGCTTTGCAGAACAACCCGACCTATAAGGCGGCGCTGGCGAATATTGATGCGGCGGACGGATCACGCCTTCAGGCCTCTTTACCACCGAACCCCGATGCCGTTTTTGAGATTGAAAACTTCGCCGGAGAGGATGAAAATGAAGGTTTTGACGGCGCTGAACTCACACTTGGCATTGAGCAAACAATTGAGATGGGCGGCAAGCGTAGCAATCGCACCAAGGTCGCCGATTTTGATTATAAAATTTCTCAACAACAAGCCAAAGCACAAGCCTTGAGCCTTCTCGCTGAAACTGAATATGCCTTTATCCGCGTAGCCGTGGCACAGGAACGCATGGCACTGGCTGACAAGCGCCTTGATTTGGCCGATAAAACCCACAGCATCGTCAAAAAACGCATTGGCGCTGCAAAAGCAGCAGACATTCAGCACACTAAAGCCGATATTGAACGGGCAGCGGCAGAAGTTGAAAAACGCAAGGCCCAAAAAGAATTAGTTACGGCACAAAATGATCTGGGGCGGTTGCTCGGTGTTATGGATGTGTCCGATCTTGATATTGAGGCCGATCTAGGCGCATTGCCGGATCTGATTGAAAAGCAAACTCTTCTGGATGCTTTAAGGAATGCCCCGCAATCGCAAGCACAGGAATTTGCCAAGATGCAAGCGCGCTCTTCTTTTGATCTTGCGAGATCACAGGGCGTCCCTGATCCGACTTTTGGTCTGGGTGTGCGGCGTTTTAATGAAAATGACAGTACAGCTTTGGTGGCCAGTCTGTCTTTTCCTATTCCTGTCTTTAATCGTAATCAGGGCGGAATTCAAGAAGCCAAGGCCAATATGATCAAGGCCGATGCGCAAAGCTATGCTGCTGGACTATCTTTACGGCAATCCGCAATTCAGGCATGGGAAAGCCTCGCTTCCTCACTGGAAGAAACCAGCCGTTATCAGGACGAAATTATTCCTAGCGCCCGTAAAGCTTACAGCCAAGCCGATGATGGATATGGGCGCGGTGCTTTTACGTTTCTGGATCTGCTCGATGCACAGCGCACATTGTATGAGGTACAAGAAGCCCGTCTGGACAGCCTGTTGAGCGTTTATGAGGCCAAAGCACAAACCGATTTTTTGATGGGAACACACAGCTCTCTGATCACGCAAATATCGCAAACAAAGAATAAAGGACAAAATGATGAATAGAAAATTATTATCCATAGCAGTGCTGGGGCTTGCGCTTTTTGCATGGCAACTTACACCTACAATAATCACTTCGGCGAAAGCTGAAACAGAAGCGCATGATGATCACGGTCATGATGAACAAAAAGACCACGGCCATGATGACGGGCATGAGCATGAAGATGCCCATGATGAAACTGATGGTGACGATCACGGTGATGACCATTCCGAGGAAGGGGATAACCATGACGAACACGGTCATGACAGCCATAAAAAGGAAGACAGCCACGATGACCATGGTCATGGCGGAGGCGACGATCATGGCGAGCATGAGGAAGGTAAAGTTGAAATTACGCCGGATGCTGCCAAGTTGACAGGCATTCAGGTTCAACAGGCCGGATCTGCTCTTGTGGCGATGACAACGCCGCTGACCGGACGCATTACACTGAATGAAAACACAACCGCCAATGTCCGCGCACGCTTTCCAGGCTTTGTGAAAGCTGTGCATGTTAATCTGGGCGATACAGTGACAAAAGGCCAGAAACTGGCAACGGTTGAGAGCAATGAAAGCCTGAAAATCTATAGCGTCACCGCACCGATTGATGGTGTGATCCTAAGACGCGAAACCAATATTGGTGATGTTACGGATGGCAAGGAGCTGTTCGTGATTGCTGACCTTTCAACGGTCTGGGCGAAATACCACATCTTCCCGCGTGATGTTGCCAATATTAAAAAAGGCCAGCCCGTGGTGGTGCATACATTGGATGAAAAAACGAGCCAGAACGCGCAAATCTCCATGCTGTTCCCGACCACCGATGCATTGAGCCAGACGGTGATTGCGATTGCAGAGCTTCCCAATGAAAACGGCGTGTGGCGACCAGGCATGACAATTGAAGGCGATATTAAGGTTGGTGAAAAACAGGCCGCTATCGCTGTACCGCGCGATGCCCTTCAATTTATGGAAGACCAGCAAGTCGTGTTTGTAAAAAGTGGCAACACGTATGAACCACGCCCTGTGAGCGTGGGTATGACCGGAACGGATAACGCCGAGATCACCTCCGGCCTGAAACGCGGCGAAACCTATGTGAGCGCCGGAAGTTTTGTCATTAAGGCCGATATCCTAAAAGGTACAGCCGCCCACGAACATTAAATCTCCCGCGATATAGAGGATACACCCAATGCTTGAGAACATTATTAAACAATCAATCGCTCACAGATGGCTGGTTTTGATATCAGTCCTGGCGATTTGCGCCCTTGGAATTTACAATTTTAACCGCCTGCCGATTGATGCCGTACCGGACATCACGAACGTGCAGGTGCAGATCAATACTGCAGCAGACGGGTACTCCCCCCTAGAGGTTGAGCAGCGCATCACATTCCCCGTTGAAACCGTGCTGGCTGGCATACCGAAACTGGATTACACACGCTCCTTATCACGCTACGGCCTTTCACAAGTAACCGTGGTGTTTGAAGACGGCACTGACATATTCTTTGCGCGGCAACAAATTGCCGAACGCTTGCAGCAAATTAAAAGCGAAATCCCCGAAGGCTTAGAGCCAATCATGGGGCCAATCAGTACAGGGCTTGGTGAAATCTTTTTCTATACGGTTGAAGCCGAAGACGGCGCACTCAAAGAAGATGGAACGGCCTATACGCCTATGGATCTTTTAACGGTACAAAACTGGATTATTGTGCCGCAACTTCGTAATCTTAAAGGCGTAGTCGAAGTCAACACGATTGGCGGCTATGAACAGCAATTCCACGTCCAACCCTACCCAGATCAGCTCCTGTCTTACGATTTAAGCATTCATGAAGTGATTGAAGCTCTGGAAGCCAATAATGACAATGCCGGAGCCGGATATATCGAGCGCAACGGTGAACAATATCTGGTGCGCATCCCTGGGCAGGTTGAAGGGCTGGAGGATATCCGCAATATTATTGTGACCAAGCGCGATGAGTTGACCATTCGCGTTCAAGACGTAGCCGCCGTGGAACTTGGCGCACCGCTTAGAACGGGCGCAGCCACAGAGAACGGTGACGAAATTGTTCTCGGCACAGCCATGATGCTGATGGGAGAAAACAGCCGTGATGTGTCATATCGCGTAGGTGAAAAACTTAAAGAAGTTGCTGCCAGTCTGCCTGAGGGCGTGATTGTTAAACCGATTTATGACCGTACGACTTTGGTTGAAAAAACCATCAAAACGGTTGAGAAAAATCTGGCTGAAGGCGCATTGCTGGTCATTGTTATTCTGTTCCTTCTTCTGGGGAATTTCCGCGCGGCTCTCATTACAGCCCTCGTGATCCCGATTGCCATGCTTATGACGATTACAGGCATGGTGGAAAACAAGGTGTCGGGGAATTTGATGAGCCTCGGCGCTTTAGATTTTGGCTTGATCGTCGATGGTGCAGTGATCATTATTGAGAACTGTCTGCGGCGTTTTGGTATGGAACAGCATAAATTAGGGAGACTTCTTACAAAAGAAGAACGCTTTAATTTGGCCTCGAAAGCTACCGCTGAAGTGATTAAGCCCAGCATTTTCGGGATTTTGATTATCACTGTGGTGTATTTGCCAATCTTCTCGCTGACAGGCGTGGAAGGCAAGATGTTCCATCCGATGGCCTTCACGGTTGTTGTGGCTTTGCTCTCGGCAATGGTGCTGTCCATTACCTTCGTGCCAGCCGCTGTTGCAACCTTCATCACAGGCAAGGTGCATGAAAAAGAAAACATCGCCATACGCGGCGCAAAAACTGTCTACGAACCAATGCTGCGATGGAGTGTTGCCAATCCGTTGCCAATTGTTCTGGTGGCTGTCGTGCTTGTCGTGATAAGTATGTTTTCAGTGACTAAAATGGGGTCGGAGTTTGTACCTAATCTGGATGAAGGTGATATCGCGGTGCAAGCTTTACGCGCACCCGGTACGTCTCTGACAGAATCCGTTCGTATGCAATCCTTCATGGAAAAAATGCTGGTGCGCGACTTCCCTGAAGTTGATACGGTGATTGCACGGATCGGTACAGCGGAAGTTGCTACCGATGCGATGCCGCCCAATATTGCCGATACTTATGTTTTGCTAAAAAAGCGTGAAAAATGGCCTGACCCATCTAAACCCAAAGAAAAGCTGGTTGAAGAAATGGAGGTGGCCTTAGAAGCAATCCCAGGCAGTAATTATGAGTTTTCACAACCCATTCAGCTTCGCTTTAACGAACTAATTTCAGGGGTGCGTAGCGATGTGGCTGTAAAGATCTATGGTGATGATCTTGATCAGCTTGTTAAATCTGCAAATGATGTGTTGGAAGTTGTCCAGAACATAGAAGGTGCGGCGGGTGCAAAAGTTGAACAAGTGACGGGATTGCCTGTTTTAAGCATCGTACCTGATCGAAAACGCATGGACCTTTACGGCCTGAATATCGCTGATGTACAGGAAATTGTACAAACCGCGATGGGTGGGCGCGAGGCCGGAACGGTCTTTGAAGGTGATAGACGCTTTGATCTGGTGGTGCGTTTGCCGGAATCGTTACGCACCGATATTGACGCATTAGATCGTCTGCCCATCCCACTCCCCAATGGTGAACAAGAAGGTGTCGATGAAACACCTGATTATGTGCCTTTAGGCGAAGTGGCCGATATCTCGATTATTTATGGCCCCAATCAGGTCAGCCGCGAAAACGGCAAGCGCCGCATTGTGGTGACTTCGAATGTGCGCGGGCGCGATCTGGGGAGCTTTGTCGGCGAAATCCGCAAACAAATCTCTGCCAACGTCACGCTTCCTGCCGGATACTGGACGGAATATGGTGGCACGTTCGAGCAACTGATCTCTGCCAAACAGCGGCTTTCTATTGTTGTCCCGATCTCACTGTTGTTGATTTTCGGATTGCTATTTATGGCCTTTAATTCAGCGAGAGCCGCCTTGCTGATCTTCTCCGGCGTTCCCCTGGCTCTCACAGGCGGTATAGCGGCTCTGTGGCTGCGGGATATCCCTCTGTCCATATCCGCAGGGGTTGGCTTTATAGCGCTCTCCGGTGTGGCCGTGCTGAACGGTGTGGTGATGCTCTCCTTTATCCGCGATCTGGAACAACAGGGAAAACCACTACAGGAAGCCATCATCGAAGGGGCGCTCACGCGGCTCCGTCCGGTGCTTATGACGGCATTGGTCGCCTCTTTGGGCTTTGTGCCTATGGCGCTCAATACAGGCGCAGGCGCGGAAGTGCAAAGACCGCTGGCAACTGTTGTCATCGGCGGGATTATATCCTCCACCATCCTGACATTGCTGGTGCTGCCAGCTCTGTATAAGTGGTTCCCCAGCCGCTTTAGCATCCGCCGCAAGGCAAAACCCCAACCAACCCATACAGAAGGTTAAAGATGGAATGTAAACTTCTTAAAAAGCACCGCGGCATATATGCTGCGGTGCTTTTAGCAATATTAGTCATCGTTTCAGATCGCATAATTGAACAGGCCGTTTCACTGTATCTGCAGCATTCGGGAGGGGTCATAAAAATCACCCCATTCTTTAATCTGGTCTGGACGGGCAATGATGGTATCAGTTTTGGGATGTTGCAGGGGCTTCCGTATGGTCAATGGCTGCTTTCATTCATGGCGCTCATCATCACTGGCTTCTTCTTTATTTGGCTGCTAAGGACGAAATCACTATGGGTATGCTGCGCTCTGGGGCTGCTTATCGGCGGCGCTTTAGGCAATACATTTGAACGGCTGTATTATGGTTACGTGATAGATATCTTGGACTTCCATTTTGCCGGATATCACTGGCCAGCCTTTAATTTAACAGACAGTGCTATTTTTATAGGGGTATCATTGCTGATATATTATGAACTTAAAAGTCCCGAACATTCAAATAATAAAGGGAACAAAAATTATGGCTGATAATTGTGGTGACTCATGTGGCAATCAAAGTTTTGATGGTATGACACAAACGTATAAACGCATCCTTTGGATTATTGTTGCAATTAATGGCGTGATGTTCTGTGTTGAGATTATTGCAGGATTTTTAGCTGACTCTACAGCGCTAAAAGCCGATGCCCTTGATTTTCTGGGAGACACTGCAACCTATGGAATCACACTCTTGGTTTTAGGAAAATCGCTGGAATTAAGAGCAAAAGCGGCTTTGTTAAAAGGTTTAAGCCTTGGAGCAATGGCGTTATTTGTTTTGTGTTTTACGCTTTATCGCACAATTGTAATCGGAGAGCCTGAGCCGATGACAATGAGCGGTATCGGTGTTCTCGCATTCATTGCCAATATGATTAGTGTCTTTTTGCTTTTAAAATATCGTGAAGGCGACTCCAATATAAAATCGGTTTGGTTGTGTAGCCGAAATGATGCAATAGGTAATATCGCTGTAATTTTGGCAGGTTTAGGTGTTTTTGCAAGCGGCACGGTATGGCCGGATATTGTTGTTGCATTTATTATTGCAGGGTTATTTATGCATTCCTCGGTCAAAATCATTTTACAAGCCCGCAAAGAATTAAAAGAGAGTAGAAGCTAATGGGACACGGACATTCACACGGCAATCCATCGGAAATAGGCGAAAAGCGATTATGGTGGGCTGTAGGGGCCAATATTTTGCTCACCGTGGCGCAAGTTATTGGAGGACTCGTTTCCGGCAGTTTGTCCTTAATTGCCGATGCCTTGCACAATTTCAGTGATGCTGCATCACTCCTCATTGCTTTGGTGGCTATTCGCATCGGGAGAAAACCCCCTGATCAATTCAAAACCTTCGGTTATAAACGCGCCGAGACGGTAGCTGCGCTTATCAACCTGACCACGTTAATTATAATCGGTTTATATCTGTGTTATGAGGCGATCATGCGCTTTATAACGCCAGAGCCGATAGCCGGATGGACGGTGGTTATTGTGGCTGGAATTGCGCTGATTGTTGATGTTTTCACAGCAGTCTTAACCTACAGCCAATCGAAAACAAGTATGAATATTAAAGCGGCTTTCCTGCATAACTTGACGGATGCTCTGGCTTCGGTTGGTGTGATTATTACGGGAACGCTTATTTTGCTTTATGGCTGGATCTGGACAGATGCCGCCATGACGCTGATTATTTCCGGCTATGTTTTGTATCAAGGCCTGGCCGAAATACCGAAAGCTACTCATTTGCTTATGGAAGGTACGCCGGAGGGCATGGACATTCAGCAAGTGGTTGCCGCTATGGAGAACGATAAGGATGTGGCAGGTGTTCATCATGTTCATATCTGGCAACTGGATGAACACCGCAATGCGCTGGAGGCTCATGTTGTGCTAGGTGAAGGTGCAGATATGGATGATTTAAAATCACGGCTTAAAAAGATGCTCCATGATAAATATGAAATAGTGCACTCAACGTTAGAATTTGAAAACACGAACTGTAAATAGTATGGGTAACTTTTTAGACACCACCCATGAAGTCTTTAACCCAAACGCGAAGACCTGATGCTGCATAGTATGAACTATCTAGCTTTGTGTAAATGCTCATCCATAATTTCCTGCGGTGTGCGGTAGCCAAGACATCGTCTCGGCGTATTATTCATGATGACGCTGATGTCGTAGATATCAGCGTCAGAAACGTTTTTTAAATCCACTTCACGAGGCAAGAAACGCCGGATACGGTTGTTGTTACATTCGACAGCACCTTTTTGCCACGGCGCTTGCGGATCACAAAAATAGGTTTCCATACCAAGTTCCTTATGGAGCAGGTGATAGCGCATAAACTCAAAACCACGGTCAAACGTCATAGTTTGGGTCATATGACGCGGGAAAAATGACAAAGATTTACTGATTGTTTGCGCCACCGGAGCAGGCTTTCTGTTATCATTCTTCGCAATCACCATGTAACGGCTTTTACGTTCGATCAGTGATGTCAGATTGGTTTTACCGTGCTCACGATTGAAAATCATGAGGTCTCCCTCCCAGTGACCAAAAGTTTCACGACCCTCAACAATTTCTGGACGGTAGGCTATACCGTGATGGTCGGGCACACGGTTGCCACGCGGTTTGCGAGCATATTTATTGCGCCTATTTTTTCGGCCTTTAAATAGATAACTGTAAAGTCCTAATTCTCTGCCTTGCGCACTGTAAACAAAACGATAAATTGTCTCCGCACACGCGTAAAACATCTCTATTCCAAGCTTTTTCAAATATCCTGCGATCTGGTCAGGTGACCAGTAGGCTTTGATTTTTTCGATAATAAAACTCTTTAAATCTGGATAACGCTCTAACAGCCGTAGGTTCTGACGTCTGCGTCGATAGTATTCCTGCGCATTTACGGGGTAATAATCATTCATTTTGTGATCATCTTCCTCAAAATAGCTGTTACGTTGAATTTCTCGATAGATCGTCGAATGATGGCGGCCTAATTCATACGCAATCTTCACCGCTGACATCTTCCTGCCAAGCATAAAATAGATCTGACGACGTTCATCGAGCGAGAGATGAGTGTGATTTCTTGGTTCCATTTGCAAAAACTCCTTCTTTCAAAACCGTTGAAATTAGTCAGTTTTCGCGTTTGGGGATAGACAGTGCCCACCTATTAAGCTAAAT
>CENJ01024593.1_pt1 | contig 17942 bp, 15 predicted proteins | sample 356161 | NCBI WGS metagenome assembly CENJ01 (sample SAMEA2619531, study PRJEB7988) | marine metagenome | biome: marine biome (ENVO:00000447); feature: surface water layer (ENVO:00002042); material: "saline water (ENVO:00002010), including plankton (ENVO:xxxxxxxx)" | depth 5 m
CCCGTCCCTCCGCCATCTATTCATATCCTCCAAACTGATCGCGCAGTTCAATTTAACCCAACGCGCATAAACCAGGTTGAGTGTAATAACATAACGTCTTGAAAAGTATGTATTAGCTATTCACTCTCTGCGACCAAGATGAATATTTCGTAATTTCTCGGTCATCAAGGAGTGCACACCATGCCTATTGAAGTTAAGAACTTTAGTGAATCTGCTGATGAAGCCAAAGATATGCCCAATGCCCGGATGGAAGCAGTTAATGTTTTAGGCCAACGAGTGATGAAACTCACACTCAGCCCTGATTGGAAGTGGTCAACGGACATCAAGCCATTGATCGGCACCGATAGCTGCCAAGCCAAACATACCGGGATCATAGTGGCTGGCACGATCCACTGCGTCTGTGATGACGGAAGCGAGGCCACCTACAAGGCCGGTGACGCCTATGCTATTTCACCCGGACATGATGCATGGGTGGTGGGCGATGAACCCGCAGTGGCTTATGAGTTTGCCGGAATGTGGGGCGAGTAAGCACAAAAGTATTTCGACAAAATATGAAAACACGGACAGCCGTGCCTCTTCGTGTTTTCATTGCCAATCCCCGTCACCGCGTCATTTTCTCAACCCAGACTATTTTGTGCAGACTATTTTGTGCGGCGCTTCCCAACCTGTGACGCGGCTGGCTGAAGGTGCCTCAGTTTGGCCAGGGCAGGGAATAGGTCTTCACATTGGTGAAGAACTTCATCGCCTCCAGCACGCCTTCCTTCACGCCATTGCCCGAATCCTTGATGCCGCCAAAGGGTGACATCTCGATCCGGTAGCCGGGCTGTTCCCAGATATTCACCGTGCCAACATCCAGCCCCTCGATATAGTTCGTCGCCCGGATCAGGTCATTCGTGCAGACACCGGATGACAGGCCGAAATCGGTACTGTTGGAAATCGCCATCACCGCCGCGTCATCATCGGGAACGCGGACAATGGGAACGATCGGGCCAAAGGTCTCCTCCATCACCAGCTCGCTGTCATGCGGCACATGATCGATCACAATCGGCGGCAGCAGCGCGCCGTCACGTCCCGGGTGATAGAGAATCTTCGCGCCCTGCTTTTCGGCAGCGAAGACCCGCGCCTCGAACAACTCGGCGGCGTCGGCATTGATCACGCAGCCAAGCTGGGTGTCGGCGTCCATCGGGTCGCCAAAGCGGATCGCCTTGGCCTTTTCGAGGATCAACGGCACCAGTTCATCGGCAACGCTTTCCTGCACAAGAATGCGTTTCACAGCGGTACAGCGCTGGCCGGAATTGCCGGTCGCACCGGCGACGGCGATGGTCGCCGCCTTTTCGATGTCGGCGCCCTTCAGGTCATTCAGGATGATCAGCGGGTCATTGCCGCCAAGCTCCAGCGCGGTGCGGCGATAGCCGGCCTTCTCGGCGATCATCTTGCCGACAGGCACGCCGCCGGTGAAGGTGATGATATCGATATCCGGGTTGGTGATCATCTCGTCGCCAATATCGGCCGGCATGCCGGTGACAATCTGGAACATCTCCGGCGGCAGCCCGGCATCATACAGGATATTGGCAAGCGTGATCGCGGTCAGCGGCGTCTGTTCGGTCGGCTTGCAGACCATGCAGTTGTTGGTCGCAATCGATGGGGCGATCTTGTGTGCGACCATGTTCAACGGGTGGTTGAAAGGGGTGATCGCCGAGATGGTGCGGACCGGCTCGCGCTTGGTGAAAATCTTCCGGCTCTTGCCATGCGGTGTCAGATCGCAGGAAAAGATCTGGCCGTCATCCTGGATTGCCAGCTGACCAGCCAGTGTGAAGACATCATAGGACCGACCCGTCTCATACAGCGAATGCTGCTTGCAGATGCCAAGCTCCAGCGTCAGCCAGTGGGCGATTTCCTCGCGTCGCTCGCGGATCAGTTCGGCCGCCCGGAACAGGATCTGCTGACGCTCATAGCGGGTCAGTTTCGGCTGATAGGCGGCGGCGATGGAAAACGCCTTGCGGGCATGTTCGGCGGTGCCGGCCGGCACGGTGCCGATCACTTCGTCCGTATAGGGATAGCGAACCTCGACAACCTCGTCTGTATGGACGGTCTCGCCGCCGATGCGCATGCCTTCACGGCGGATGATATGGTCTGACATAGTGGGGTTCCTGTTCTCTGGCGTGCCGGTCGGCGCTCTGGGGCCGGCATGATGGCAGCGATATGTCTACGCTGTATCTGTTGTTGTAGGTGTCACTGTGACGCGGCGATGGCGGCAAAGTGGAAGGCGTCGAAATTGCGCAAGGTCGGCGCCGCCGGGAGGTCTATCTTCCGGTTGACGATAAAGGGCACTTCCTGTTCGGTCAGCCCGCCATGGCTGCGAAGCGGTTCCTTCAGCGCCGCCAGATCGTGCCGGTCTGCGGAGGTGCCGATGGTGATGTTCTCATCCGACACGATGACGATATCGCCGATCCTGTCGGCTGGCAGCTCGAAGCGCCGCACCGCCTCGTCGCTATCGATGACCAGCATGATGCCGCTGATGGCGGCAAGCCTGTCGCCGATCTCCCCGGCGTCCGCGCCATCGGGAAGATAGGCGGTGGCGAAGGATCCCAGAGCGCCGTGATGAACGACATAGGGGTCGGTGATCGGCAGGATCACCCGCGCCGCCGCGGTGCCAAGCCAGTCATCAAGAAGATCCTGGACATAGACAACCGCCGGGTCGCCGGCATGATCATGTTTCGGCTTCATGCCGTGATCGGCCGTCAGGATGATGGCCGCGCCAAGTTCGTCAAGCTGGCCAAGATAGCCATCGACCATGGCATGGAAATCCAGCGCCCCCTTTTCCTCCGGCGCGAATTTATGCTGGATGTAATCGGTGGTCGACAGATACATCACATCGGGTTGCCATTCGCTCAGCAGCTTGACACCGGCGGCGAAGACGAATTCGGACAGCTCGCCTGAATAGACTTCCGGCACCGGACGGCCAAGCCAGGCGCTGGCATCATCGATGCCGTTGGCCGCCTTTGTTGCCTGATCCGCACGCTCGGAGGAAAAACAGATCGCCCGGTCATCATCAAACGATAGTCCGGCCCCGAGAAGCGCGCGAAGCTTGTCCTTCGCGGTGACCAGCGCGACCCGCGCGCCGGCATCATAATAGGTCGAAAAGATCGTCGGGGCGCGCAGGAAACGAACATCATTCATCATCACCTCTTCGCCCGTCTCCGGCTCGAAAAGGTAGTTCCCGCAGATGCCGTGAACCACCGGCGGCCGACCGGTGGCGATCGACATATTGTTCGGGTTGGTGAAGGAGGGGATCACCGAATGCGCAATCCGGCTGGTGCCATTCTGGCGGATTCGCGCAAGGTTCGGCATCAGTCCGTGTGCAATGGCCACATCCAGATAGGCTGGCTCGCAGCCGTCAAGACAGATCACGATCGCGCAGGTGATGGGGGCCTCATAGCGCCGGCCATTGGTTTCAACTGAAGAGGTGAGTGGCATTATCGTTGTCCTGTCCGATATCCGGTTCGTTATGTCATTACTTCGTCATTACTAGGTGTTTCCGGCCGCGCTGATCACGCGGACAGCTTCTGCCTCTCGGCAAGCGCTTCTTCCGGCGGTGCCGCGCTGTCGACCCCCATTTCGGCAAGCGCGCTGGCGGCGGCAGTGACGACGCCTTCCATGACGGCAGCATCCATCCGGCCGATGCATCCTATGCGGAAGCTGTCGACGAGTGTCAGCTTACCCGGATAGATAATATAGCCCTGCCGCTTCATCAATTCATAGAATCGGGCAAAGTCAAAAGCCGGATCAGCCGGGCTGAAAAAGGTCACGATGATGGGCGATAGCCAACGCTCATCCAGCAGCGTCTCAAACCCGATCCGGCGCATGCCGGTGACAAGAACATCACGATTCTGCGCATAGCGCGCGCCGCGCGCCGCCACACCGCCCTCCACCTCATGCATCTTCAGCGCCTCGATAAAGGCGGCCACGACATGCGTCGGCGGGGTGTAGCGCCATTGGCCGGTTGTCTCCATCGCTGTCCACTGTGCGTATAGATCAAGGCTCAGCGAATGTGCATTGCCCTTGCTTGCCTCAACGGCATCGCGCCGCGCCAGGACAAAGCTGAAGCCCGGAACACCCTCGATACATTTGTTCGCCGATGACACCATCGCCTCAAACGGGATCTCGTCAGGTCGCACCTCGATCGCGCCGAAGGCCGACATGCTGTCGATCAGCAATTTTCGGCCGGCGGCCGCCGTCGCATCGGCGATTTCAGCAAGCGGGTTCAGAATGCCCGAGCTTGTCTCGCAGTGAATGGCCATGACATGGGTGATCGCCGGGTCGGCCTTGATCGCGGCCGCCACCTCGGCGCCGCGCGGCGGAAGATAATCACCCTTGTCGATCACGCTGACCTGCCGCCCGAGATAGCGAACCGTCTCGGCGGCGCGCGCGCCATAGGCACCGTTTGCCAAAACAAGAACCTTGCCATCGCGCGGCAGGAAGGTGCCAAGCATGGCCTCGACGCCAAAGGTGCCGGACCCCTGCATGGGAATACATTCGAACGCATCGGCCTGATTGCCGAGAAGCGCCAGCAGCCGCCGGCGGAGGTCAGCCGTCAGGGCGCGGAAATCCTCATCCCAGCTGCCCCAGTCGCGCAGCATCGCGCGCTTTACCTCAATCGAGGTGGTGAGTGGCCCCGGCGTCAGCAGGTAGGGCTCCCCCATTTCAGGTGCAGGCAGTTCGGGCGCTGGAAAGGGCGGGTTGCCATCTTTCATGGCGGTATCTCCATCATGAGAGGCCATGATCTTGGCCCAGACATCGTTATATGTATAATCTTCATTACAGATATATGTATAAATAAAACCTATGGACTCTTCCGATGCGCTATGCACAGATCCGGGCCTTTCATCATGTTGCGCTCTGCGGCGGGTTTTCCCGCGCCGCCGAATCGCTGGGCCTGTCGCAGCCGGCGCTGTCTGAACAGGTTCGCCAGCTTGAGGCCAGCTATGATCTGCTGTTATTCCGGCGGCAGAACCGGCGCGCCGAACTGACCGACAGCGGGCAAGAGCTGTTCCGTCTGACAAGTCGCTTTTTTGAAGGCGAGGCGGCCATCGCCGCCTGGCTTGACGGTGCCGGCGCGAGTTTGCGCGGCAGCCTGCGCATCATGGTTGATTCCACCGCGCACGCCACCGGGCCGCTGCGAATGTTTCGCGCCCAACACCAGCATGTGCGGCTTGATATCAGCCATGGTAATTCGCGGGAGGTTCTTGCCGCGCTTCGTGCCTATGAGGTGGAAATCGGCATCTTTGGCAGCCAGCCGGATGCTGCCGACCTCATGATGGTGGAACTCGGCCTGTCGCCGATCATCGCCATCGCCGGCCCGGACGCCTTCACCACGCCGCCGGACAGCATGCCTGTCTCGAGACTTGCCGATTTCCCGCTGATTTTCCGCGAGCAGGGGTCGGAGACACAGGCGCTTGTCATGCAGGCGGCTCGGCAGGCAGGTGTGAAACTGAAACCTGCGATTGTTGCCGAGGGGCGCGAGGCGGTGCGGGACCTTGTTGCCGAGGGGTTCGGTATCGGCTTTGTCGCTGAATCCGAGATTGGGAATGATACCAGGCTGCGGCGAATCAGGCTGGAAGGCGTCAGCCCGTCAATGCCGGAGACGCTGGCGCATCTGTCAGCCCGGCGTGATGTGCCGGTGATCCGCAGCTTCATGCGTACGCTTGCCAAATCCGACATTCACCACCTACAGTCGCCGTCATAACTTCTGATTTGATGTATATCGTTTGACGTCAGTGCGGGGCCTTTGCTGTGACGCGTCCGAATATCCTGTTTGTCGTGTTTGACCAGATGCGCGCCGATTGCCTGTTCGGCGCGCTTGGCGCGGCCGTTGCGCTGCCAAACCTGCGGGCCTTCATGAATGACAGCGTTGCCTTCACCAACCATGTTTCGGTGACAAGTCCGTGCGGACCGGCGCGTGCATCGCTACTGACCGGGCAATATGCGATGAATCACCGGTCGGTTCGCAATGGAACACCGCTGCCGATGGATAAACCCAATCTGGCGACGGAGCTTCGGCGCGGCGGCATCACGCCACTTTTATATGGCTATACCGACACCGCCGCCGACCCGCGCCACTATGCTGCCGACGATCCTGTTCTGACATCCTATGAGCAGGTGATGAACGGGTTCCTTGAAGCGCTTGAGCTGCGGTTTGACGACAGCCGCACCTGGCGAGGCTATCTTGCGGCACAGGGCTATGATGTGCCGGCTGGCGATGATCTCTTTGTTCCGGTTGGCGACCGGCCGGATTCCCCAGCGCTGTATCAAGCCGAGCATAGCGATACCGCCTTTCTGACCGACCGCCTGCTGGAAGACCTGCCGACCCGCGGCGATGGCTGGTGCGCGCATGCAACCTTCATCAGGCCGCACCCGCCCTTTGTCGCGCCGCCCCCTTTCAACAGCCTAGCTGATCCGGCGAAGATGCCGGCGCCGGCTGGTGGCGATGGCGCGGCGTTCGCGGCATCACATCCCTTCAACACACACGTCATGGCGCATCGTCAGGTCCGCGACATGGTCTGTGGCTTTCCCGATCTGGTACCGTCAAAGGAGACGACGGCGATGCTGCGGGCCGTCTATATGGGGCTGGTGGCCGAGCTTGATCATCATTTCGGACGGATTGTCGAACATCTCAAGTCACGTGGCCAGTATGAGGACACGCTGATTGTCGTGACATCGGATCATGGCGAATTGCTTGGCGATCACGGATGCTGGGGCAAGATGAACTATCTCGACGCGGCGTTTCGGGTGCCGCTGATGATCCGGGTGCCGGGGGGACGTCCGGCGCGTGTTGATCAGCCAACCGAATCGGTCGATGTCATGCCAACGATCCTCGACTGGCTGGGGCAGGATGGTCCGGATAGCGTCGATGGACATTCGCTGTTACCGCTGGCGAGGGGCGAGGTGCCGGAAGGCTGGCGTGATTACAGCGTTTCCGAACTTGATTTCGGCGACCCGGTGAACCCCACCGCCGCGCAGCAACAGCTTGGCCTGTCCTCGCAGGAATGTGGTGTTGCCATCCTGCGCACTGCAAAGCATTCGCTGGTGCATTTCAATGGTGGGCTGCCGCCGATCCTGTTCGATCATGACGGCGCGGGCGAGAGCCGCAATATCGCCAGTGACAGCGGGGCCGAGGCCATCAGGCTGGCGATGCTGGAACGGCTGCTGACGCATCGCATGCGGCATGCGGAAGGCAGGTTTTCCCAAACGATGATTACCCCCGATGGTGTCATCAGGGGGCGGCATTGATTTGCGATTGAATCAGTTTTAGCTCACTGCCCCTTGTCACATCTCTGTAACCAATGCAGTCTATTCCTAAGTCAGCGACCTTGAGCGGTGGGAACGCAGTGGTCTTCACGGATATTCGGTTCCCTGCCAATTAAAGTCAGTTTGCACCGTAAAGACCGCATCCTAAGGGGGTTTGCGATATTGGCGGAACAACAGGCGCTGGTTGCGTCTGAAGTTTCCGATGAGATCTCAAATATCAGAAACGACTCGTTGTCCTGCGGGTGCTGTTGTTTAGGGCCCATTTTCGGGGTTCAGAGTAATCAGGAGAAGGCGATGAAAAAATATTTCCTTTCAACATTGGCGTTACTGGCACTGCCGGCAAGCGCATATGCAAGCTGCCCGGCGGTGTCCGTGGCGGATATGAAGGGTGTGGCGGATGGCGCCTACCCACAGCAATTCGAAAAGGCTGAATTTGAAACTGCAGCCGGATGCTCCATGTCGTTCTCGGCAAACCCGGACAGCGCAGCACTGAATGGCCAGATCCGCGGCAATGGAGATCTTCCGTCTCTTGCTGAGCGTATCCCATCCGAACCGCTTGTTGTCGTGCCGTATGACAGCGTCGGCAAATATGGCGGCACCCTTGATACGCTGTCGAACGCCACCGAGGCCGGTACATCTGACTTCCTGTCGGTACGCCATGTGAACTTCGTCCGCTATTCGGACGATCTGCTGACGATCGTGCCGAATGTGGCAAAGGGCTGGGAGTTCAATGACGATTTTTCCGAGCTGACTTTCCATCTTCGCAAGGGCCATAAGTGGTCCGATGGCCACCCGTTCACCGCTGAAGACGTGAAGTTCTGGTACGATCATCTGATGATGGACCCGAAGGTCTTCGCCGAGCCCAAGGACTATGCTCTTGTTGCCGGTGAGCGCATGGAGGTCGTGATCACCGACCCGCAAACAGTGACCTTCAAGATGCCGGCACCGAAGCCGGGTCTTCTGGCTCACTTCGCCACCTCTTACGCCCAGGGCTGGCAGCCGAAGCATTTCCTTGGCAAGTTTCATCCGGCGATCAACCCGGATGCTGACAAACTCGCCAAGTCGATGGGTTTTGAGGATGGCTATGCCGTGATTGCTGCCTATTACGGCAACTCGGACTGGACCGACACACCGTCGCCGCTGCTTAACAGCCCGGAAAAGGTTGCCAACCTGCCGGCAGATGTCGTTCCGACCCTGGAATCACACATCACCATTCGCGACACCGCCGAGGGCCGCCACTATGTGGCGAACCCGTATTTCCATCAGGTGGACCCGACTGGCCAGCAGCTTCCCTACATCTCTGAACAGGATGAGGTCTATATCAACGACCCGCAGGTTCGCGTGCTGAAACTGGTCAATGCGGAAGTTGACTACAAGTCGCAGTCCCTGCAGTTGATCGATGCGCCGCTGCTGCTGGAGAACCAGGAAAAGGGCAACTACACCGTCGACCTGCGGCCGGGGATCCCCACGCAGTCGTTTTCCTTCAACGTGACTTCGGAGAATGCGGAGAAGCGCAAGGTGTTCGGAGATGTGCGCTTCCGCAAGGCCATGTCGGTCGCCATCAATCGCGACGAGATCAACGAAGTGGCCTTCTTTGGCCAGGGTGTCGCACGGCAGAATATCGGTTTCTCGCCGAAGCCTGAGTTCGTTGATGAAAAGTGGCTGAGCTACGCCACCGAATACGATCCGGAAGCCGCCAAGGCACTTCTGGATGAGATCGGAATGAAGGACACGGATGGCGACGGTTTCCGTGAGCTTCCGAATGGCGAGAAGATCGCCCTGAACATGCAATTCGCAACCCAGGGCATCTCGGGCAAGGTTGTCGAGCTGGTGGCCAATCATTGGTCACAGGTCGGCGTTCAGACGGCAGTCAAGGAAGTGACCCCGGATGAGTATCGTTCTGCGCAGTCGGCAAACAAGCTTGACGTCGGCATGTGGAAGCGCGGTCAGCCGGTTGCCATTGTGATGGGTAACAACGAAATGTGGGTCCCACCTTTCGGCACTTACTTTGAGCATCGCACCGGTATGCTGTGGGCGGAATGGGTAAGCTCCAACGGCGCCAATGGTGTTGAGCCGCCTGCCTTTGTGAAGTCTATGATGGACGATATCAACGCGTTCCAGTCTGCCACTCCCGGCAGCGCTGAAGCTGCGGAGATCGGCTCGCGCATGGCGGCTACGATGACAGAAAATCTTCTGTATATCGGTACTGTTCTGGCGACCAGCCCTATCTACCATCGCAATGAGCTGAAGAACTTCACCTCGTTCAAGACAGCGTCCTATGACTACTACCGGACTTATCCGTACCGGGCCACGCAGTGGTTCCTTGACGAGTAGGCCTGTCAGGGTTTTAAAATTCAGAGGTGGGCGGTCACGCCCGCCTCTTTCTTGTATTTAAGTTCAGCATGATTGCATCCCCATGAAACAGCTTGCCCAGTTTGCCCTGATCCGCGCTTTGTTCGCGATGCTGACACTGGTCATCGTTTCCTTGATCGTGTTCACGCTTATGGAACTTGTTCCCGGCGACTGCGCCGAGCGCTATCTCGCCTTCAAGAACACCCAGGGATCCGGCATCTCCGTCCAGGATATCGAGAATGAGCGAATCAGGCTCGGTCTTGATAAACCCTTTGCCCAGCGCTGGGCGCTGTGGATCGTCAATGCCTTTCAGGGCGAGTTTGGCAACAGCTGTATCCTGCGGGTTGATATCGCGCAGCTTCTTGGCACCAAATTCTGGCTGTCGCTTGGCGTCTGCCTTGCGTCGCTGGCGCTTGCCTATGCCATCGCCATCCCGGTCGGCATCATTTCCGCCGCCAGCCGCAGCGCGATGATGAATAACACGCTTAAATTTGTCAGTTATCTTGGTCTTGCCATGCCCAACTTCCTGTTGGCGTTGCTGATCATGCTGTTCTCGACAGTGTATTTCGGTGACACTCTCACCGGGCTGTTTTCAAAGGAATATCGGGACGCGCCCTGGAGCATCGACAAATTCATCGATTTGTTGAAACACGCCTGGCTTCCGATCTTCATCCTTGGCTGGTCGGCGACAGCCTTTGCGTTGCAGACCGTCCGCGCGCTGATGTCTGACGAGATCGGCAAGCTCTATGTCACCGCCGCGGCGGCACGCGGCGTTTCGGGCCGCAAGCTGCTGTGGCGCTATCCGGCCCGGCACGCTCTTGGCCCCATCGTCAACAGCCTTGGTTTCGATCTGAATCGCGTGTTCAACGAGCTGCCCATCGTGGCGTTGATCCTGACGCTGACCGACGCCGGGGCGCTGTTGATTGAATCATTGGCCCGCTCAAACGACCAGCAGCTTGCCGGCGCCATCATCTTTCTGCTGACGGCATCGATCGTCGCGCTGAATTTTTTCACCGACCTGCTGCTGTCGGTTCTCGATCCGCGTATTCGCAAGAGCATTATCAGGTAGGCCATGACAACAGATACCGTGCATGACCAGACTGTTCGCGACCAGAAGGCGAGGGAGGCCTATTTCACCGCCTCGCAGCGCCAGCTTGTCTGGGCCCGCTTCAAGAAACAGCGCGCCGCGATGACGGCCGCCATGGTGTTGATGGTTCTTATGATATCCGGCATTCTGGCACCGTTCCTGTCGCCCTATGATCCGACGATCGCCGGTCGCAACAAGGACTATATGAATGGCGCCCCCAATATGCCGATGTTCTGTGACAAGAATGGCTGTTCGGCCCGACCCTTTCTTCACACCATTGAACGCGAGCGTTCGATCAAGACCAATTTTCGCTGGGTCGAGACAATCAATGAGGACAAGCGTCGCTACGTCCAGTTTCTTGTTGAGGGCTCGGAATACAAGCTTCTCGGCTTCATCCCGGCAAAGACACATCTGTTCGGCGTAAGTGACGGCTACATCCATCTGTTTGGCACCGATGCCACGGGTAAGGATATCTTCTCGCGCACCCTGCATGCGATATGGACCTCGCTTAAGGTGGGCAGTATCGGCGTCTTCATCGCCTTTGTGCTGGCGCTGATTATCGGCGGTATATCAGGCTATTACGGGGGGTGGATAGATTCGGTCCTGCAGATGGTGACCGATGCTGTGCGAACGGTGCCGGCGATCCCGCTCTTCATGGCGATCGCCGCCTTCATTCCGCAGGAATGGTCGGCCGAGATGCGATTCTTCTTCATCTCGCTGATTCTTGGCCTGATTGGCTGGCCGACGCTGGCCCGGCGCGTGCGAACGCATCTCCTGACCGAACGGAACCAGGAATATGTGCTGGCGGCGCAGCTCTGCGGTGCCTCGTCAGGTCACATCATCCGCCGGCATCTTCTGCCAAGCTTTACCAGCTACATCATCGTCGATCTGGTGATTTCATTCCCCTATATGGTGCTCTCCGAAACGGCGCTCAGCTTCATCGGCCTCGGTCTGAAGGATCCGGTGAATTCGCTTGGCGTGATGCTGCAGAATGTGACCAGCGCCGACGTGCTGCTGAATTACCAGTGGTATTTCATCCCGGTGATTTTCTTCATCACCCTTGTCATGGCCTTTGTCTTTGTCGGTGACGGTTTGCGCGATGCTGCCGACCCCTATTCGGACGCTGGCAAATAGGGGATCGAAATGGACAGTCTGATCGAAGTTGAAAATCTGACATTACAGTTCCGCACCGATGAGGGGCTGATCACCGCGGTGGACAATGTCAGCTTTTCGCTGAACCGCGGCGAGGTGATGGGCCTTGTCGGCGAGAGCGGGTCCGGCAAATCGGTGACCGCCAAGGCGCTGATGCATCTGAACGCCGCGAACGCCATATATTCGCCGGAGAGCAGGATCACCCTGCATACTGACAGCGGCAGCATTGATGTGCTGTCGCTGAGCCGCACGGATGATCTGAGGGTGGTTCGCGGCGGCGCCATTTCGATGATCTTCCAGGAACCGATGGCCAGCTTCGCGCCGTCGATCAGTATCGGCAAGCAGATGATCGAGCAGCTGCAGCTCCATGCCGAGATGAGCAAGGCGCAGGCGCGCGAGATGTCGATCGAGATGCTTGACCGTGTCGGCATCTCCGACCCGTCGAGCCGCGTTGATCAATATGCGTTTGAGCTGTCGGGTGGCATGCGCCAGCGCGCGATGATCGCCATGGCGCTGTCGACCAAGCCGCGGCTGTTGATCGCCGACGAGCCGACGACGGCGCTGGATGTGACGATCCAGGCGCAGGTCATCGACCTGATGAAGGAACTTGTCGATGAATTCAACATGGGTATCGTCTTCATCACCCACGATCTTGGCGTTGTGGCGCAGACCGCCGACAAGGTCAGCGTGATGTATCTTGGCCGGCTGATCGAAGAGGGGCCGGTCCGCGAGGTGATAAGCGATCCACGCCATCCCTACACCAGGGGTCTTCTGGCCGCGCTGCCGCGCCTCGATGATCTCGACGCGCCGCTGACGCCGGTGCCGGGGGACATTCCCTCGCCGCTCGAGAGGCCAGGCGGGTGTGTGTTCAACACGCGCTGTAGCGACGTTGTGGGGCCGGCTTGCTCGGCAAATGTCCCGCTCGAGGAATGGATTGATCCGGCGCACCGCGTTTCCTGCCATATCTATGCTGGCAAGGAGGCATGATGAGTGATGATGTCCTGATTTCCGCCTCCGGCCTGTCGGTTGGCTACAAGATTGGCCAGGGCCTGTTCCAGCACTCGATCCTGAAGGCTGTCGACAATGTCTCGATTCATATCAACCGCGGCTCGTTTTTCGGGCTTGTCGGGGAATCGGGGTCGGGCAAGACGACGCTTGGGCGGGCCCTTCTTAACGCCGTGCCGATCACCGGCGGCAGCGCGACCTATGATGATGGCGATGTGAAATATGATCTGACGGCGCTGGCAAAGGATGAACTTGGTGACTATCGGCGCCGCGCCCAGCTGATTTTCCAGGATCCCTATGCCGCCCTGTCGCCGCGGATGACGGTTCGCGACATCATTGCCGAACCGCTGGAGGTGATGAAGATCAGCTCATCGCGTGCTGAAACCGATGAACGTGTCCGCGAGATTGCCGCGCGCTGCCGGTTGAACCTTGAACATCTGCGCCGCTTCCCGCATGCCTTTTCGGGTGGCCAGCGGCAGCGGATTTCCATCGCGCGGGCGCTTGTCTCGCGTCCGCAATTCATCGTCGCGGATGAGGCGGTGGCGGCGCTCGATGTGTCGATCCAGGCGGATGTACTGAACCTTCTGAAGCAGATTCAGGCCGAAATGGACCTGACCTTCATGTTCATCAGCCATGATCTGAGCGTGGTGGCGCATACCTGCGATCATGTGGCGGTGATGTATCTTGGACGTCTGGTCGAAACCGCGCCGACGCGCCAGCTTTTCGCGGCGCCAAAACATCCCTATACCAAGGCGCTGTTCTCGGCGATCCCGTCTCTCAACCCCGATGACCGGGGACGGGCGCAGCGGCTTGAGGGCGAAATCCCGTCTCCCACCAATCAGCCGTCCGGATGCAAGTTCCACACAAGATGCCCGAATGTCATCGACCGCTGCCGCAGCGAGGAGCCACAGCTTGAAAGGGCCGATGGCGCGCATGAGGTGGCATGCCACCGCTGGCAGGAACTCCTCAAGACTGACTGAACCTGCCGCGCGCGGGCCTCAGGCGGCGACCATCGCCCCCAGGATACGTGTCAGGTGTCGCGACTGCGCAAGATCTGTCTGCCGCCCTTCGGCAACGGCTCTGGCAAAATCCTCGACCATCAGCTGATACTGGTCACATTCATCAAAGGCAACCTCGACGCCAAGCCCCAGCATGCCGCCCGGCGTCCTGTCGCGATGCGCCCAGCGCCCGGTGGTCACCGGTGGCGGGTTGAAGGGAACGTCGAGACGCGCCCAGCCGTCCGTGCCGACAAGCTGCACGCTCTGGCACAGGCTGGTGCCACTGGAACAGGTGAAATGCAGCACCTGGCCGTCGCCGAAATCGACAATGGCGGTGGCCGCCCTTTCGACATCGAGATCCTCTTCGGCTTGCTTGGTGACGGCGACCAGTTCCGGCGTGCCATCGAACAGCATCAGCCCGGAGATCAGGCAATAGCAGCCGATATCCCAGATCGGGCCACCGCCCCAGTCGGCAAAATTCCGGATATTGCCGGTTGGTTGCGGCGGGTATGAGAAATGCGCGCTCAGCTGTTTCCGCTGGCCGACATCAATCCCGCGAATCCAGTCCCATTGCGGGTGATAGCGCACCATATAGCCATCATAGAGATAGAGGCCGGTGCGTGCTGCCGCCGCTTCGACTGCATCAAGCTCGGCAAGAGACAGCGCCAGTGGTTTTTCACTCAGAACAGGTTTGCCGGCCTCCAGAGCGCGGATCGCCATCGGCACATGAAGATGGTTTGGCAGCGGGTTGTAGATGGCATCGACATCCGGGCTTGCCAGCAGCTCATCATAGCTGCAGACCATAACATCGCCCCACACCGGATCGGCGCCGCCACTGGCGTCGCGCCGGCCTATATGGGTGACCTCATGGCCGGCGGCGCGGATCGCCGGCAACAGCTTTTCACGCGCGATCTTCGCGTCTCCCAGAATGCCAAAGCGCATCACCCTGTCCCCCTTATTCGGCTGCTGATCAAGTCTTGCCTGCGTCAACGACCTTCAGTGTCGGCCAGCCGGCGGCAAAGGACAAGCCGCCTTTTCCGTGCCTGGCCTTTCCCCGGTTGGCTTTTCGCCGGTTGGCTTTTCGCCGGTTGGCTTTTCGATTTTACCGCGGCGTGTCATGTGCCATCATCATCTGATAACAACCTGTCCTGATTGGCGGTGCCTCCGTGCCAAGCGCGCCAAATTTCCTTCGCCGTATTCCGGTCGAAACCGCCGCCATCATCATCATGTTGACCGCGCTGTGCCTTGCTGCGTTGAGTGGCGCCCTGATGAAAATCCTGACCGACAGCATGTCGCCGCCGCTTGTCAGCTGGTTCCGCTTTGCGGGATACGCGCTGCTTCTTGTGCCCCTCGCGCTGTGGCGTGTCGGACCGGCCTGTTTTCGGCCCGCCAGGCCGCTTGTCCAGATAACGCGGGGCCTTATGCTGGCGGCTGGCAACACAGCCTTCATGTATGGGGTGCGGCATGTCGATTACGCCGACGCCATCTCAATCCTCTATATATACCCCTTCATCATGGTGGCGCTGTCGGCCTGGGTTCTTGGCGAACGTGTAACGAAATCAGCCTGGCTTGGTGTCGCTGGCGGGTTTTCCGGGGTGCTGCTGGTGGTGCGACCCGATCTGACCGGCATCGACCCGTCGGCCATATTCATCCTGTTCACCGGCATGATGGTGGCGTTGCAGATGCTGTTCAATCGCAAGCTTGGCGTGCTGTCAGACCCGGTCGTTGTCTCGCTGTGGGGGGCGCTTGCCGCGACGGCGGCGCTCAGCCTGTCGGTGCCTTTTGTCTGGCAGATCCCCACCACCGATCAGATGCTGGTGATCGCCGCGCTGGCCGTTCTGACAGCGCTCAGCCAGACATTGATGATCACCGCCATGTCGATGGCGTCGGCCGACAGGATTGCGCCCTTCACCTATTTCGAGATCATTGCGGCGGTGATCATCGGTCTGGTGATCTTCGGCACGCTTCCCGACATGCTTGCCTGGCTTGGCATTGCGCTGATCATCACCAGCGGGACAGTGGTGAAACGGTTTCCCGGCGCTTTGAAGCTGCGGCGGCGTGAGAAGTTCTGAACACGCCCATAAGGCATCATTCATTGCCGGGGTTCACTCATTGCCGGCCTCATTCATTGCCAAATGTCAGTGTCAGAAGCGGCGCATGCTGCTGTGCGCCATAGACATCCGTCTCGCCAACCGCGCCCGATGCCAGGGGTCGGCGCAGGGTCGCCTTGATGGCGTTAGCCGGGACAAAGCTGACAATGGACAACACATCGCTCTCATCCACGCCATACAGGCCGGCGATGACCGCCCGGTTGATCAGGTTGCATCTGACAGCCTCATCAAACCAGAATTTTTCGGTGAAGATGATGTCGAGTGTCAGCTCATATGGCCCGGCATTCTTCGACCTGACCACGCTTGTAACATCGGCAAGGCGCGTCATGGCTGGCCTCCAAGCGGCATCATTTCGGCCGGAAAGGCGGCCTCCGGATCATCGATCCGCATCAGGTGATAAACGCTGAATTCATAGACCTCGCCAGCCTTGAAATCCGATGGTGAATAGGGGAAGGCCAGATTGCCAGCGGTCGATTTGCGGCCTTCATATCCGAAATGCAGGAGGGTTGAACGCGCAAAGGCACAGATGGCGTCGGCCAGGTCCTGGGACGGCGCGACAGCCTCGATGACCAGACCGACTTCATGCGGGTGCCCACCCCGTTCAGGTTCCAGCGGCCCCATCACCCCGTCGCGCCCATAGGCGCGGAACAAAAGGGTGGCTGCTGCCTTCGTGATCTGCGGAAACTGCCCGGCGACGGTGGCCCGCACGCCGTCAAGAATGTCATCAAGCCTGTGAATGAAGTCGGGCGCGCGCACGCCGGCGATGGACACGGTTCGATAGCCTGTCCGGCGCGCGCCTTCGAGTTTGATCATATGGGACGGCGACGGGTCGAAGACGGTGCCGGTGATCCTGACGCGCCGGCCATCAAGCTGTTCAAAGGCCGTTCCGGTGAGGTCGAGGGTGCCACCCGGGCCCGGCAGCCGGTAGGGATTCGATTTTTCATACAGCGTATGCGCCGCCACCGAGGTGACCGTGCAAATCCGGTCATCCGAAAGCGTCTCCACCGTGAAACCGGTTTCATCCAGCGTCGCGAACATGCAGTCGGACCCGCTTCCCGGCACCGCGGCGATGGCTGCGCATTCAAGGATCTTGCCCATATGGAGGCTGAGTCCGACAGGATAGCCGCGCATGATCGGCAGGGCCGCGAACACAGCTGGGTCATAGCATCGGCCAGCGACCACCACATCGGCCCCGTCGGCAAGCGCGCGGATCAACGGCGCCTCGCCAATCTGCGCCACGATGTTGGTCGAGGCGGTGACCGCCTCCGCAGCCAGAGAGGGGCCCGCCGGCATTGGCTGGATCGCGCCGTTGGCAAGCGCCGTTGCAACGCCGTCCTTGCCCATGTCGGTGGGGATCACCGCCAATCTGCCGACCAGCCCGTCTTCGGCGGCGATCTCGTGGATGATATCAACACACCAGTCCAGATGCGGGCGCGCCCCGGCGCCGCCGGCACTGCCGATCAGGACGGGGATGCCGCGCTCACGCCCGGCGGCAAGCATCAGTTTCAGGTCACGTTTGACAGCTGGCCGCGTGGTGAAGGATATGCCGGCCCCCAGATAATAGGGTCCCGGGTCGGTCGATCCGGCATCAACGGCGATCACATCCGGGCTCTTCGCCAGTCCGGCCGCGAACGAGGATTCGGGAAACCCGTACCCAAGAATGGCGGTCGGCGACAGAATTCGTATCGGTGGCAGCGGGGTCATGGCGGCTCACTCATCGCGTTGTCTGGTCCAACTCTCGCAAGCCTAGCGCCCGGACGGCAACACCGCCAGATGCCAGTTTGCCGGGACCATTCGCTTTGACCATTGGCGGGGGCCTGGTTGATTTGCCGTGAAACAGTCTTACATGCTCAAACATACCGAAATAGCAGGCCCAAATAGCAGGCCCAAACAGTAGGCCCAAACAGTAGGCCCAAACAGTAGGCCCAA
>CENJ01173817.1_pt1 | contig 17923 bp, 18 predicted proteins | sample 356161 | NCBI WGS metagenome assembly CENJ01 (sample SAMEA2619531, study PRJEB7988) | marine metagenome | biome: marine biome (ENVO:00000447); feature: surface water layer (ENVO:00002042); material: "saline water (ENVO:00002010), including plankton (ENVO:xxxxxxxx)" | depth 5 m
GCCGCTTGCGGAGTGCCAGTTCGAGTCTGGCCGAGGGCACCACTTATGAATAAAATTCAAATTATTTCTGATAAAAACAAAAAATCTCAAAAGATTAAATCTCAAATATTTAGATTGATTAAAAAAATTGAATTAAGAAATTCTATGACAATTGTTATTGGGGGTGATGGGTTTATGCTTCAAACTCTTAAAAAAAATAGGGATAGCCAAAAACATTTTTATGGAGTTAATTCAGGAAATTATGGTTTTTTAATGAATAAATTTTTTCCTAAGAAATTAATAAAAAATTTATTAAATTGTAAAAAGATATCAATTTCACCTTTAGAAATGACTGTAAAATCTAATTCAAAAACAAATCAAAAATTTCTAGCAATTAATGAAGTCTCAATATTGAGACAGAGCAGACAAGCTGCATATTTGTCAATTCAACATGGCTCAAAATTGATTATAAAAAAACTTGTTTCAGATGGAGTTTTAGTTTCAACACCAGCAGGTAGCACAGCTTATAATCTTTCTGTTCATGGTCCTATATTAAGCCTTAATTCAAAGAAATTATCTATTTCTCCAATAAGTCCCTTTAGGCCAAGAAGGTGGAAGGGAAAAGTAGTTAGTAATAAGTCAAAAATTAAAATAAAAAATTTGAATCCATTAAAGAGACCAATCAGTGCTGTTGCCGATAATTTAGAGATTAGAAATGCTAAAAGTATTAGCATAAAAACCAATCATAAAATAAAATTTAATCTATTATATGACCAAAACCGTAGTCTTCAAAAAAAAATTAAAATTGAGCAATTAAGAAATGAAACATCATAAGACATTATATTTCGCTAAATATTGTTTTAAATTACATAGTTTCTTTTTGGAAAATTTTTTTATATAATCGTTATATGAATTTTTTACATAATAATAATCAAAAACTAGAAGAAATTATTAATAGTTGTCATGATAAATATATTAATGCAGAACCTTTTCCACATATAGTTTTAGATAAATTTTTTAATGAGGAAGTATTATACGATATAATTAATGAATTTCCTTCAAACATTGAGTCTATAGGTATTAAATATGATACTGACCCTGAACAAAAACTTAGCTTAGATGATCCAAATAAATTTGGAAAAAATACTAAACAATTTTTTAATTATATTAATTCTTATGAATTTTTAAATTTTATAAACAAGATATCAGGTATTAAAGAAACATTGATAGCTGACCCGCATTTATGGGGTGGTGGTTTACATGAGTTAAGAAATAAGGGTTATCTAAATATTCATGCTGATTTTAACAAACATCCTCAAACTGGATTGGATAGAAGAGTTAATGCTTTAGTATATTTAAATCCTGACTGGAAAGAAGAATATGGAGGATCTCTTCAGCTTTGGGATAGAGACATGAAAAAATGTATTAAAAAGATTAATCCTATCTTTAATAGATTAGTTGTTTTTAATACTAATGATTATAGTTTTCATGGAAATCCAGATCCAATAATTCATCCTGATAAGAATACAAGTAGGAAATCAATTGCATTATTTTACTATTCTAATGGTAGGCCGAAAAGCGATTTACTTGGATCACCAAAATCTACAAATTTCCAGAATAGACCAAACACAAAAGACTCAAAAAAAATAACTACTTATAAAAAACTCTTTTGGAAGTTATTTTACAAAACAAAAATAGAACTTTAAATACTATTTTATTTATGTTTTTTTATTTAAATAATTAATGGCACATATTGAGCAACAAAATTTTATATTAGACTGTTTTGAAATCATTAAAGATAAATTTAAATCTCCTCAAATCCTAGAAATTGGAAGTTATAAGCCAAATAAAGAATATGATTTAAGAAATTTATTTCCAAATTCAGATTTTACAGGGATAGATTTGGTTGACGGTCCTGGTGTTGATATTGTTATGGATGGAGAGAATATAGATCAACTAAATAAAAAGTTTGATATAATAGTTTCTGGTGAATGTTTTGAGCACGCTCCAAATTGGAAAAAAATTTTCTTAAAGATGATTAAATATATAAAAGAAGATGGTTATATTATTATTACTTGTGCCTCCAAGGGTAGGCTTGAACACGGAACAAGAAGATTAAAGTCTTATTCAAATTCTTTAGGTAAACACGATTATTATCTTAATTTAGAGAAAAAAAATTTTTTTAAAAATTTTCAAATTACAAAAATATTTAAAAATTATTTTTTTTACTATAATATTAATTCTTATGATCTTTATGTGATATTATCAAAGAATGGAGATGATCAAGTATTTCACACAATAAAAAAAAAATGTAAATTTAGATATAAAGGATTTCCAAAATTTAAAAATCTAAAAAGATTTTTAATTTGCTCCCTGGTACCAGACAGAACCTTTCAAAATACTCGTTTTTTTTTAAGAAAATTTCAAAAAAAATCTTAATGTGATGGTGCCCCCGCACGGATTCGAACCGCGGACCTATTGATTACAAATCAATTGCTCTACCAGCTGAGCTACAAGGGCAGATATTTTATTGTCTTTTAAATTAATAAATTAAATTTTTCAATTATTAAATATTTATTTGTTCACACGAAACTACTATTTTAATTATAATAGTTTATATTTACCAAAATGATCAATCAATTCCAAAAAAAAAATCATGTTAACTCACCAATAGTAATTTTATTTTTGATATCATTCATTTTTTTTTCGATAAAATGGGGTTATTCATTTTATCATTTTAATGAAGAAATTATCTCAAAAGTAATTTTTGAGAGTGTTGCTGATGGATCTTTTTTTTATCCATTGATAAAATATCTATCACTAGGGGAATTTAGTATTTCTTTAAACTCATTAAATGAAAATTTGAAGACAATTGCTTTTCCTTTTGGCTCAATAATATTGCATTCAATATTCTTTAAAATCTTTAATATATATGGATTAATTATTGTAGATTTTTTTGGAATATTCCTTTTTTTAATAATTTTTTATAAAATTTTTCAATTTTTCAATTCATCTGGAGTATCAATTCTTTTATCTTTAATTTTTTTTTCAATTCCAATCATATTAAATTTTTTTTTAAAAGATTATAACTTTATACCTCTTAATCAATTTAAAGAATTTTATACTCTCAGAGTTCACAGACCATTTCCTGCTAACTTATATATGTTTTTGTTTATTTATTTAATTATCTTAATGAATACAAATCAAATTTTTCAAAGAAGATATTTTTTGTCTTTAGGAGTCATTACGGCTTTAACATTTTCAAGTTTTTATTATTTCTTTATTATTCAAATCGTAAGTATTATTATTTTTTTATTTCTTAAGTTTAGAAATAAGGTTTTAGATTTAATGCATAAAAATTTAGATTGCATTTTATTTTTTATAATTAGTTTTTTAATTTTTTCTTCACCTTTTATTTATATGTTAGTTTTTCATGAAAATGATTTGACTATTGCTTCGGGTGTCTTTGATCTAAATCTAGAAAAAAAATTTTTTTTACTAAAATATTTTTTGATAAAAATTTTTAATTTACAATTCTTTTTAATTAATATTTTTATTTTTACTCTAGCAATAATTATCAATAAAAAAGAGGTAAAAAACCGTCAAATTTTGAATATTTTTATTATCATTTATCTATCATCAATTATAGCACCTTTTTTATTCATAATGCTGTCATCAAAATCTGGAATTTTATATCATTTCAATAATAATATTATAATTTTTGGATGTCTATCCTTAATTATATCATCAATATTACTATCAAAAAAAATTTTAGATTTATTTCACCAAAAAAAATTAACTTGGTTATTCCTAATTTTTTTGATTTTAATTTCTATAAAAACAGAGCTAAATAAAAAAGAACATATAGATCCTCTTCGAATTGAATTTAATAAAATTACAAAAATGATTAATAAAAAGGAAATGAATAAAGATTTTGATACTCTTTTAACTTTTGATAATCGATTTATGATTTGGACAGTTTTAAGTAACAAAATCCAATATCTTAATTTAACATATGTCGGTTTAACATCAAAAACTTTTAACATGATTGAAAACGACTTAATAAATTCTTTTTATTTTTTAGGTTTAGATTCAGATGATTTTTTAAAATTTTTAGAAAATAAAAAACAAAATTGGCGATATTTTAACCCAAATGTAGCCAACTTTTTTTCTCTAAGATATACTGCCAATTCATTAAATACGTATAAATCTAGTAAAAATTTTGAGCAAAAAATCAAAGACTTTATATTGGATACTTCTCCAATTTATAGTCAACAAATTGCTATTCCAGAAGAAGAATATAAAAGACTTGAAAGAAAGTTCATAAAAAGGTCAAATAATCAATCTTTAAATCCAAGTTTAATAATATTGGATAAGAATCTTCCTTTTTATGAAAAAATAGATTTAAATTTTGATGATTATTGTGAAATTTTTAGCGGACAAATTTATGAATTGTATTTTTTGAAAGATCAAAATTTAGTTTGTAATAATTAAATATAATGATTTTTAAAAATTATTTATTAAGATTGGATTTATATTTCTAATGAAAAAAAAAAATTGTCCTATTTGTGAAACAAGGGAATATTCTTCTACAGTGTATAAGAAGAAATTACCAAATAGATTGGAAGAAATAAATTTTTCAGGGAGTAAAAAACCTGATGGTTATCACTATGAAATGATAAGATGTAAAAAATGTAGTCTTTTATATGCCTCTGAAATTTATGATGAAGAATTTTCTAACAATTTATATGAAGAAAGTGATTTTTATAACACTAATGAAATTCAAGGTTTAAAGAAAACATATGGAGATTGTATATCCCAAGCATTAATTAATTTAGAAAATAAAGAGAGTTTTTTAGAAATCGGTTGTGGTAATGGTTTTATGCTTGAGGAAGCTCTTCGTTTAAAATTTAAAAATGTTGAGGGAATAGAACCTTCAAGAAAAGCAATTAACGAGGCAAGTATTGAAATTAAAAATAAGATTCGACATGATGTATTCAATAAAATTAATTTAAAAGAAAATTCATATGACTTAGTTTTTATAGCGATGATTATAGAGCACGTAACAGATATAAATGATTTCTTATCGAATATTTTTAGAATTATTAAACCTGGGGGCTCAATTGTATGTGTATGTCATAATGAAAGACATTTTTTGTCAAAAATTTTAAGAGATAAACATCCAATAATCAATGATGAACATGCATATGTTTTTGGTTTTAAGACTCTAGAAAAGATATTTTTGAAAAATAATTTTACTGATATAAAAATAAAAGATCTTAAAAATTTTTATTCTATTGAATATTGGTTTAAAATGCTGCCCTTGCCAAATTTACTCAAAAAACCCTTAAAATTTTTTATTAATGTTATTCTAGGAAATAAAACTATTGGTTTGAAAGCTGGAAATCTTTACTTAATTGCGAAAAAAGCAAAGTGAAACTATCTAATTATATAAATTCTAATTATTCAAATTATAAAAAGAGTAAATGTAAAATTTTTTTTCCTAAAAACACAAGAGAAATAATTGGAATAATAAATTATGCAAAAAAAAAAGATAAAAAAATTTTAACTATAGGATCAGGACTTAGTTGGTTTGACACAATTTATAATACTAACCAAATAATTATTAATCTAAATAGATATAAAAAAAAATTTTTATTTGATAAAAAAAATGGAATACTGACAATTTCACCAGGATTTAAAATAAAAGAGATTCTTAATAAAATTAAGAAATATAATTGGTCATTATACAGTATACCTGGCGGCGATAATGTTTCTATAGGCGGCTGTATAGGTAATGATGTCCATGGAAAAGATAGTTTTAAGTTTGGAAATTTTGGAGAAAATATCATTGAATTAGATGTAATTCTTGCAAATGAAAAAATTATTAAGTGTTCTAGAACAAAAAATACAAAAATTTTCAGATCAATAATAGGTGGTTTGGGTTTGATTGGAATTATAATAAATGTGAAAATTCGTTTAAAAAAAATATCTGAAATATATCAGACTGATCATTATATATGTTCAAATTATAAAGATACTGTAAAAAATATTTTTGAAAACAATAAAGATTATGATTACATCAATGGTTGGTTAGATATTTATTCAAAAAAAAATCAATTGGGTAAAAGTGTAATTTTTAAGTCTAAGAAAATCAAAAAAAATATTTATGTTAAGAATAAAAATCTTAATACGGTAAATATTGTCGCAAAATTTCAAAGAATAATATTTTCATTTTTTGTTAAAAGAAATTTAATGAAAATTTTAAATTATTTTATTTTTTACTTATTTAAGTTAAAAAAAAAAAATTTGAATACCTATCAAGATATTACATATCCACTATCATCTTATGGAGTTGATATTAAAGATGCCATAAAACCATATTCCTTTTTTGAGATACAGGTAATTTTAAAAAAAAAGGATCTTTTAAATTCGTTAAAAAACTTTATTTTAAAATGCCAGAAATTAAGACTTAATGGTTTTGTGATTGGCATCAAAATTCACAAAAAAAATCTAAATTATATGTCATTTTCAGATGAGGGTGTGAGTATAAATATAAATCAAATCTTTAATAATAATGATTTGGAATTTAATTTTAAAAAATTGAAAAGTCTTCACAAATATTTAATTACAAAAAAACATAAAATATATTTATGTAAAGACTTTTTAATGAATAAAAAAGACATAAATAAAAATTATGTGAATTTTAAAAAATTTTTAAATGTAAAAAAAAAAGTAGATCCAAAAGAAATTTTTTATTCAGACTTTTATAAAAGAATTAGCTAATTAATTTTTTCAAATTATTTAATTTTGGAAAAATTTTTATCCAAAAAGCCATCCTTGTTTTGAATTGACAAAAAATATTTATTTTTTTTGAAAATATATTTTTCACAATTTCATTTGCTATAAATTCCTTATTTTGTCCGATAGAAGTATTTTTATACTTTTTAGCAAGATATTTATTTTTTTTAAAAAAATTTGTGTTTGTTAATCCTGGAAAAATATTTTTAGAGTAAACATTATTTTTTAAATTTTCTTGATAAATAGTTTCTATTAAAATTTGCATATTCGATTTTCCCAATGCATAACTTGATGAATTTTCAAAACCGAAAATTCCAGTGCCTGAAGCTATATTTACTATATGACCGTATTTCTTTTTAACCATGAATGGTAAAAAAGATTTAATTAAAATTAAATTTGAAAAAAAATTTGCTCTTAAATCATTCTTATAATCTATAAGTTTTATTTTTTCTACTGGACCAAATGTGCCTTGGGCAGCATTACAAATAACCACATCTATTTTTCCACGGGAATCTTTAATAATTTTTTTAGAAACTTTTTCAACTTTTTTAAGGTCTTTTAAATCGACTTTGTAAAACTTTGAATTTTTAAAGTGTTTAATATTTTTATCTTCTCTAATAATTAAAAAAAATTTATAATTACTATTTTTTGATAAAATTTTTAATATTTCTAATCCGATTCCTGAATTAGCACCTGTGATTATAAAATTCATTTTATACTAGATATTTATTATTATCTTTAAAATATATACAAAAAATTTATAATAATTATATTCTTAAATGTAAAAAATAAATATAGAGTTATTATATATTTTTAGTGAAAATTAACAAAAAATTAAAACAACCAATTTTGATTACAGGAGCCTCTGGTTTTGTAGCTTCGAATCTTGTTAGATACTTTGTTTCAAAAAAAATTAAGATCAATATATTACTTAATAGAAAAACAAATATTTGGCGAATTAGAGACATAATTAAAAAAACTAAATTTTTTTACTCAGATTTAGGAAATGAAAAAGATGTCGAAAGATTAATAAAAAAGATAAAGCCAAAAACAATTTTTCACTTTGCTGCACATGGTGCTTATTCAAATCAAACTGATTCTAGACTAATAAAAAAAACAATATTAAATGGGACTTTTAATTTAATAAATGAATGTAAAAAGTATGGTTTTTGCAATTTCATTAATACAGGTTCAAGCTCAGAATATGGTTTTAAAAAAAAAAGAATGAGTGAAAATGATGTATTGGTTCCAAATAGTTATTACTCAGTTTTTAAAAGTGCAGCAACATTACTTTGTCAATACGAATCGATTGCTAATGATTTATCAATCACAACTATAAGACCTTTCCATGTTTATGGACCTTATGAGGAACCAACAAGATTAATTCCCACATTAATTTATCAATTGATAAATAATAAAAAGTCAAAACTCGTATCTCCAAAAATTTGTAGAGATTTAATTTATATAGATGATGTAATAAATTTTTATTTATTGGTTGGTAGTAAAAAAAAAATTAGAGGTGAAATATTTAATTTAGGATTTGGAAAAAAAGTAACAATTAAAGATATTTATAACTATTTAAAAAGAATAACTCACTCAAAAGTAAAAAATAAATGGAATTCAATGAGAAATAGAAGCTGGGATCAAACAGTATGGTATTCTAACATGACTAATGTTAAAAATAAATTAAATTGGAAGCCAAGAACAAATTATAAAAAAGGATTATATAAAACATTAATTTGGTACAAAAATTTTTACAATGAAAATAAAAAAAATAAGTAAATTGAAAGAAATATCCTATCTTATTAAAAAAAAAATTATCGAAATTTCTTTTAAAAAAAAGGCCCACCATATTGGTTCATGCCTCTCGTGTACCGATATAATAGTCTCATTATTTTTCAATATTATGAAATTTTCAAAAAAAAATAAAAAAAAAAACGACTTCTTTATATTAAGTAAGGGGCATGCTGCTTTAGTATATTATTTAGCATTAATGAAAAAAAATTTTTTTTCAGAAAAATATTTATATAAAAACTTTTTAGAGAACAATGGTTCTTTAGGTGGACACCCAGATAAAAATATAAATCTGGGTATAGATTATTGTTCTGGTTCTTTAGGACACGGAATATCCGTTGGTTGTGGTGTAGCATTGTCATTTCTTAAAGATAAAAAAAGAAATAATGTTTTTGTATTAATGGGTGATGGTGAGTGCAATGAGGGTATGGTCTGGGAGTCTCTTCTTTTTGCTGGTCATCAAAAATTATATAATCTTTTTGTTATAATTGATTATAATAAACTTCAGGGATTTGGTTCAACTACAGAAATACTAAATCTTTCATCATTAAAAAAAAAGATCACTAGTTTTAATTGGAATGTTTTGGAAGTGGATGGTCATAATATTGGTGAGTTAATAAATAAATCAAATAGACTTATTCTGAAAAAGAATAAACCTAATTTGATAATCGCTAATACAGTTAAAGGAAAAGGCGTTTCTTTTATGGAAAATAAATTCGAATCTCATTACCAAGTACTAAGCAAAAAAGATTACAACCAAAGTATAGAACAGTTATCTAAAGGTTTTAGTAAGTCAATATGAGATTTGTTTTTGTTAAGGAATTAATAAAATATGCTAAAAAAAATAAGAATGTATATCTAATAACTTCTGACTTAGGTTTTAGAGCATTTGAAAGTTTTAAAAAAAAATATCCCAAAAGATTTATAAATGTTGGAGTAGCTGAAAACAACATGGTGGGTGTTGGAGCAGGTTTAGCACTAACTGGAAAAAAAGTTTTTGTCTATTCAATTTTACCTTTTTTAGTATTTAGATCATTGGAACAAATTAGAAATAATATTTGTCATAATAAATTAGATGTGACACTTATAGGAGCTGGTGGAGGTTTTAGTTACGGCCCCCAAGGTATTTCTCATAATACATCTGAAGATATTGCTATTATAAGATCTCTTCCAAATATAAATGTTTTCAATCCAGGTAGTCAAATTGAAGTTGAACAGGTTTTAAAGATTATATTTAAATCAAAATCACCCTCTTTTTTAAGACTTGGTAAATGTCCAGAAAAGGAATTTCATAAAAAAAAGACCAAACTAATAAATGGAAAAGGTTTGTTAATATCCAAAGGTAAAGATCTTACAATTTTTTGTACAGGAAATATCTTAGAAAATGTTTTTGAAGCAGTAAAAAAGATTGAATTAGAGGGTTATTCAGTAAATCTAATAAGTATGCCTATAATGAAACCAATTAATTTTAGATTTATTGTGTCAAATATAAGTTCCGAAAAGGTATTAACAATCGAAGAAAATTCAAAAATTGGTGGTCTTAGCTCAATAATTCCAGCTATAATTTCAAAATATGGTAATAAAAAATTTTATTTTAAATCACTTGCACTCGAGGATATTGTCCATAATAAAATTGGGAGTCAAAATTATTTGAGAGATATTAATAAATTAAGTGTAAAAAAGATTTATACAATTTTAAAGATATACATTAATGAATAAGATTAACGAATTTTCATTATCTGCTGTAATTGCATGCTATAAAGATGAAAAAGCAATCCCAATAATGCACCAAAGGTTGACTGACGTTTTTAAAAAGATTGGCTGTAAATATGAGATAATTTTTGTAAATGATGGTAGTCCAGATAACTCAGAGCAAGTTTTAGAGGAAATTTGTGCTAAAGATCAATTTACCACTGCAATAATCCACTCAAGAAATTTTAATTCACAAAATGCATTTACATCTGGAATGATACAATCAACAGGTGATGCTGTAATTTTATTAGATGGGGATTTACAGGATCCCCCAGAACTAATTGAAAAATTTGTTGAGAAATGGATGCAAGGATACGATGTAGTTTATGGCTCGAGAGTTAATAGAGATACATCTAGATTTATGAATTATGCTTATAAGATATTTTATAGATTGTTTAATAAAATGTCTTATCTTGAAATTCCACTTGATGCAGGTGATTTTTCTTTAATGGATAGAAAAGTAGTAAACGAGATCAATAATACTAAAGAGAGAGATAGATTTATTAGAGGTCTAAGAGCTTGGGCAGGTTTTAAACAAATTGGTGTTCCATACAACAGACCTGAAAGACAATTTGGACATTCAACAAATAATTTTTTTAAGAACATAAGATGGGCTAAAAAAGGAATTTTTTCTTTTTCGTATTTACCATTAGAGTTTATGTCTTTCTTTTCATATTTGATTGTTTTTATTTCAGGATTAGCGTTACTCTTTTATGTAATTTTATACTTTATTAACCAAGAGGCTCCAAAAGGTATTACAACATTAATTGTATTAGTTTTATTTTTAGGGGGAATCCAGTTGTTATCAATTAGTATTTTATCAGAATATATTGGAAAAATACTTGAAGAGACCAAAAAAAGACCAAACTTTATTATAAAAAAAATACTCAATGATAAAAAAAAATGATTATTTTTTTTTTATAAAATCTAGATAGTGAAAAACTATAGCTGCGCTATTTGATATATTTAAGCTTTCAACTTTTTCATTAATATTAATTTTTACCAAAAAGTCTGCATATTTGTTTGTGTGTTTCTTTATTCCAAATCCTTCAGAACCAAATAATAATATATTATTTCCCTGCCACTTAATTGAAGTAAAATCCTTATCTCCTTTATTGTCAAAACCATAGACCCAAAAATTTTTTTCTCTAAGATTTTTTAAAGTTGAATTTATATTTGATACTAAAAATATATTTAGATGTTCTATACAACCACTAGCTGATTTATACATTAGTTTACTTTCACTTGGAAAATGTCTCTCTTTTACAATCAGACCGTCAATATTAAAGGAGGAAGCACTTCTAATTAAAGATCCTATGTTTCTTGGATCAGTTACCTCATTTAAACATACAAATGTCAAATTATTTTTATTTCTTATAAAATCTTTTAGATCTAATTTTTCAAGGTGTTCAATTTCTGCAACATAACCCCCATGCATCAATTGATCTTTTGATGTGTATTTGTCCAATTCTTTTTTCGTTTTATAATAAACCTTTACATCTTTAAGAATGTTAAGATTTGGGTTTTTTCTATGAATATTTTTTTTACTTTCCTCAGTTAAAAATACTCTCAAAACTTTTCTTTTAGGATTACGCAATGCTTCATTTACAGCATGTTGACCAACTATAAAAAAAGACGATTTATTCATAAATATTACTTTTTTTTCTTTTTTTTATCACATAAAGAATTTTAACTATGTTTAATATAATTACCCTAAACCAAATTAACATAATATAAATAAGTTGTTATACATTAATTAGTGTATAAAAAAATATCAATTAGTAATTTTGAATAATTAAAATAAAATATAAAAATGACAATAAAAATTTTTTTTTATTTGTACTCAATATTTAATTTAATTTTACTAAATACTTATTTAGTTTTAAAAAAGATAAGCTCAAAAAGAAAAATAATTTTTTTTTATCATCCGAAAGAAAATCTCACAAAGATAAACACTTACTATATGGAGGACTTTTTATCAAAACTTCAGAATTATAACATTTTTTTCGGGGCAAAAATTTTATTATTTAGATACTTTTTTATTAAAGAGAGTTTACTAGGCTATATCTATAATGTTGATATATTTATATCGAATAACGTTTGTAACAATTTTACAAATAATTCTAAAAGAGTTTATTTGCACCATGATATATATGACACTCCATTAACTGAAAAAAAAAAGGAAAAAGAAGTTGCTTTCAGATTAAAAAAGTATGATTTTATAATATTAGCATCAAAAAAAAGTAAATATTTATTTGAAAAAATTTTTGCAAATTTAAAAAAAAAACCAAAGTTACTTTTTTTAGGTTTTTATCCAAAATTAAATTATTTATTAAAGCAAAAAGTAATCAAAAAAAAAGTAAATAAGAATATTATTATAGCTCCAACAGATTTTAATGCATTTCCTGAATTAACAATGCAGCCATATTTAAAAGAAGTTATTATTAAACTTCTGAAAGAAAAATATAAAATAATATATAGGCCACATCCATCTAATGCTAAATTAAAAAAAGTTTTAGATTTAGTAAAAAAATTTGATAAATTTCCGAATTTTGAATTTGATACATCATCTAATTATTTTAAGATTTATTCAGAATCAAATTTGATGATTACAGATATTTCTGGTACTGCATATACTTACGCATTTTTAACTAAAAACCCGGTTTTTTTTTACTCAAGAAATGAAAAAAAAATTCGGAATTCTTATTATAAAAATCTTAATTTTTTTAAGGATAGATCCAAGATTGGAAAAGTTTTTTTTAATACGAGTTTATTAATAAACTTTTTAAAAAAAAATAAAAACAATAAATTTAAAACAACTTTTAAAACAAACATTATTGATATATATAAAAAATACTTTGGTAATTTTAATTATAACGTTTTAAAAATGCCTTATGATAAAAAATAGAATTATTTTTTTTCATTTTAACTTTAAAATTTATGCTTAAGAATATTTGTTTTAACATTATTAAATTTTTAGTATTTTTTTTAAAAAAATTTAAATTAGAAATTTTTGTTTTTGATAAATTAATTTTTTGTATTGGAAAAGTTCAAATCACTTTAAACAGAAATAGATATAATGAAATAGAAGATCTAACCGAGATAGAAACTCAAATTTTTTCACAAAATGGTGAGGACGGTATTTTAGATTATTTAATAAAAGAATTAAAAATAGATAAAAAGAATTTTGTGGAAATTGGTGTTGGTAATTATAGAGAATCTAACACTCGTTTTTTATATAATTTATATCATCCCAAAGGTCTTATCGTTGATAGTATTGATGATATGGAAAAAAAGGTCAAACAACATGTAAATTTTTGGAAGGGTGATTTAAGAATAATTAATAAACAAATTGATTCTGAAAATATTTTAGATGCTCTCAATGAGGGTTGTAATTATGAAATAGATTTATTTAGTATTGATATAGATAGTATTGACTATTGGATTATAGATAAACTAAAAAACAATATTTCAAAAATTTTTGTTGCAGAATACAATCCAGTCTTTGGACCTAATTTGGAAGTTTCTGTACCTAATATTTCTGGATTTGATAGAAGTAAGTACCATTATTCACATTTATGCTATGGAATGTCTCTAAAAGCTTTGGTGAATTTGATGGATAAAAAGGGTTATTATTTTATTGGCTCAAATATTCAAAAAATAAATGCCTTTTTTATTTCAAAAGAATTTAAAAAAGATATTTTCTTTAAGAACATTAAAGTTAAAAGTTTAGATAAATATACTGACTCAAATATTCGTGATAGTAGAGACAGTAATAATAATCTTAATTATCTATCAGATAATTTAAAATTTAAAGAAATTGAAAATTGTGAAGTAGTAAATCTTAAAGACAATAAATATGAATTAATTAAATTAAAATATTTAAAATAATTATTTATTATTTATATAAAAAAATGAAAATTTGTTTTGATAATGAAATATTTTGGACCCAAAAATTTGGAGCAATTTCGTCGAGATATTTTTTTAATTTGATTGAAAATTTATCAATCAAAAGCAATTTAAATGTAAAAGTTTTTGCAAAATTTTATTTAAATAATAGGCTTGATGATCTTTCCAAAAATGTTGTAATTGGTAACAAGCTTAAACTTAAACCACCCTTTACAGGAACTTTCTTTAAAAAGATCAATGCTTTTTTTTTAAATAAAGAGATTGAACTTTTTAAACCAGATATAATTCATAAAACATATTATAATTATAATTTAAAAAAGTTATATAAAAGTAAAGTTGTTTTAACTGTATTTGATTTGTGGCATGAAAAAAATTCTAAAAATTTATATAGACCTAAAGAATATTCATTAAAAATTTCAGATCATATAGTTTGTCCCTCAATTTCAACTAAAAACGATTTAGTTGAAATCTATAATATTGACCCCGAAAAAATCACTGTTACATATTTTGGAATAGAAAAATTCAAAGATATTAAAGTCATTAATGATTACACTAATATTCAAAAACCATTCTTATTATTTATTGGTGCAAGAGGAAGATATAAAAACTTTAGTAATTTTATTAAATCATATTCAAAATCTCAAAGAATGACAAAAGAATTTGATATAATTTGCTTTGGTGGGGGTGAATTTTCCTCAGATGAGATTAATTTATTTGAAGAACTAAAAATTAAAGACTCTATTCATAAAGAAAAAAATAATGACGATCAAACACTTTTTAGATTATATAAAAATGCAAAATGTTTAGTTTATCCCTCCACTCATGAGGGATTTGGATTACCACCTATTGAAGCTATGTCACAAGGCTGCCCAACATTCACAAGCAATTATAAAGCAGTGATTGAAGGTGTAGGCGATGCTGCTGCTACATTTGATGCCAATAATATTTTAGAAATGCAAAATGTAATGGAAGATTACCTTTTTTCTAATTACAAATTAAAAAAATTGGTTGAACTTGGAAAAAAACAATCAATGAAATTTTCGTGGGAAAAATGTGTAAATGAAACTATAGATGTTTATAGAAAGTTATTAAATTAGTTTTTCTTTAAGACGATAAGTGTCATCCTCATAAAACTTTCCACCCCTAACACCTTTAGTAAAAACCATTAAAGATCCAGTCTCAGATACACATTTATATGTGTGAGCCTCAAATTTTTCGTGTGTAATATAATCGCCTTTGCAAGTTTCTATAATTTCAATTTTTTTAGGGTCAAAATTTAAATCTTTATCAATCATAACATTATATATCTCAAAATTTCCTTCCAAAACATAAGCAGATTGGACACTTACTTTATGAAAATGATTTCCTCTAACTGCATTTTTTTTAAATGTTACTATTGTGCAATGATCTTTTGGTTCGTGCGTAAAAATATCTATAATTTCACCTCTATCATCAGAGGTAAAGACTTTTATTTTTTTAACCGTAGACATTTAATGAATTTTTTTTACAATTTTTGAAATAGATGTATATGAAATTTTTTTTTTATGCAAAAACTTTTTATAAAGATGTTTTGTAATATTCCACGGCAAAATTATAGCTGCATCATATTTTCTAAAAATCTTTTCATCCTTAATTGGTATTCCTGATCCAGGAGCATATTTGTTTATTTTATGTTTGGAATTTTCTATAATACAAGTTAAGTCATTATAGTTTATTCCACAAAAATTTAACAATGTATTGCCTTTGGTAGCAGCTCCGATACCTACAATTGTTTTACCTTTTTGTTTATTTTTATCAATGAATTCTAAAATTTCTTTTTTAACTTTATAAATTTTTTTTTTAAATTTGAGAAATCTTTTTATCCTTCTTTTTTTTTGAACTAATGAGTCAGATTTCAATTTCATAAAGAAATTAATTTTTTGTGCAAAAATTCTTAAAGATCCAGACATGTAATCAATTTTTTCATAACTCAATAATTTATAATTATTCTTAATCAAAATTTTTTTTAATGAATTGATTGAAAAGTACTGTCTATGCTCATGATATATTGTATCAAATCCACAGCTTCTAAATAAAGAATCTAAATCTGGGACCTCCAAAACAATTATTCCATTATCTTTTAAAACGACAGAGCATCCCTTTAAAAAATTATTTGGGTTATCAATATGATTAAATACATTGGCTGCATAGAGTAAGTCAAACTTTTCATATCTATTTTTAATTATTTTTGAGTTTTTTAAATTAAAAAAATTATTATAAGTTTTAATATTTTTCTTAATTGCTAAATTGCACATAAATTTAGAAGGATCAACACCAAGAACTTTTACATTTGATAGTTGTTTAACATATTTCAGAAATGTTCCATCATTGCTTCCAATTTCTATAATTGATTTTGTTCTTTTAAGTTTAAATTTTCTAATAATTATTTTTGCTATTTGATAAAAGTGATTTTTTGAAACGGGAGAGTTATCAGATGTATATGAATAATCAAATTTTGTATATCTCTCTTTAGGTGAAATTTTATTAATTGCTGTTAAATGATTGCAAAAACAAAATCCCACTTGTAATGGATATTTTTTTAATTTAAGAGATGTATTTTGTGATTTAACAAATGTATCAGCACAAGGGTGTAATCCTAAATCAAGTGTTTTTACAATTTTTTTTTTACAAACTCCACATTTTTTATCTCTCATAGAGACCTATTTTTGTTAGATAATATTTTTTAATTATATTATAAGAGTTCTCTTTTGTATCAAAAGATTTAACAACTTTATTTGATTTTATAGTATTAGTATTCCTCAAATTTGAATTAAATTTAAATTTTATTTCACGTTTCTTAAAATTTATTTTAAATATTTTCTCAAAAATTTTTGCAATTTGAAAAACTTTAATTGTTTTTGAATTTCCATAATCATATATAAAATTTTTTTTAAGATTACTTTTTTTTATCATTAATCTGCAAAATTTTTTTGTTGATGAGTATCCACGTTCATCATTTGCTGAACCTTTAAAATGATGTATCTTTTTTTTTTCAATACAAAATTTTTTTATAAGAATATTGTGAAAATGATCTGATAGATTTAAATTTTTATTCCCAATTAGATTGTAAGGTCTCCAAATTTGCAGGTAAGAAATTTTTTTATTTTTGGATAAATAGTTTTCACAAATTAGTTTTGAACTCCCAACCGGATGATTATTCAAGTAAACACTACTGGAAGATAGGTATACAAATATTTGAGTGTCAACTTTCTTTATTATCTTTTTTAACCAATTAAGTTCCTTTAAGAAGATCTTTTTTTTTAGGTTTTTAACTTTGTAATATGGGCTTGCAAAAAAAAATATCTTACCTACTTTTTTTGGTAAATTGTTAACCTTTTTATCAAGATCAAGGTAATGCCAATTTTCTTTTTTGATTATCTTAGGTTTTTTCCTAGAAAGATATAGTGTATTCATATCTTCATTAATTTCGATAAAGTCTAGTCCAACTGTTCCAGAGCAACCTATTACTAAAGTTTTGATACTCATAATTCCTCTTATCTATCAAGTTTAAATTTCTAATATCTTAATTAACAACATTTGATTGATTAATAAAAAAAAAACGATTTATTCATAAATTATACCTAGTTTTAGACGTTTTTTTAAATATTTTCCTATTAAATCACATATTGCATTTGCATAAATAAAATAT
>CENJ01099184.1_pt1 | contig 17921 bp, 23 predicted proteins | sample 356161 | NCBI WGS metagenome assembly CENJ01 (sample SAMEA2619531, study PRJEB7988) | marine metagenome | biome: marine biome (ENVO:00000447); feature: surface water layer (ENVO:00002042); material: "saline water (ENVO:00002010), including plankton (ENVO:xxxxxxxx)" | depth 5 m
TCTGGGTAGAAGCGGAGAAGAATACGAGCGTAACGACAACGACCACGCTTAGAGTGGTCTTTTAGGAATGAAGTGATGCGGTCGTGCTTGGCTGTACGGCGCGTGTGAAGATCATAAGCAACTGATCCCGCCTCTTGGCTAATGTCGATACAAGCCTGAAGTGCCAACTTCGCAGTACGAATCTTGTATCCGTACATTCCACGATTAGCAGCGGTCTTGGTAAGGTCAGCGGTCTTGGTGGATGCCGTCTTGGGTCCGATGTTCTCCATCGCAGCGCAAAGGATACGAGCCGACAAAGAGTTAGAACGCTCTGCGTGAAGGTGAAGGAAATTAAATGTGTCCTTGTCCTTCGCGTAGATGGTTCGAGCGATCTTAGTCGCAGCCTTTTGAACCCTCTTTACGGAGTTTAGAACATCCCTCTGGGTCTGCTTCGTGTAACCGTACAAACCACCTGCGGGGCGTCTGGATGCGGTCTTTAGGGCTTTTTCCATCTGTGAGGCGTTGAGAGAAAGGTTCTCTTCTTGCTCCAACATCTCAAGCATTTCGTTCAAATCAAGCATATCAATTTCTCCGTAATCGGGCATAGTCCTCAAGGGCGTTACTTGTAGGGCTTCACCATCAAGTCTTTTATAGAAAGACGATTGAAGTTCTGTGTTCGCAACGGAGGTTTCAGCCTCCTTGCCCCAATCTTGATTCCTATGTTTTGGTTTTCTACTGCGCCCCGTAGCCACATCTCGCGTTCTGGTGTGATGCGCTCCAGGGTTTCCTTGTCCACGATTAGCAGCCATTGCCTCTGCGATCTCGTTGCGTTGTTTAGGGGCTTTCCCTCGTGCTCTGTATTTTTCTCTGGGGTCTTTAGGAGCGTTGACTTGTTTCATACGCTTTCTTTTACGACCCGATGATTTATCGGACGCCATGACTTGCCTCCCGTCTTGGGTGATTTCGAGATCGACCAATAGGGCAGGGCGGCGAACAATAAAGTCTCCCCAGTCTTCTCCCCAGCATTCGTAGAATTCTCGCTCGTGGACGATTCTGTATGTTTTTGAAGGATTTGGAATATTGGGATCAGCGACCCAAACATAAAGCCCTTCATCTGATCCTTGGATTTGAGCGTCATCTCCAACATCTTCTGCCCATTTCGCGGGTGGACCTTGTTCCACATGGAACACACACGATGCGTGGCTCCAAGGACGACCTTCAGGATTCCAAGCAATCAGAACTGGTTTTCCTTGATCCGTCCATTGTTTGATCTGGTTCAGCGTGGATGGGGCGGTAAGTGTCGCTCGGCATCCAAAATATTGGATTGTCGCAATGGCTTCTTCCCAGCGTGCGCCTTTTTTGGGTTCGGCTCCAAGTATTCGATTTACCTGATCTTCGGATAGGTTCTTGCCCAAAGCGTTGAGAGCCATCATCACAGATGTGGCTACGCACGTGTACTGTGTACGCTGTCGAACTGGCTTTAGTTCGGCTTTTCCACTTTTATCCATTTATACGCTCCCAATTAATATAGACATCGAACGAGTTTCTATTAGTGGGTCGGTATTGAGCCGATACCGTACATAAGACAGAGACCTATTATTTAGGCGCAACGAGGACGGCTTCATGAAGTATGATCAATTAGTCAGACAGATTTCGCAGCGAACAGGGCTGGCGAGCGAGATCATTAAAAAAGTTCTATCTGAACTACCCGAAGCCCTGTCGCATCTTGAGGATAACGAAAAGGTGCGAACCCCCCTTGGCACATTTGTGGCGTGGCCCAAGGCAGAGAAACAAATCAAACTGCCTACGGGTAAGGCAGCGACGCGGAAAGCCGAAACTGTTATTCGACTTCGACCCGGGAAGGCTCTAAAGCGTTCAGATAAGTGAGACAACCTATGTGGGATTTGAAAACAATCATCAAGATCAATGAGATAGCCCACGAGTTGTCCGAACAAGGAAAGAGTCCAAGCGGTGCTATCCACGAACTCTCAAAGCGGAGATCCAAAGCCGCTAAAGCCGCTAAAGCCGAAACAGAAAAAAAAGACGCTAAAAGCAAGCAGGTGACCGACGGGGAGTAGTGATGCAAGGGTTGCCGCAATCAGTTCGTATCATTTATGGCCCGACAGGTGGTCGATACGCCATGATGTATGGGATAGCGGTTGCCTTAGAGCGTAAACTCCTCGAACTTGGTGTAAGTGTTTTAGATCGTGTTGGGATCAGCGGGGGCGCGTTGGTCGCTACCAGTATGTCAGGGAAAGAAGATTTCGAGGCTTGGATTTCTCGATGTATCTCCCTCACAAAAAACCTAAGAATAGGGAAGTGGCAGATACCGCAAAACCTGTTCAACCTATGCGTTCACGGCGGTTTACTGAACTCTTCCAAAACGCTGGAAACGGTATTCGACAAGTTGTTCGCCGCCCCTCCAACAGAGGATTGTTATGCGATCAGTTGGAGTAAATCAGCCAAGCAATCCGTAGCGTTCCCATTGAAAAACTCGCCACACTTCGCCAAATACCTATTGGCGAGTGCCGCTATGCCGATTGTCTTTTCACCTGTGAAAATAAACAAGTCAGAGTTGCCGCCTTCGGTGGCTGAAGCCTTACTGTTGGCAGAGGGTGAAGAAGCGACATTTCAGGATGGTGGTCTATCAGGAATCTTCCCTGCTGATTTGATTGATGGTAAAAAAGTTCCCACCATTATGGTCTTCATTGACCAGATCCCACTTACTCTCAAAGAGTTGAATCAAAAGCCGCACGATTTGTGGGATCGTCTGTTTGGGTTGAGAAACAAGGCAAATCGCGTCGCTGTTTCCGCAAGGCGTAAAACAAACATCCAACTTTTTATTGTCCCTCAACTGGAATCTTTTGAGCGTTATCGGCTCAACTTTCAACTTGATCTTGAAACTGCGATGTTGATGTACAACCACGGAAAGGTAATGACAGAACAATCGTTCAATCTTTACCTTTCACTTCCAGAACAACTGGATGAGCAAGATAGCGATAGAGAGAGCGATGCAGAGCAAAGTTTTAGCATTGAACATACTCTCCCCGAGATAGTACCAAGTCAAAATGGGGAACACCAAATAACTCAAGCCGTAGGCGAGTAGCCTTACTCCCCACAAACTCTCATCCAGTGCAATGAAAGTGTACTTCGTTCCGTAATACGCCAAGAAAGCGGTTGGGAACGCAAATATGGCGATAGTTAGAAGCGGTCGTTGCTTCCACCAGTCTGATACGAACTGTAAGTTGGTTCCATACCAAGCACTTACACCTGTAAGTGTAAGCAGTAGGCATCCAATTAAGAGGTTGTTCATACTTCGCCCTTGGCTATCCACCAAAAGGAAATAAAGGCAAAGGATTGAACTAAATAAAGAGGGGGACTTGTTCGTCCGTAACGAACAGAGGTTCTGGAAGCCTTTGAAATCGTTGAACCTTTACGACTTCTTTCCCTTCCAAGACGGCTTTACATAGTCGGTGAACTCCATCGACTATGATGTTGTTTTCGTCAACTAATATAGGATAATCCAGATCTGATTTCAGAATTCGTCGAGTGTGACCTAAAACCCATTCGGGGGTCACATCGTCCTCGCCCTCTGTCCAGCAAGTTCCTTGTAATTGTTCGACTAATGTTTCTACTGGTATGAACTCTACGGGTAAAGTTTTGGCATGTTCCCAAAGATCCTCCACCTTCCAGTATTTCTTTATGCCATCAACACTCGACGAGTATGTCTGACCTTGAAGCAGTACGCCCATGATGATCTCCATTTCACGTCTATAAAGTACCCACTACCGTAAAGGAGTATGGATGAAACCCTTAGTTTTGATTGCAAATGATGATGGGTACTTTTCCCGCTCTTTGAAAGTGCTGGTAGAGAAGTTCCGCAAAGAATACGAAGTGGTGGTGGTTGCTCCCGACCTAAATAGATCAGGTGTCGGTCGAGCCGTGTCATTGGAAATGCCGATCAAGGTAAGAGAGATCGAACAGAACTTCTACGCTGTTAGTGGAACGCCTGTTGATTGTATGTGCTTTGGTTTGGGTGCAGCCCTGTGGAAAGCACCGAGTTTGGTTGTTACAGGGATCAACATTGGAGCGAACTTAGGCACGGATGTTCTTACATCGGGTACGGTTTGCGCTGCGATGGAAGGGTACATGAGAGGGATCCCCTCCATCGCGGTTTCCCAAGATAGCGAAGGCACATACGAACGCACTGCTGATTTGGCTTTGGATGTAGCAAAGCGGGTGATAGGAAAGCCCCCCGTGCTACTCAATATCAATACGCCAAGCGACCACTTCAAAGAAGTTCGTTGGACTAAACTGGGAAAGCGCATTTACGATTACCGAGTAAACAAGTCCGTAGATCCCCGAGGAAAAGCCTACTATTGGATCGGTGGTGGAAAGATTGTAGCCGTGCCTGGAGTCGATACAGACTGCCAAGCCATTCTCGATGGGGCTGCGACCATTACGCCGTTACAGGTGGATATCACTGAGTACGAGATGCTTGGCGATTTGATGGACAAAGAAAAGGGCGTTTACGATTTCGGGATCAACGAATCCGACGATTGATATCTCGCCTAAAAATTTAAAAACTACCTCCGACATAAACGCGGTGAGTTTTTGAAAAAAAGTTAGATCTTGTAGCCTTTGTACTGCAAGTTGTGGATTTCAGAACGATTTTTCGCCTGTGCTTCCGACATAGGCTTTAGAGATGTTCTGAAGTTTTGGTCTTCACCATTAGCGTCGAGATAAGCCTTCACTCGCCCATAATCGACGACGACGATGAACTTACCTTTACTCACTTCCATCAAACGGTAACCGACCTTACCCATCAAACCCCTGCCAGCGGGAGCGTCAAGATACCATTCTTGATTTCCAAATCGGTTCTTCATTGAAGGTTTGCGCCACAGTTTTTGAAGTTCGGCTCTTTCTGTTTGAACAGTATTTTGAACAACGCTGCTCTCATCTTGTAAGCCTGAAAACCGTTGTTCGATTTGTCGGATGAACTCTCGAACTTGTGAACTTCCAATGTCTTTCCAGTAAAGTTCGGATTTCACACTTCCCTTCTGCACCACTGAAATCTTTTGCGAACCTAATGTGATCTCAAACAGTAAGCGAGAATCTGTCTCCCCACCGTAATAAGAAGCACCTTCCATGATTTCAATAAACCCCTCGGATTTCCCCCACACCACGTCCATCTGATAACCGTGGAACTCATTCCGACCTGATTTCCAAACCTTTTTGGTAAGGCGTTTGAACTTGAACCCTAAAGGCTTCAAAGCCTTTCTAATGGCTGCTGCATACTTTGGGTAAGCCCTTTCGTTGTCGAACATATAATGGAACCCATCCATCCCGACTTTGACCAAAGGTAAAAGATCCTTTCGAAGTTCTGGTTTCTCGTATGCCAGTTTAATAAGTTTGGTTCTTAGGTTAGACATAGTTGAACCTCTTATCTGTAATTGATTTCATCGAAAGTGTTTGGGAAGTCGTAGGGGTCCAGATACGACTTGAGGTAGCGTTCAAACGTGTCCAACACAACGGCTCTCGGTTCTGAGTCCCCTGCGCCGTAATCGTCTCGGGCATCCCGTGCCCTGTCCATTTTATCGAGCAACTTGCTTACGGCTTTGGCGTTAGCCTTATCGGTATTGTGGGGGGTCACATTACGACCTAAAGCTGCAAGGGCGTTCTGCATGATCTTGGCAAGACTCTTTGCAGCCGTAGAAGCACCTGGAATGTCATACATCTGCCAGTCAAATACGCTTTGCGGAACGATTCCGCGAGGGATGCTGGGAGGAGTCCATGAAGGCTTCTTTGGTTTAGCCACATCACGCTCTGGAACAAACATTTTTATTGGGGCGATTGTTGGGATCGGTCCTTCTCCCTCAATTTCAAGAGCACGGGTCAAGAAGATTTGGCTGATTACATCAGCCACCCCGTCTTCATGATGTTGTTCTGCTGCGCCACCTCGTCGAGCGGCTTTACCTGAGTCCTTGATGAGACGGGCTTGGCGCAAAGCCAAACCGATCATTTTACTTAAGTCCCCGTCAGACTTATCCCAAAGGTCTTGGATACGACCGTAGTCTTTAGGACGTATGCGGGCTTTTCGTTTCCAGAGCTGACGGGAAAGATCGGATCCAAGACCAAGACCAATATGATCCACGACCTGTTTGTGGGTCCAGGTTCTCTGGGCGACTCTGCTTTTGACCAACGGTATAAGATGCTTACGAAGTTCTGGTTTCGCATAGGCTAATCGAATGATCTTGTTTCGTAGGTTGCTCATTGGGGTTTTCCTCATTTGACGTTTTCGTCTATTTCAAAGTCGAAGCCGACTCTGCATTTTTTGGGGTTCGTCGCCCAAAACGAACGAACGCGACCCGTAAGTTTCCAGCCATCGCTTGAAGGCACCTCGAAAGGCATATAAACATGGTTGCCTTTCAACTTGAGTGCAGAACCATCCCAGTTGATTTTGTTCCACATCAAGGTCTCTCCATCCCCATCGGGCAACCAGTCTCTTGCGTCCCTATCTATGAATCTTTTGATCTCTTCGACCCGCAATTCCATCATGTAGTTACGACCTGGAATTGAGTATAGACCCCCATCCCATTCGGCAGTCTTCTCTGCTTTCAGTAGAGGCAACAAATCTTTGCGTAACTCTGGGTTTTCGTGGGCTAAACGGATGATTTTGTTTCTTAGGTTGTTCATAGTGTTCCTCTTTGGGCTTTCATTTAGAGTTACACATAGAGGAATAAACGAGGACTATTGAACCTGCTGGTCAAACGCCACGATCTCTTCGTTGGTCATCAAAGGGTTTTTTACCCAAGGGTGAGCAGCCCCGACCCCCCTGAACCATACTGAGTCAGTAGACGCCCATTTGGTTCGATTGATCCCACGCTTGCCTTTCTTCAAGGCGCGTTCGGCTTTCATGGCTTCAGATTGATTAGCGTACGGACCATACAATGCCCTGGCTCGCCAAGGGCGGTACTTGGAGGTGTATTTGGCTCCCCCAACTAACAGGGCATTATGCTGCTTGAGCCTTCGTGAAGGACAAGTGGTGCAACCGACATAGTAAGGACCAGCCCTACCCATTGATCTGAATCTTCTATCTTCAGATTGAATACAATACACCCACCACATAAGCCCTCCTTTTTAGGAGATAGTACCTACGCTTTCAATAAAGGTAGCAAGTCCTTACGCAACTCAGGGTTCTCGTGAGCAAGCCGAATAAGCCCTGACCTTAGATCTTGGTTCGCCCTACGACGATTACTTTGGCGTTGAGAATCCAACTCTTCTTTGTGTTGTTCGACGACGCTTTTCAGTTTTGTTCCAAAGTAGGCGTCGAGTGCGCGGATGACCTTTTTGTCGTCACCCTTTCCGTTTCTCCACCCTGCCTTTATTCGCTTAAATGCAAGAGGGCCGTCACGATCCACAATGTGAATACCACCACCAGTTGAGAGTTGTAATTTCTTTATTGGACTATCTGCTCCCCAAATCCAGATATGATGCCACGCAGGATCATTTTGCATAATTCCATTGGGCCAATCTTTCTTCTCAAACAGACAGAACTGAATAAACACAGAACTATCAGAACTGTTAAACGGTCTGCCCGCTGGTTCGTACCTGACAGCCACATGTGATTTGGGCCAGTGCTTTTTGATCAAAACCTCAATAACTGACTTTAGTTTCTCGCCGCCCATTGTTTGTGCAGACATGGTTTACTCCCACCTTTTGATTTCTTTTTTCAAAGCGTTTTGCAGTTTCTTGGTCATCTTGTCACCAAAGACGATGAGCATGACTTCTTCCATTCGTGTCACATAATGGAACTGCATATCTTCTTTGATCTCATCAGGGATTTCCTCGGTGTCTTTCTCGCAGACGGCAGGCATGATGACTTCGCGAATTCCAGCTCGGTGAGCAGCGAGAACCTTTTCCTTGATCCCACCAACTGCCAGAACAGCACCACGAAGGGTTGCTTCGCCTGTCATCGCAATATCGTTCCGTACAGGCTTGTCCAAAAGTAGAGAGATAATCGCGGTCATCATCGTGACGCCTGCACTTGGTCCGTCCTTTGGAACTGCGCCACTCGGAACATGAACATGGAAATCTGTTTCTTTTAGACTTTCCTTTTCAAGTCCAAGTAGGGGCAGGATGCTCCACACCCAACTGGTCGCAACGCCTACCGACTCTTTCATCACATCACCAAGCGACCCAGACAACTTCATGTTGCCTTTGCCGTGGTGCTTGGTCGCCTCGATAAAAAGAATATCTCCACCAGCAGCAGTCCAAGCCAGACCACATACTACGCCTGGAACAGCGCATCGTTGCTTGATCTCGTTGTGGTACTTTTCTGGTCCTCTGATTTCACGAATCTTTTCAGGCGTGACAATCCAAGGCTCTTTCTCTGTACCCTCTTTCTCTCGCTCTTTTACACCGCGAGCGATACGACGACATACAGCGGCGATCTCTCTTTTGAGGGAACGCACACCTGCTTCGCGAGTGTAGTCCTCAATCAGTTTACGAACCGCGTCGTCTTGGAAATCGATGTCTTCACCATCAAGTCCGTGTTCCTCAATGTTCTGAGGGATCGAGAAACCTTTCGCGATGCGTAGTTTGTCCTCTGGCGTGTAGCCTGGAATCTGAATCATCTCCATTCGATCCCGAAGGGGTCCGGGGATGGTGTCGGCTCTATTTGCCGTCGCGATGAACAGAACCTTGCTCAAGTCGTACTCAATATCGATGTAGTGATCTAAGAACTCTGAGTTTTGCTCAGGGTCTAAGACCTCAAGTAGAGCCGCAGCGGGATCGCCTCGGTGATCCTTAGTCAACTTGTCAATCTCGTCCAGAACCAGAACAGGGTTCTTCGTTCCTGCTTTCTTCAGACCCTTGATGATACGACCGGGCATAGAACCAATATAAGTTTTACGATGCCCTCTGATCTCAGCCTCATCACGAACGCCGCCCAATGCGATACGGGCAAGTTCTCTGCCTGTGGCTCGTGCTACTGACTTAGCCAATGAAGTCTTACCAACACCCGGAGGACCGACCATACAAAGGATAGGGCCCTTCATATCTGATTTCAGGGATCGAACACTCAAGTATTCAAGGATTCGGTCTTTTACTTTGTCCAAGCCGTAATGGTCTTCGTCGAAGATTTCGGAGGACTTCTCAATATCAATGTCATCTTCAGTTTCTTCAGACCAAGGGATCGAAACCATCCAGTCTAAGTAAGTTCGGGATACGGTGTACTCTGAACTCTGAGGGTTCATCTTGGTCATGCGTCGAAGTTCTTTGAGGCAAACCTTACGAACATCTTCAGGCATATCCATTTCGGTGAGTTTTCTTTTGAGTTCGTCGAACTCATCTTCTTCTTCACCATCATCAGCACCGATTTGCTCTAACTCTTTGCGAATCGCTTTGAGTTGTTCGCGGAGCATATATTCTTTCTGGGTCTTGTCGATCCCTTCACGAACGCTCTTTTCGATCTTGTTCATCAACTCAACGCTTTCCATTTCTTGGGTCAGCGCGTTGATCATGTATTCTAAGCGTTCTTCTTGATCGAGGATTTCAAGCGCGGCTTGCTTCACATCCATTCTGGATAGAAGGTTGTGAGCGAGCAAGTCGGACACGGTACCAGGGTTTGTTACCGACTCGATGACAAAGAATGCGTCTTTTGGGATCTCAGGGGTACGAGCGATGAAACGCTTCGCCAAACTGTGAAGTTCCGACACCTTTGACTTTGAAGTAACGGGGTCTGCCTCAATCTCGTCAAGGACATGACACTCAGCCCGCAAGATTTCTTCAGTTTCGGTAAACGCCTCGATACGACAACGAGCAACACCCTGTAAGACGACGGCGATTCTGTTCTTTTGAACAACTCTGTTTACCCGAACAATAGTTGCGATCTCGAACAAGTCTTCGGGTGAAGGGTCATCGATATCAGGATCTTTCTGCGCCACAACGCAAATAAGACCGTTCCTCTGAACTTCTTTAATGGCAGCAATACTCTTCTTTCTACCCACATTTATTGGGGTACTCAGATTTGGATAAAGAACAGTATTCCGCACAGCCACTACGGGTAGTTCTATGATCTCTGGTAGTTCTTTTTGGTCGCTCATAGTAGCCTCTTTTTTTGCGGTCTAAATCCCGCCTCTACCCTGTTAGGGAATATAGGCGCATTACTCATCGACATATGCTCTGTCGTATGCGGTGGACGGGGAAACTCCCGAAGCCAATACGATCTCGCAAATGTGGTTCAATCTTTCAATGTGTTCAAAAGCATCCCAAGGGTTTTTTCCAACGGCACAAACCCCGTGCGCTTCTTGACCAACAACGTCAAATTCAACACTTCCATCAGTGTCTAACTTGTGGGCTTTTGCTGTCGCCTCACCAAGTTCATCCGAAGTTGCGGGTAGTACAGGAACACTCTTACCCACTCTGGTGTAACGGTAAATCTCTGGGAACTGATCACAGATGGTCGGTAAATCAAACCCTCGGTACATTGCCGCTACGATATGTGTTGGGTGAGCGTGTACGACTGCACGAGTTTTCGTGACATTCTGCTGCAACAGCCAGTGCATATGCAGTTCCCCTGAAGGGGCTACATCATCAGGCACATCCAACTCACCGTCATCGGTGATCTTCAAACGAACCAGATGCTCTGGGTGCAAAATAGTTTTTCTCCAACCACTTGGGGTAATCACAAGCCGATTTTCGCCTTTGAATCTTAGAGACACATTTCCATCGCGGGTGGTAATCCAACCACGCTTATGGAGTTCTCTCATCACATCGCCAATCGCCGTAAGCATTTCACTCTCCTGTTATACAAGGAGTGACGATTATTGATGTATTGAGATTAACGGTACGGAGTTACATCAATGATCACCTGTTCGCTTTGTCGAGCGAACTGTTTTGGTGGTTCCGCGTAGGCGTAAACACGCTCTCCGTTGTCGAATACAGCGACACCTCTGTCTACTGGCACATACACGATTTGCGGCTGTGGGGGTTCTGATGCTTTTCCAAACAACACTTTGAAAAACAAAGTTGTGAGAAAAGCCGCTTTAGCACCTGCCCAAGCCCCGCCGCCCAAAACGACGATTGCGCCCAAAACCAAAAATACATTCTCCATTGGAACCTCCTCTTTCACTGTGGATACCGACTTGAAACCTAATCAGCCCCCCCTTGAAAAGTTGGGATCAAAGGTTCCCGAAGAAAATCGAGAAATCCACCAATCTCTTTTACGAAGTAAAAGAGATTGGTGACGGGAGTTGATCTCAGGTGGGGGCTGATTTTATTTGGGTTCGGTATACACAGTGAGGGAAGCAATGATGCTCCCAAGTGCGGTGGGCAATCCCATCAAAGGCTCAAACAATGAGAGTGCAACTACTTCAAATAATCCACTTAGGGGGCAACGACACCCTTCATCAATCGCTTCACAAAAATGAGGAATCCGCAGTCTTCGGTACGAAGAGAGCATTGTGCCAGTACGACGCATACTCGTTTGAAACATATGCCGCCACAGAGAGGCGCAACGACAGAGACCCTACCTTTGAGGACTGGGTGGTCTGGCTCGACGATTGTTACTCAATCCGTGTTCGCATCAAAGAAATGATGGTTTGTGAGATGCGGGGGTATGACCCGAAACAAGTTGATGTTTATGCGAACTGGACACTCACTTCGTCTGAATAAGAGCGGTTTCCGCAGTAATCACGGTTCCAGCAACAGACATAGCCGTGCTTACTGCACAACGAGCCATCTTTGCCGAATCGACCAGCAGGTCGCCTTCCAGTAAGTTTCTCACTTCTTTTCTTACGGGGTCGAACCCCTCAAAAGAAACAATATCTGCGTTGGCAAGTTCCAACCTCATTTTCGCGACTTCGTTGTTAGTTTCGCAACTTTCTGCCAATCGGTTGAAAGGAGCGCGTAAAGCCTGTGCGACAATGTGCCACCCTTTACGGTCGTTTGCTTCCGCTTCCAGAATGTCTGCCACGAGAAGCAACCCGTTACCCGCCCCTGGGATCACACCCTCTTCCAAAGCACCACGAACCGCACCAAGAGAATCTTCGATCCTTGCCCGTCGTTCTTTCATAGCGGCTTCAGTTACTCCACCGACCTTGAGAATGATAAGCCCACCTGCCAGACCAGCGGCTTGCTCGTTCAGTCGATCTGCGTCGTAATCGGATACCGATGTTTCAGCCTGTGTTTTGATTTGGTTCACTCGCTCAGAGATTGTTTCCATCGCTTCAGGGAAAGCCTCTAATACAGTTTTCTTAGCCCCCACAGTTGCTTTGTGTACGCTTCCGAACCACGCAGGGTCGAAACCTGCTCGGAAGTTGAAACCCTGATTAGGATCGGCATAGGTAGCCCCTGTGACGGCTGCTAAGTTTTGCATCCACTCTTCTTGCCACCGACCAGAACCGGGAACCTTGACCGCACATGAGTTGATGACACCCTTTTTGTAGTTCATCACCATTGTTTGCAGGGCTGGTCCTTCGATGAAGGGTGCGAAGATCAAAAGATGGTTGTCGGGCCACTGCGACGCTTCTTCCAAAACGTGTCGAATATCTTCAACCGCTTGAACTCCCGTACCCAAGATAGCAACCAGAGGGGAGGTCATTTCTCGTTCGATCTCATTCGGGATGAAATGAGGGCTAATAAAACCGCTCGGGATCTCTAAACCGTCTTTGGTTTCGATCTCGATCCCCAAAGACATACCGTCTTCAACTGAAACAGTGCCTTCGGAGCCAGCCATCATTGTGGCTTTCGCAAGTGCTTCGGCTACTTCTTGATCCCCATTTGAGGCAAGCAAAGCAACGCTTTCAATCATTCCCTGAGTCTTCACGGGTGTGGAAATCTCTTGGATCAAAGAAACCGCTACATCAGCCGCGTTTTTCATTTCTCGGGACATTTGCATCGGACAGTAACCAGCCACCACCAACTTTTGGCTTGCCTCCATCGCTTCGTAAGCGAGGATCGCCGTAGTAGTGGTTCCGTCACCTGCCATCTGCTCAACCTTTAGACAGGCTTCTTTGATCATTGTCGCGCCAAGACCGACAAGTCCTGCACCCGGCTTCACTTCACGAGAAACCGTTACGCCGTCTGAAGTTACCGCAACATGGTTAAAGGCTTTCTCTAATAAAACCGTCCCACCACGAGGACCAAAAGTACAACCGATTGCGTTAGCCGCGATTTGCGCTCCATTCAGAATTCCTTTTCGGGCATCTAATCCCGCGACTACTTTGATCGGTTTTTTCGGCTGGTTCATCTTTACTCCATCTTTGTACCGTTGATTGGTCGGTATTGTATTTCAATACTACCCCTGAAGATTGAGGGAACTATGGGACGAAAAGGTACAAAAGCAAAAAAGGCTGCTGCTAAGAAGCAAGCGAGGGCGTTGTACAAGCGACGAAAGCGCAATGCTGTTGTTCGTGCGAAGAATATTCGTAGGAACGCTCCAAAGAGCCGTGGAAGCATCCAAGACGGTCTAACTCGCAAGATGACTAAGTTGATTGCCAACTTCGATAATTCTGGCGAAGCGACTTGGTGGGTAGGGAACATCCTAAACTACTTCGCGTCAGACTATGATGAAGGTGTTTGGAGTCCTGTGTTCCCAGAGATCTATGATGAAGGCGCGGAACTTCATCAAGACGATGTGACCGCCTATCTGACTCAACACTTCAATGAAGAGGAAAAGACTTGGACGGCTGAAGGCGAGCGTGCTGTTGCTATCTGTATGTCTCCCCCTCACGCGATTTATGCCATCGCTCAAAAGTGTTTGCAGGGTTGTCAGGAAAAAGATCCCGACGCAGAACTTGAGTTGGAAGACATTCAAACTGCAAAAAATGATGCTGTTTGGCAGGTTCTTGATTTCATGAAGAAAGAAATTACTGAGCGACGCGAAAAACAAATCGCGGCTAAATCAGCAGAAAACCCCCCTGAAGTAACTGATAATCCAGAAGAAGATGTTGCTGAAGATCCAGAAAAGGCGGTTGAACTGTGAGAACCTGCCCAGAAGTCGAAAACCTGCCTATCTCTCCATCTAATTGGTATGGATGGAGGTTTGACTATGAGCCGTATTCCAGCTCATATAATCGAAGAGATCAGGAAACGAAAACGAGAGAAGGAAAGAGAGCAGCGACCTTTTCTGGAATTACCTGTGCCTCCACCACCCCCCGAACAGCCGAAGGACGAAGAGAAGGATCAGGACAAGGACTCTGGCGGGGTAGTCATAATCGACTTGATTATCGATCAAGGGAATCTTTGGAACATAATCGAGATGAAAGCATGATCTTGATTACGGGGGATCTGTATAGTTTCTTTTTACAGCAACTCGCCCCTCGCATTGCTGGGTACGAACTTCGACCGCAAGAAGGCGTTTACATTGCCGACTTACTGGCAAAAAGATCTGAACCACAAAAAGGTCCGACCACTTTATTTGACTTGTACAAACGAGCCGTTGAAGAGGGTGGGCATATCGCCGCATCTTGCTTTAGAGAGATTGGCGACCGCTCTTTATTTTTGGTCGGAGTTTTCCCTAAGCACCTCACTCGAAGAAGAGGTGTCGGAGAACGGTACTACCGAAATATGGGAGCCTCGGCTTATGCGAGCCTTGCCAATATTACTAAGGATGACAGGTATCAACATCTCGCAAACGGTTTCGACCCTTGTGTGAACCTGATCCGAGACACAATGAAAGACCTACGCTGGTCTAACGATCCTGACAAAAACAACCTGATTGAAGGTTGGATCGTTGGCGGGGCTGACGGTAAATCAGATAGAGAGCGGGACTTGAAAAAGAAGTTCCAGTTTTAAGAGGCACTTACCTTGGATATTATCAATCAAGTAAGTCTTGATAAAGCCGCTGAATGGGTTGAACTAAACATAAAGAACGACTTCATTCAAAGCGTTATTGCCGAGGCTTTAGACCAAACAAAGCGCAGAGTTCTTCACTCACAAATCGAACTATCAAGTGGCGATTGCGCTTTTGTTTTCCGTTCTTGGGGAAACGAAATCTATGTTTCCAACGAAGACGACGCTGAAGACGCTCGGCTAAAACTTGCCGTAGCCGTTAGAGCCGTAGCCTCCCAAAACGAAGAACCCAACCTGTGGGAATACCTTCACGACTTTCAGCCCGACGCACCCAAGTTTGAACTTATCCTTGGTGGAAAAGAGTAAGGTGCGACGGAAATCCTTCATTTTCGGTATCTAAGTCTGAAAACGAAAGCGAGGATAAGAGCGAATGTTGATAGGGTTTCCGACAGAAAAGAAACTTCTCACTGTTGAACTTGTACCCAAAGGTCAATGGGGAACCAACCTTCGCTCTGAACTTCCACGAAAAGATTGGGACCGCCTTCGTAAAGACTGTTACGCTAAGGCTGGTTACATCTGCGAGATTTGCGGCGGTAAAGGTCGTAAACACCCTGTAGAATGCCACGAGATTTGGCATTACGACGACGAAACAAAAGTACAACGCTTAGACGGATTGATCGCTTTGTGTCCTTCGTGTCATCAAGTGAAACACATCGGTCGAACAATGGCGATTGGCAAAGGCGAACAGGCTGTCAAACACCTGATGAAAGTAAACGGCTGGTCAAGGCAAGATGTAGAACTGTATCTTGAAGAAGTCTTTGAAACTTGGAGCAGACGATCTCACGAAAAATGGACGCTAAACTTATCTTGGTTAGAGGGGGGCTGATCCCCCGCGACTACGGTATAAACTGTGAAATATGCGCCAGTAGCTCAGTTGGATAGAGCATCGGTCTTCTAAACCGAGGGTCAGAGGTTCAAGTCCTCTCTGGCGTGCCACACACTTAGGGGGTCTGACATGGAGAATTTTGAAGCGGTTCAAGTGGCTGAAGGAGTCATTGAAGCAGAGAATGAGGAACACTATTTCAAAGCGTGGCAGCATTTGATCGATACGGGTCTTGCTTGGAGCCTTCAGGGGCATTTTGGCAGAACTGCTGTTCGACTGATTGAGGCTGGCTATTGTCGTGACCGACGACGGGAAGATGCGGTGTAGGGGGTTGAAAGGGGGCTTTCTTGAATATTGAATACTTCTGAATCCAAACAGTGGAGTCGTGTTGATGTAAACTGTTTGGAGAAAGAGAATGTGGACTAAAGAAACACTGATCGACTCAATGCTTCGCAAAAAAGGCCAGGCTCTGAAGACAGAGAAGAGCCTACTAAAAGTACGAATGAAGAAAGGGGTTATCAACCTTCAGGAGTACAACGAGATCATTGAGGCTACGAAAGACCACTACAAAGAGTGGAAAGACTACAAAGAGCCTAAGAGAAGGCAACGGCGACAGGGGTTGAGGTAATGCCGTGTACTTATTGTGGAAGCCTACGCCATACGAGAAGCAAGTGTGGGCTGATTGAAGAAGATTTTAAGACCTATCAAAACCTGAGTGTCCTCTTGAGAAAGAAGTTCATCAACGAACTCCTTGAGTCAGGCATGGGTCGAGGGGCAACCGTTCAGACCTACAATAGAGATGGCGGTGCGATTGGCTTTAGCCAGCGTAAGATCATCGCTCTCGGAGATTTGGACATTCTGTCTTGTTACGAGAAGATTGGACGCTCTTTGATGAGCGTGGTGCTTTCAAGCCGTTTGGTGATTGAGGTTGAAGACGACGATGAGCGTCTGGTGAGCCAAAAGCATTGCTACAAGGTCATCGAGGAAAGCAAAGAGGGTTGGTCGCAAGAGTGGGTTGATACACACCTGCTTGATTTTGATGGGTTCAAGGCTCGAATCAAAAGCAAGAAGAGACATCCAGCCTTCACGAGAGAGTTGTACAACTGCATGGCAAAGCAACTCACTGAGAAGAAACAAACGATGGAAGAGATTATCGAAGAAATGGAGAAGAATATGGAAAACGAGAACACGACCACAGTAGGTGTGGTAGACAACGGGTCTGTGTATGTGGTGACCTCCACATCAACCTCGGACGACTACAAGCGGGTTTACTCAAGCACGGAGACGCAGACGGCTCTCACTTACGAAGATGCCAAGGCGATTGCGGCTCACATGTTCCTTGAGCGCGTGCAAGATTACGATATGTTCGACTACAACGAGGAAACGCTGACTGCGTTCAAAGAAGAGGTTGCCAACACACCTTCCGACGAAATAGCGGATAAGGTGTACGATTTCTTCACAACCAACGACGAGATTTTTCAGGGTGAGTTCGTTCCTTGTACCTTTACTGTCGATATTGAAGACAAGACCGCTACTAAGGTAGCGACCACTTCATTGATGACCATTGTAAACGAACTGACGGAGAACTAAAATGGCGAAGCGTTCCAGCAATCCGAGAACAAAAGCAGGGCAGAAATCGACAAAGACCTCACGCGGTAAGGCAGTTGTATCAGGGATGGCGGCAACGGCTCGTAGGTTAGCGAAGCCGAAACCGAAAAAGAAGTAGGTAAACCTACTCGGGGCTGTGGTGAAATTGGTAAACACATCAGACTTAAAATCTGACGGCTTCTTAGCCTTGCGGGTTCGATTCCCGCCAGCCCCACCATCTTTGGAGGGTGAAAATGTTGAAGCCGGGTGAAAAAAGGGGTCGCATGATGCTACCTGCAAGTTACAGCAAAGCGCAGTTGAAAGAATACCGCTGGTGTTCTGAACGACAGGCGTTCCTTGGAAAAGTAAACGGGCCTTGGGGGTCACGGTTGAACGACAACCGTTGGCAAGATCAGGGCAACCGTTCTCGCGCTTATAAAGAAACGGACTTGTAGAAAGTTTCTGAAAACAGTATTCCGACATAGCTCAGTTGGTAGAGCAAGCGGCTGTTAACCGCTGGGTCGCAGGTTCGAGTCCTGCTGTCGGAGCCATTTTAGGAGAGGTGTCCGAGTGGTTTAAGGATCTGGTCTTGAAAACCAGCGTAGGTTCACGCCTACCGTGGGTTCGAATCCCACCCTCTCCGCCAGGGAACAAAAGGTATACACTCGGCTCTGGG
>CENJ01082409.1_pt1 | contig 17920 bp, 15 predicted proteins | sample 356161 | NCBI WGS metagenome assembly CENJ01 (sample SAMEA2619531, study PRJEB7988) | marine metagenome | biome: marine biome (ENVO:00000447); feature: surface water layer (ENVO:00002042); material: "saline water (ENVO:00002010), including plankton (ENVO:xxxxxxxx)" | depth 5 m
GCTTGTGAGGGTTCAAGTCCCTCCTTCGGCACCATTTATTCTACTGGTGGTTCATTAAATACTTCTTCAATCAACTCTTCACTTACATTTAATGTAAGTTCTTGTTTTGATATGTATGCAAGCAGCAAACAAAGAATAAAGAAAACAGTTATTAAGCCCCAGGTTAATTTAGAAAAAAAGTTTGAAGGTCCAAGTGGGCCAAACAAAGAATCTGAACTACCGCCGCCAAAAGCAGAGCCTAGGTCAGAACCTTTACCTTGTTGCAACATAATTGAGCCAACAATCATGACAGCTAATATAACTAGTAAAATCTTGATCAACATAACTGCGCTATCTTAGCAAATTCTTTGGGGTTTAGAGAAGCCCCTCCCACTAAAAGACCGTCAATATCTGTTTTATCCGAAATACTAGAGGCATTTGAAGAATTTACACTACCACCATAAAGAACCTTTATTGGTTTGTGAAATTTACATCTAATAGAATCTACAGCCAATTGAATATCGTTTATTTCAGGAACTAAACCTGTCCCAATCGACCATATTGGTTCGTAAGCTATGATTAAATTCTCTTGATTCGAATCAATTAAATCTAATTGTTCTGTAAGATAATCTGTTGTTTTTGAAGCTTCTTTTATTTGTAGTGGTTCTCCGACACATAAGATTGGCTGTAATGATTCTTGTTTTAATTGATCAAACTTTTGTTTAATTATCTCGTTTGTTTCCCTCAAAAATTGTCTTGCTTCTGAATGACCAATCAAACAATATTTTGCACCACAGTCTTTTAGCATTTCAGCTGAAAGTTGTGATGTGAACGCTCCAGACTCCTCATTTGAGACATTTTGTCCAGACAAAGTTAAACCTTTATTATCGAAAATTAGTAAATAGGGTGATGGTAAGGCAACTATGACGTTGTTAGCTGATTTTTGTTCGGCAACAAAATCTTTTATCCAACTTTCAATGAAATCTTTTGATCCATTCATCTTAAAGTTTGCGATAACTAACTTTGACATTACGAGATTAAACTTTCAATTTCTCCAAGAATAAAATCTTTATCTTTCTCAGTTTCTGCCTCAACCATAGCTCTAATTAGGGGCTGTGTTCCAGATTTTCTAACCGATATTCTTGCTTCAGGATGATTCTGTTTCAGTTTTTCAATACTCTCGATAAATATTTCAGATTCAATTACTTCAATATCAGAAACAGAAAAATTCTTTAAGCTTAATGGTTTGTAATCTATATTGTTTTTAATTCCTGCAAAATTAGTATCTAGTTCTTGCAGCGCAGCTAAAGTTTGAATTAACGCAATATTTGCATCACCACTCTCAGAGAACTCTCTTTGAATTACATGACCAGATGGTTCTGCACCAATATTTAGATTATGTTTTACCAATTCTCTTGATATATATTTGTCGCCCACATCCGTTCTCACAAAACTTACACCAAGCTTGCCAAGTGCTTCTACTATACCCTGATTCGACATTGTTGTTCCAACCACAGTATCTGAATGATCTTTGCCAATCATCTTATTGCGAGAAGCTAAAGTATATAAGATGTCGTCACCTGTAAAAATTGTACCTTTATTATCGGAAAGAACTAGCCTATCTCCATCTCCATCAACTGCTACACAGTAATCAAATTTATAATTCTTTGCATATTCAGCAAATAATTCTTGGTTTAGAACAGCGCTATTTTCGTTGATATTAAAGCCATCAGGATCGCAATTTATATTTATAGTTTTTGCACCCAATTCCCTCAACAACATAGGTGTGATCTTATAGTTTGCCCCATTAGCTGCATCCACAAGAATAGTTTTATTTTGAAGACTATTGTTGCCTTTCAAAGTGCTTTTACAGTATTCAACATATCTACCTGCTGCACTATCTATTCTGAAGGCTTTACCTAAATCCTTAGCGTTGACTGGCTTATTTGGATTTACAAGACGTTCTTCAATTTCTTGTTCCAAGTCTCTTGAAATTTTTCTGCCATATCTATTGAAGAACTTTATACCATTATCATAGTAAAGATTATGGCTTGCACTAATTACCACCCCAAATTGACCAGCATAAGTAGCAGTTAAAAAAGAAACAGCAGGAGTAGGAATTGGTCCTGCAAGTTTTACATCAATACCTGCTGAAATAAAACCTGCCTCAAGAGCTGCTTCTAACATATAGCCTGAAACTCTAGTGTCTTTGCCTATGATTACTGAATCATATCCTTTTTCTTTAATTACTTTACCTGTATGGAAGCCCAATCTTAAACAAAAATCAGGAGTAATTTCTGTATCAGAGGGGCCTCTGAATCCATCAGTTCCGAATTTCATTTAAGTACCTTGAATAGGTTTTGAAGAGCTTGAGACTTTTGTTTTTTTTGTTTTGTCTTGATCGTTATCATCACTTTTATCTCTCGGTAATGCGCCAGCCATAATATCAGAAATTTGATCTTGATCTATAGTCTCATGTTTTAATAATGCATCTGCCATGTTGTGTAATTTATCGAGATTTGCTGCAAGGATTGATCCAGCTTTTTCGTAGCATGACTGGATAATTGACCTGACCTCATCATCAATTTGTTTTGCTGTTTCCTCTGAAAAAATTCTTTTCTTTGAACCAGCAGATCTGCCAAGAAAAGGGTTCTCGTCTTCATCATCATATTTAAGTGTGCCTAATTTGTCTGAAAAACCCCACTTAGTAACCATATTTCTTGCTAAGTCAGTTGCTCTCTCAATATCATTAGATGCCCCCGTTGTAATACCATCTTTTCCGTTAATAATTTCTTCAGCTACTCGACCACCAAAGAGGCTGGTAATTTGGCTAACAAGAGCAGTCTTTGAATAGGTATAAACGTCTTCTTCAGGCAAGAACATTGTTACACCTAAAGCTCTTCCTCTAGGTATTATAGTCACTTTATAAACAGGACTATGTTCAGGTAAATTTAAACCGACTATTGCATGGCCAGCTTCATGATAAGCTGTGAGCTTCTTTTGTTCTTCATTAAGAATCATTGATTTTCTCTCAGATCCCATCATTATTTTGTCTTTAGCAAAATCTAATTCTGATTGTGAGACTTTTTTTAAATTTTTTCTGGCAGACAACAAAGCTGCTTCGTTAACTAAATTTGCAAGGTCGGCTCCTGAAAAACCTGGTGTCCCTCTTGCAATTACATTTGGTTCTACAGATTTATCAATCGGAACTTTCTTTAAATGAACGTTTAGAATTTGCTCTCTACCTTTGATATCAGGCAAACCTACCATCACCTGTCTATCAAATCTTCCAGGTCTTAGAAGCGCGGCATCAAGTACATCTGGTCTATTTGTAGCGGCAATAACAATGACTCCAAGATTTTCCTCAAAACCATCCATTTCAACTAGCAATTGGTTAAGTGTTTGCTCTCTTTCATCATGGCCACCACCTAAACCTGCTCCTCTTTGTCTTCCTACTGCATCAATTTCATCTATAAAAACAATACATGGTGAGTGTTTTTTGGCTTGTTCAAACATATCTCTTACTCTTGAAGCTCCAACACCGACAAACATCTCTACAAAATCTGAACCTGAAATGGTAAAAAACGGAACTTTTGCTTCACCAGCTACTGCTCTAGCAAGTAAAGTTTTTCCAGTACCTGGAGGACCAACCATTAATATACCCCTGGGAATTTTCCCTCCAACTTTGATAAATTTAGCTGGGTCTTTGAGGAAATCTACTAGCTCTTTTACGTCTTCTTTAGCTTCTTCACAACCAGCAACATCAGTAAAATTTGTTTTGACATGTCCGCCATCCAGAAGTTTTGCTTTGCTTCTACCAAAAGTCATTGGACCACCTTTGCCACCAACACCTCCCTGCATATTCCTCATAAATACAAAGAAAATTGCTAGAAGTAGTAGTAAGGGAAATGCGCCAATAAGGAGTTGTGACCACACGCTTGGTTTTTCTAGAGCTTCAAATGCTATTTCTACATCTGCTTCAGTGAGACTTTCATTAAGATCTTGATCACTAATATAAGCTGGCTTTTGGGTCGTATATTTTGTTCCATTAAATCTTTCAACTTCTACAGTCATTTGGTCGCCCTTGTAGACAATTGATTTAACCTTCTTTCCTTTAACTTCTTGCTTGAATTGAGAATATGTTAGTTCTTCTTTAAGTGAGCTTGCAGAGTAGTTATCCAGTAGCATGAACATCAAAGTTCCTGCCACTAACCAAAATAATATATTTCTCCCAAAGTTTTTCATGTTTCTTTTATTTAGGGACTAATCCTAACAAATAAACCTCAGCAGAAGAAGTTTTTGAAGCCTTAGGTTTTTCGACTAAAACTGTTTCAAAGCTATTCTCAAATTCTTTCTTTAATGATTTTAAATTTTGATTGGTAAATGTTTTTATTAGTAATGCTCCTTTTGTGCTTAGAATTTTTTTTGATAAATAAAGGCAAAATAAGTTCAATTCTTTATTTGCTTCATCATCAATTAATTTGATACCAGACAAGTTGACTGACATATCGCTGAGTATTAAATCTGGCTCAGTGCTCATATTGCTTATAAATACCTCAAATTCATTTGAGTAGAGATCTAGATTATGAAAATCAACGCCTTTTACTTTTTCCATTGGGAGTAAATCAAATGCATGACATTTCGTACTATCTTTTTTTAGTTTTGAAATTACTTGTGACCATCCACCAGGTGCGGAGCCCAGTTCAATTATCATTTTCGAATTCTCTATTAATTTCAGCGGATCATTAATTTGTAATAATTTATATGATGCTCTAGATCTATACCCCTCTTGTTTTGCTTTTTTAGCCCAGGTATCTTGTATTTCTTTCAAATTAATTTGATTTGAGTAATTTCGTATTCTTTTATGCCGCCAGGAGTATCTACTTCAACAAATTCTCCGAGTTCTTTTTTAATCAAGGATCTGGCTATTGGAGTAGTAAAGGAAATGGTATTTCTCTCAATATCTGCTTCTGCATCTCCAACTATCTGATAAGTTTTTTTCTCTTCTGAGTCTAAGTCCTTAATAGTTACAGTTGAGCCAAAAATTACCCTATCTTCAACTCCCATTGTTTTATATTCAACAACTTGTGAAACTGATAATACTTCCTCTAATTCTCTTATTCTTGCTTCATTAAGCCCCTGTTCTTCTCTTGCTGCATGATATTCTGCATTTTCTTTTAAATCTCCATGCGCTCGTGCTTCAGAAATAGCATCGATAATTTCTTGTCTTTTGATATTTTTTAAATGATCAAGCTCAGATCTGAGTTTAGACTGTCCTTCTGGAGTAATTGGCTTCTTTTCCATCTTTAAGATAATTGAAGTGGTTTATATTCCCAATTCTCCACTCCTTTCTCTAAAGATTCAACAATTGCGAACCCTCCGGAGATTGTTGTGGTAAAAAATATACTATGTTCTAAAGCAGATCTTCTTATGGAAAATGAATCTTTGATAGATTGTCTACCTTCTGTTGTATTAATAATCATATCTATTTCTTTGTTTAAAATAGCATCTACGATATGGGGCCTCCCTTCCATAACCTTATTAATAATTTTCACTTCAATACCTGCATCTGTAAGGGCCTTTGCAGTCCCTTTAGTAGCTACAATATTAAAACCCAAATTGACTAATTTAGAGCATAAATCAGGGAGATACTTTCTATCGCTATCTTTGACGCTCACAAAGATATTTCCATTATTCGGTATAGTTTCACCTGCACCCTTAATTGCCTTTCCAAAAGCTTCGCCAAAACAGTCACCTCTACCCATAACCTCTCCAGTTGATTTCATTTCTGGACCAAGAATAGGGTCAACTTTTCTGAATTTATTAAAAGGGAAAACTGGAGCCTTAACTGCATAATTAGTTGGCATTATTTCTGCGTCAAATCCAAGTTCACTCAATGATTTTCCAGCTATGACTTTAGATGCAATTTTGGCAAGGGAATTGCCAATACATTTTGAGAGAAAGGGTATTGTTCTTGAAGCTCTGGGGTTAACTTCGATCATGTAAAATTTATCATCCTTAATAGCAACCTGAGCATTCATAAGACCAACTACATTTAATTTTTTTGCAACTGCTTTAATCTCTTTTTTTAATGCGTAAAGCTGAGTATCTCCAACACTGTAAGGTGGAAAGGAACAAGAACTATCGCCAGAATGTATGCCAGCTTCCTCAATATGTTGCAGAACACCTCCAATAAGTGTTTTTTCACCATCGCAAATGACGTCGATATCAAGTTCAACTGCATCGTCTAAAAACTTTTCAATTAAAAGCGGATTATCATGTGATATGTTCGCAACTTTGGTCAAGTAATTATTAAAATCACTATCAGTGTATATCAGCTCCATTGCTCTTCCTCCTAAAACATAAGATGGCCTAACAATGACCGGATAACTTAATTCCATTACAGCTTTTTTTGCATCTTCAGCAGACTGAGCGATCCTGTTTTCAGGCTGCAGAAAATTAAAATCAGATAAAAAAGTTTTAAATTTTTCCCTGTTTTCAGCTATATCTATGGATGCAGGAGGTGTTCCAAGGATTTTTACGCCATTTCTTTCAAATTCATCAGTAAGTTTTAATGGGGTTTGACCACCAAATTGAACCACCACTCCATATGGATTTTCATGTCTGATAATTTCAAAGACATCTTCTGCGACTATAGGTTCAAAGTACAATTTATCCGACACATCAAAATCTGTTGAGACTGTCTCAGGGTTAGAGTTGATCATTATTGTTTCGATATTTTCTTCCCTAAAAGCTAAGGCAGCCTGAACACAACAATAATCAAATTCAATTCCCTGTCCAATTCGGTTTGGGCCACTTCCTAATACAATAATTTTTTTCTTACTAGAAACTTCTGACTCATTAAATTCATCGTAGGTTGAATATAAATAATTAGTTGTACTATCAAATTCTGCTGCACATGAATCAACCCTTTTAAAGACTGGGTGTACCCCTAATTGATATCTATGCTCTCGAACTTTTTCCTCATTTAGATTTAAGAGTTTTGCTATTCTTGCATCTGAGAATCCTTTCTTTTTAAAGAATTTCATTTCCTTAGCTTCGATCTTCTCTAAACTTGTTTCTTGAATGGACTTTTCGTCATCCACAATATCTTTAATTTGGTGCAGAAACCATTTATCAACTTTACAAGAAACAAAAACTTCATCCATGGACCAGCCTCTCCTAAAAGCGTCTGCAATAAACCATAAACGCTTTTCACCTGGAGTTGATAGCTCAAGTTTTAGTGCTCCATTACCTTCGTTTTCTTTTAGAATGCTCGATAATCCATTTAACCCATTCTCCATTGATCTAATAGCCTTCTGAAAAGATTCTTGAAAATTTCTACCAATTGCCATAACTTCGCCAACTGATTTCATTTGAGTCGTCAATCTGGGGTCAGTTTCAGGAAATTTTTCAAAATTAAATCTAGGGATTTTAGTCACGACGTAATCAATTGTTGGTTCAAATGAAGCTGGCGTCTTTCCGTCAGTAATATCATTCTTTAGCTCATCTAATGTGTAACCTACTGCCAGTAATGCTGCTACTTTTGCAATAGGGAAGCCAGTGGCTTTTGAAGCAAGTGCTGATGATCTGCTTACCCGAGGATTCATTTCTATCACAACTAAACGACCAGTTTCAGGATCTTGAGCAAATTGAACGTTTGATCCTCCAGTCTCTACACCAATTCTCCTTAAAACTTTGAAAGATGCGTCCCTCATTTCTTGATATTCTTTATCAGTCAATGTTTGTGCTGGTGCAACAGTGATTGAATCACCAGTGTGCACTCCCATTGGATCAACATTTTCAATTGAACAAACGATAATGCAGTTATCGTTTTTATCTCTGACAACTTCCATTTCAAATTCCTTCCAACCAACTAGAGATTCATCAATCAGAAGTTCTTTAGTGGGTGAAAGTTTTAAACCATTCATACAAATTTCTTCAAATTCTTTGAGGTTGTAAGCAATTCCACCTCCAGTCCCACCTAATGTGAATGATGGTCTAATTACACATGGCAACCCTATATCTTTGTGTATTTTCCAAGCGTCTTCCATAGAATGAGCAAAACCCGATCGCGGTGTATCAAGACCAAGCTCTTTCATGCATTTATCAAATTTCTCTCTATCTTCAGCATTATCAATCGCCTCTCTATTTGCACCAATCATTTCAACTGAGTGTTTTTCAAGTATGCCTCTTTTAGCTAAATCTAAGGAAACATTTAAGCCTGTTTGACCACCCATAGTTGGCAGGATTGCATCAGGTTTCTCTTTTTCAATAATCTTTTCAAGGGTATGCCAATCGACCGGTTCAATATAGGTTGCATCTGCTATATTAGGATCTGTCATAATGGTTGCTGGATTAGAATTTACCAATACAACCCTGTATCCATTGTCTCGCAAAGCTTTACATGCCTGTGTACCTGAATAATCAAATTCACAAGCTTGCCCAATAATTATTGGCCCTGAACCTACAATCAAAATAGTTTTAATATCTTCTCTTTTAGGCATTCATATCCTCGAAAAATTTTTCAAATAAAATCTCAAATTCTTTAGGTCCTGGACTTGCCTCAGGATGGCACTGAATTGAATAAAAAGGCTTTTCAATGTGTTCAATACCTTGTATTGAACCGTCAAAAAGGGATTTATGTGTAACAACAATATCATCTCTCTGCTCAACTTGAGCAACCGCAAAATTATGATTTTGCGAAGTTATAAAAACTGTATTATTTTTTAAATCGTGTACTGGATGGTTAGCACCATGATGGCCAAATGGCATTTTCTCAATCTCAAGGTTGTATGCTAATGACATAATTTGATGTCCTAAGCAGATGCCAAAAATTGGTATATCTAATTTCATCATTTCTTTTACTTCATTTACTGCTTCAGTTAAGACTTTTGGATCTCCAGGTCCGTTTGAGAGAAATATTCCATTTGGATTTAAAGCTTTTATATCTTTTGCACTTGTTGAAGGAGGTACAACTGTAATATCACCACCCATACTTTTCATTATTCGTAAAATATTTTCTTTAATACCAAAATCTACTGCCACAATCCTGAGTTTTTTTGGTGTTTTTGGAGCTCCGTATGCATATGGTTTTAACACAGCAACATTTTCAGTAAAATTTTTTCCGTCCATGGTGCCAAATTTCTTTATCTCAGAAACAGCCTCTTCATCAGTAAACAACTTTGAAGGATATATAGCTCCGATTTTACAACCTTCGTCTCTTAGAATTTTTGTTAGATGTCTTGTATCAATATCTGAAATACAAATTGTTTTTTGTTCAATTAAGAAATCCTGCAAAGACATTTTTGAACGATAGTTACTAGGAAAATCGCAAAAATTTTTGACCACCAAACCACGAGCAGCAATATTTTTAGATTCATTATCCTCAAAATTTATTCCTGTATTACCAATGTGTGGGTATGTAAAAGTTATTATTTGGCCGTCGTAAGATGGGTCTGTAAGAATCTCTTGATATCCAGTAATAGCTGTATTAAAAACTACTTCGCCAATACCAATTTTTTTAAATCCAAAACCAATACCTTCGAATGAAATTCCATTCTCAAGTAGGAGCTTTGCTGCAAACTTCATTTTCGCTTCCGAATACTATAAAGAAGTTAGAACATAATTTACAGATCATTTAGAATTAACCCTATGTCAATTTCAATTAAAAGTATAAAAGACATTGAAAAAATGAAAATTGCTGGTCGAAAAGCAACTAGTGTCTTGGAAATGCTAAAAAATTATGTCGTGCCTGGAGTAAGTACTGCCGAGCTAGATTCTTTAGCTTTTAAATTTATTACAGAAGAGTTGAAATGTATTCCTGCAAATATAGGTTATGGTGGCTTTCCCAAAACCCTTTGCACTTCAATAAATAACGTAATTTGTCATGGAATTCCAAGTGAGACAAAGATTCTGAAGGATGGAGACATAGTTAATATTGATGTTACCGTAATTGATGATGAGTGGCATGGAGATACCTCTCAAATGTATTTAGTTGGTAATGTTGCTCCTCATGCCAAACGGCTTGTGGATGTTACTAAAGATTGTCTTATTGCTGGTATAGAAGAAGTTAAGCCAGGCGCAAGACTCGGAGATATTGGTTTTGCAATTCAGAACTTGGCAGAAACTAATCATTATTCAGTAGTTAGGGATTATTGTGGTCACGGGATTGGCAAAGTCTATCATGAGGAGCCACAAATTATGCATTATGGTAATAAGGGTGAGGGATTAGAACTTGAAGAAGGAATGACTTTCACCATAGAGCCCATGATTAATTTAGGCACCTATCAATCAAAAGTTTTAAATGATGGCTGGACAGTAGTTACTAAAGATGGAAAACTTTCTGCTCAATGGGAACATACCGTTGCTGTTACAAAAGATGGTTATGAAATCTTAACTTTGGGAGAATAGAATATGAAGCTACCTATTGAAGCAAAAGGGATTCCAAGCCAAGATGAAAAAGGGTTGCTCAGCATAAGATATCAAAGTTTTAAACAATCAAATAATGCAACAAACGAGTTTATTTTAGATGAGAATTCTATTACTACCCATCTTGTAACAGATGAAGCTATTGAAGATATCCCTACGGCTTGGTTGAAGTTGTATTTATTATCTTTGAGATATTTCAAACCCAACGAACTAAACCTTGATAATATCTTTTCCGTGTTGCCTAACTTAGCGTGGACAAATAAAGGTCCTATAAGACCTGAAAAACTTAAAGGGCCTCTTTCTGATGAAAGTTTACAAATATATACACTCGATAAATTTCCACCAATGACAAATTTTGTAATGCCTGATGAAGTCAGAATTGCTGACACTTCAAGAGTGCGTTTAGGTGCTTATCTAGGCAAAGGCACAACTATTATGCATGAAGGTTTTGTAAATTATAATGCTGGCACAGAAGGTCCAAATATGATTGAAGGTCGAATATCCGCAGGAGTATTCATTAAAAAAAATTCAGATTTGGGTGGTGGATCTTCCACCATGGGCACCTTATCAGGAGGTAATGAAGAAGTTATTTCAGTAGGCGAAAGATGTCTGTTGGGTGCCAATTCAGGAATAGGAATTTCTTTAGGCAATAACTGTACTGTTGAAGCAGGACTTTATATTACTGCTGGAACGAAAATCACTCTCCTTAATGAAGGAAATAATATTGTTAAAGCTCGAGCTCTTAGCGGTAAAAATGGTATCTTATATTACAGAGACTCCACCACTGGGAAAGTTTGTGCAAAGACTAATGAAGGTGAGTTTCAGTTGAACGATGCTTTGCATAAGAATAATTAATATTGGAAATTCAATTAACACAAGATCTAGTTCGTAAAGAATCTATAACTCCCAATGATGCTGGTTGCCTAAAATACATTGAAGATTTCCTAAGTGAGCGCGCTTTTCAAAGTGAAATATTAACCTATGGCAGAGTAAAAAACTTATGGAGTGTAAAACGCAATTCTGGACCTCTTTTAGTTTTTCTTGGTCATGTCGATGTTGTGCCAACTGGTCCGGTTGAACAATGGGAACATAGCCCATTTTCAGGTTTTGATGATGGGACTTTTATAAATGGTCGAGGCACAGGTGATATGAAGGGTGGTATTGCTTGTTTTATGTCTGCTATCTCAAGAGTTAATGTCGATGATCTTAATTACTCAGTTGGTTTTTTAATTACTGCTGATGAAGAAGGTCCATCAAAAGACGGCACTGTAAAGGTAGTTGAAGAACTTATGAAGAGAAATGAGAAAATTGATTATTGTTTGATAGGTGAACCATCAACACTGGAGACAGTTGGAGACAACATTAGAATTGGCCGCAGAGGTTCAATAAATATAGAGCTGGAAATATTGGGTAAACAAGGACATGCAGCTTACCCAGCGAGGGTCGATAATCCAATACATAAAGTTGTGCCATTTTTGGATAAAATTTTGAGGGAAGTTTGGGATGAAGGTAATGAACATTTTCCACCAACATCCCTACAAGTAACTAATATCACTGCTGGTGTAGGAGCACACAACGTCACACCCAATAATTTAAATTTAAAATTTAATCTTAGGTTTTCAACGCAAATTACTGCAGAAAAAATTCAAGAGAAGATAAATTTATTTTTAACAAACGAGGGCATTAAACATAAAATTTCTTTTGATGTAAATGCAGAGCCTTTTTATTCTCAGCCAAAATTATTTACTAAAATTGTTAACAAAAGTATTCAAGAAATTCAGAATTTTGAAACTACTTTGTCATGTTCAGGTGGGACCTCAGATGGTCGATTCATAGCAAAAACAGGTTGTGAAATTGTGGAGCTTGGACCGAAATTTGAAACGATTCATAAAATAAATGAAAAAATAGAAAAGGGTGAATTGGAACGATTAACCGATATTTACCATCAAATCTTATTAAATCTAAATGAAGAGACAAATAACTAAACTTTTTGTATAGAATAGACATTGTCGAAACATGAGAATGAAAAAATTACTTACACTTTTTGCCCTTCTTGCACTTGCTGCCTGCAGTGATAAAGAAGAGCCTCTAGAAGAACTTTTTCTTGAACTGGATGCAAGTTCAGAAAATGTCGACTATGGTGATACTTTCACTTTGACCTGGCAATCAAATGCAAGTCAATGTTATGCAGGAGGAAGATGGTTTGGTGAAAAATCTACATCAGGCACTGAAGAAATAGAGATTAAAAGAGGTGGAATTAGTACATTCATCTTGGATTGCCGAAGAAATAATGATTTCATAAATCAGGCAGTAGCCGTCACAATTGTAAAAAATACTGTTGATCATTTTGTTTTTACAGAAAGAGCAGAAGAACCAGATTTTGTTGTGGAATATTCAGAGAGTGAAAAAGTTATTTTTGCAAGCCAAGCTCGAGGCGATATGAATGATGATACTCTTCCAGATATCGTATTTGGAGTTCAGCTGAGGGATATCAATGATAACAGCTTAGTCCAAACAAAATTTCTACAAATGCTTGGTGGTCCACTCCCAATAATTACTGAGATTGCTACAGATGAATGTAACGGAGTAAGTAACCTTGTTGCCAAAGATCTCGATCAAGATGGTTACACAGATGTTGTTGGCCACACTACAGACTATGAAAGACAAAACTTGAATACTTCAAAAATTTGCATTTTTAAGGGCACAGAGACAGGTCTAGTTTTAGATAATGAACATATTGCCAACGACACATCTCTTGATCTAAATAGTGCAGGCGTTAGAGCCGCTGCCTTAATAGATCGAAACAATGATGTCACGCTAGATTTATATTTAGTGGGTGATGGAAAAGAGTATTGGGTAGAAGTTGGAGCAACTGATGGTCCAAAATTTGAAGAATTCGATTATGACAATACTATTCTTGCTGATCAAACTATCACTGCAATGACTGCTTTTGATTTTGATTCCGATGCAAATGAGGACATTGTAATGACTGTCAACGATAATAATGGTTCAGGCAGATTTATTACTGTTCCAAAATCTGGTGATGGAACAAATTGGGCAGAAGCTCAAGCATATGAAAATATTCCAACTTTAAAATCCCTGCAAACAATCGTCTTCGATCAAGACACAGATATTGATGTTTTTGTTATGGGTGATGAGAACCCATCGAATGGTATTGATTTAAGTGCCAATTCTGTTTTTAGAATCTATGAAACAGGTGAAGTAAATATTTTAGAAAATATTGTTGATATAGATTTTACTAAACAAGCTACATCATCTTTAAGTAGGCATGTAATCTATGCCGATTACGATACTGATTTTGATGGAGGTGATTTGCTCGTTTCTTTCGAAGACTTTGGAGATAACTCGGCTAGCTTTCTTATAGTAGAAAAACAAGAAACAACCGACGAAGAGGATGTTACAACCTATAGTTATGTTGCTCTAGATAATGAGGAATTAGCTGTTGCAAATACACCTACAGAGCATGCATACACAATCTTTCTTGACTATAACAATGATTTTGACATCGATGTAGTGTTTGCTCTAAAAGGCGAATTAAATCCTGAGACTAACCTAAAAACTTTGAACTTTTATATTCAAACTAACGAATCAAATTAATTCTATTTTATGAATAAAAAAGGCGGTCATCTCTAACCGCCTTTATCTCAATAAATCTATATCTATGTTTTCGCAACTTTAGCTTTAGCTCCATCTGCTGATTTGGCTATACCAAAAACTGCAACTGCAACTAATGCGAGCCCAATCACTACATAGTATTGAATCATAAACTCGAATACTGGCGATATGCTTTCCAGCCCAGCATCAAGTGCTTCACCACCAAGCAAGCCTGCCAGAACACCGCCAATTGCTGATGCTAGGAACCACAAGCCAAACATCTGTCCAATATATTTACGCGGTGCATATTGAGCAAAAGCTGACAATCCTATAGGAGATAAAGCTAACTCTCCCCAAGTTTGTAATAAATAAGTAATGATTAACCATTGCATCCCAACAGGACTTACTTCCATTGCAAGCTGAACTGCATAAAGCATGACCGCAAAACTTAAGGCCATAAAAAATAAACCAATCGCAAACTTGACTGGTAGTGATGGATCTAAGTTCATCCTACCCAGATTCATCCAGATACCAGCAAATATCGGGGCAAAAATCACCACGAATATTGGGTTAGCAAATTGTAACCAGCCAATTGGAATGATAAAGCCGCCGACTGACAAATCAGTGTAGTCACGGGCAAAGATGCTCAAAGAGCTTGCTGATTGATCAAAGCCTGACCAAAAAGCAGCTGCACCAATAAATAAGATTAATAGTAAGAAAAGATTTTTCTTCTCAACTTGTGTTAATCCAGCAAAAAGAAATAAATAACTGAAGTAAACAAAAGCAACACCAGTTAAAAAGATTGCAAAATTCTCAGCAAATGCTTTTGGTTCAAAACCAATAATGCCCATTAAGCCCAGAGCTATGACTACTACCATCAAACCTGCAGTAATTTTTGACCATTTAATATATGAGTCTCTTTGCGCTTGTGGCATATCATTTGGTTTATTACCGGCTTCACCTAATAAATGTCTAAAATTCAGATATTGCAGCACACCAAAGAACATTCCTACTCCTGCAGCACCAAATCCCCAATGCCAACCAATCTTTTCACCTAAATATGAACAAATAAGGAAGCCTAATGTTGAGCCAATATTAATAGACATATAAAAAATGGTGTAACCAGCTTGAACTCGAGAGTCTCCTGGCTTATAAAGTTGACCAACTATAGTGGAAATATTACCTTTCAAAAGACCGGTACCTAAGACTACTAGTATCAAGCCCAAAAAGAAGGTTTCAGTCAATGGCATAGCTAGTGTAAAGTGCCCAAGAGCAATAATTATTGCCCCAATTAGTACAGCTTTTTGATGGCCAAGAACATTATCAGCAAGCCAACCGCCAGGTATGACCATAAAATAAACAAAACCAACATAAATACCATAAATTGCTTGCGCATCTATTTGAGATAAACCCAAGCCAGGATTAAAGCCGGTTACTGCACCAGTCATGTACAAAACTAGTAATGCTCTCATGCCGTAATATGACATTCTCTCCCACATTTCAGTAAAGAATAAAGTCACCATCCCTTTCGGATGACCAAAAAACCATGTATCGTTTGTTGTAAGATTTTTTTGAATACTCATAAGTACGAATTACATTAGCACATTATGGAAAATAAATTTACATATCCTGGCATTTTTTCACGTCTTATGTCTTTTACCTATGACATATTTCTAGTAGCTGCTTTGTGGTTTCTATTTGGATTTATTTTTCTTGGTTTATATAAACTAGTATTTTCAGAGAACGATTTTTTCCCCCCTCCAATTGGTGCATTGATAATTTTTCTAACGACAGCAGGATATTACGTTTATTTTTGGTCCAATGGACGCAATACGCTTGGGATGAGCACTTGGAATCATGAAATTATTTCAGATAATCAGACAAAACTCACTATCAAACAAGCTCTCAAAAGATTCTTGCTCTATGTGCTACTGAGCGTAATCGGTATGATTTGGATATTACTAGATAAAGAAAATAAATGTTTACCAGACAGAATTCTAAAATTAAAAATTGTTAAAAGAACAAACGCTTCCTGAAGGTGTAGTACAACAAAATTAACACTACTGGAAATGCTTGCAGATAATAAGGCAACATAAAAACTGAAATTGAATCAGCAAAAACTGACTCAACAAATCCATATATTAAGCAAGCTCCAAAACCGTATACCAAAATTCGGTTTACATTCAGAGTTTTTGCAAATGATAAAAGTATTTCAAGGCCTACTAAAAAGATCACGATGTAGCAGAGAAAATTTAGACTCCTTCTAAGTAATTCTGTTTTTGATACGAGGCTAAATTTTTCAAAAGAGGCAGATGAGTTCTCAATTAATTCTGTGAATGTGAGGTGCTTAATATTTTTGTTGTAGTTCAACTCGCTAAATTCACCGCTATATTGGTCAGTAATAGAAAGATTTCCCTCTCCATCAAAGCTAAGTGAGAGCTCCTCAGAAACCATCACAAAACTATTATCCTTTATTCTTTCGATCTCAATGATCACTGGCTGATTATCGTAGGAAGAAGACACTTTTGATTTTCTGAAATCTTCTGCATTTTTTGTTAGTTCAGGTATGACGTATTCATATGAAGCCATGCTAAAAAAAATTACGGGAGCAAAAATCATCAGAGCATATTTGGTCTTATTAAGCCCAGCTTGGCGTATGGTATTGAAGGCTCTAAGAAAGCCAGCATCAACAAATACTGCAAGAAAACCAACAACAGCTGCCAAGTAAATAAAACTCCTCATTCTATAGGGTTCTGTTGCAAGCAAATAACTTAAAGCATCTAAATATGAATAGTTATCGTTTATATCTTCTATTTCTGAAAAGAAATTAAATGAAAAATCAATCGCTGAAATTATCAGGAGTGCCCCAAGAAATGAAAGCATAGATTTTTTAAAAATATAACTATATGCCTTCATAGCCAAATCCTTTCTTTACTTTTTTGCTTGTTAGAACAAGGGCTAAAATTAAAACCATCAAATGCATCCAATAGAAATCAAATACTAAGGCTGCTAAATTGGTCACACTTACTTCAAAGGCAGACATTGCTAATAAAATATAGAGAATATTAAAGATTGCTAAGAAAAAATAAGTTTTCTCTCGCCCAAAAAAAGCGCTATAACTGGAAAAAACGACCGAAAAAATAAATGAAATTACGCAAAAAATTGGCAAGGTGAATCGGACAAAGATTTCTTTAAGATTATCCAATGTCAGGTTATTGAATAATGCTACTGTTGAAATATATTCATCTGAAGAGTAATCCTCAATCGGTATATTGGCTGTATTAAATTTTGAAATAACATTTCTTTCGTTATCAAATAAAAAACCATCATTCAAAATTAAACTAACTCCTGTTGGAGTATCTTCAATGACACCTGTATTTCCGTAAATAAAGGTTTCTATTGATTGGGAGTTTATGAAAATTAAATCTCGATAAACATCGTTATCCTTATTACCAAATACGTTGAATGTGTCAGCCTGCAATGAAACTAATCCATTGGGTGCAAGAATTTTTGAGGCAAAAGTATTATCTTTATCTAACAAATCTTCACCTTTGCTGGTGAAATAAGGTGCAACAAATGCACTCAAAAGAACAGACAGAGAAAATATTGCGACAAGAACGTATTTTTGACTGGATAAAAGTCTTCCAGCAGTCATAGATCCAGCAGTCAAAACAGTATCATGATTTTTAAAAATTGGTGTTAAAACAAAACCCAAGGCTAAAAAGACACTGATTGGAAAAACCAAGTTAATTAATCCTGGAGAGAACAAAACTAGAGCAAATAGTATGTTTTCAGCGGAAATTTTGCCTACTTCTGCCTGAGAAAGGAAGATATTGAACCTAGAAAGTAAAACTAATCCAAAAAGGACTAGAGAAACCCAGCAAATGTTTACTAT
>CENJ01044074.1_pt1 | contig 17908 bp, 12 predicted proteins | sample 356161 | NCBI WGS metagenome assembly CENJ01 (sample SAMEA2619531, study PRJEB7988) | marine metagenome | biome: marine biome (ENVO:00000447); feature: surface water layer (ENVO:00002042); material: "saline water (ENVO:00002010), including plankton (ENVO:xxxxxxxx)" | depth 5 m
TTGTTGGTTTCACTTTTTTTGTTTTCACTTAATACTTGTTCATCTGATAAAACTATAGTTAATAATACTCTGTTTAATAACGATGTCGAACTATACAATGAAGGGCTAAGATTATTAAAAACAAAAAGATTTGATGAAGCGATTGAAAGGTTTACAGAGCTTGAAATTCAGTTCCCTTATTCCGATTGGTCAGCAAGAGGACAAATGTTAATTGGGTTCTCACATTATAGTAATAGAGAATACGATGAAGCAATATTATCACTATCAAAATTTGCAGAACTCAACCCTGACCATCCTTTAGTTCCATATGCAATCTTTCTCAAAGGTTATTCTTACTATGAGAGAATTCCAAACATCAAACTTGATCAGGAATATTCATCAAAAGCACTAGAGGAATTCTTAGAATTAACGAATAGATATCCAAATTCAAAATATAAAAAAAAGTCATTTGAAATAATTAAAATCCTGAGAAATCATTTATCTTCAAAAGAATTATTAATTGGAAAATTTTATCAATCTAAAGGAAATTATTTAGCTGCAATAAAAAGGTATAAACAAATACTTAAAAAATATAAAAGATCTGTTCATACCCCAGAATCGCTCTATAGACTAATCGAATCCTATACTTCACTTGGTTTGGTTAAACAAGCAAACTATTTATATAAGATTCTTTCATATAATTTTCCTAAATCCTTGTGGAAAAAAGAGGGAGAAACGTTAGCAAAAAAATATAAAATCAATGTGAATCTTAAAAAGTATAATAAACAAGCAATTGATTTGGATAACTTGAAAGATAAAGATTTTGAACTTTTTTAATAATGCTAAAATATTTATCAATTAAAAATCTAATTCTAATCCAACATATTGAAATTAATTTTCAAAATGGACTATCAGTTTTTACCGGAGAGACCGGTGCTGGAAAATCAATGATTCTAGACTCTTTATCCCTTATCTCCGGTGGAAGAACAAAGTCATCTATAAAACCTGAAAAAGGTAAAAAAACTATTGTCACAGCAGTTATTGATATACATAATTTTCCAGAAATATTAAAAAGAATGGATGAAATTGGAGTTGAGGTAGATAACGAAATTATTGTGAAAAGAATAGTAGATGAGGGTGGAAGATCTAAATCTTTCATAAACGACACACTTGTAAGTCTAAATACATTAAAGGAGCTTACTGAAGATGTAATTGAAATTCACAGCCAATTTTCTGAACAAGGACTACTTGATAATACAACACATATAGACACACTGGACAACTTTGGAACTAATAAAGAGACGCTTAGTAAACTTAAAACACTTTGGGAAGATTTGAATTCTAAAGAAAAGTTATACAAAATTGAACTAGATGAATTCAAAAATTTGAATGATATAAAAGAAGCATACGATTACGATTTAAAAGAACTAAAAAATTTAAATCCAGTTTCTGATGAATTTGATGAATTAGAAAAAAAAAGAAAAATTATAAAAAATTTTATTAAAATTAACGAAACATTATCAAAAGTTAATGCTAATTTTACATCTGATAGTATTCCAGGAATTGAAAACCTAGCTTCGGAAAATTTGAAACTTTTAAATAGTATCGAAGAACTTTTAGATGAAGAGTCATCTAAGCAAATAAAGAATCTAGAATCAATGGTCCTAGAAATATCAGAGATTTCAAAATTCTTCCGAAATTATACAAACCTAGAGGACGGTAATAGATCGATTGATGATATTGAAGATAGAATATCGTTGTATAAAAAATTATCAAAGAAGCATAACGTTCGTGAAAGTGAACTATCTTCCATAGAAGAGTTAATAAGAAGTAAAATAATATTACTTAATGATGGAGAAAATAAACTTTTGGAAATAAAAAAAGATCTAGATGAAACAAAAAAAATTCTTGTCGACTATTCACAATCGATTAGTTTTCAAAGATTAAAAAATTGCATGGAGCTTGATACAAAGGTTAATAACGAATTTCTAGACTTAAAATTAGAAAATGCAAATTTTAAAACCTTTATTGAAAAAATAGAATATAATGCCAAAGGACAAGATAAAGTGACTTTTAAAATTCAAACAAACCCAAAATCTAAAATGGATGAAATAAAAAAAATCTCTTCTGGAGGTGAATTATGTAGAATAGCGTTGGCTTTAAAAGTAACAGCAGACAAGAATAAAACATCTATTCTATTTTTTGATGAAGTTGATAGTGGAATAGGTGGGGCTGTATCAGCTGCCGTAGGACAAAGGCTTAGAAGGCTAGGAGAAAATCGTCAGGTGTGTGTTATCACGCACTCTCCACAAGTGGCATCTTTTGGACAAAATCATTACAAAGTAAGTAAAAGTAAATTTGAAACAAAACTTGTAAAATTAGATAGTGAAGAAAGAGTAATGGAAATTGCACGTATGCTTTCTGCCAAAGAGATAACCCCCGAGGCTATTGAAGCTGCAAAAAAACTTATCCACGACTCTAAGTAAGATTAAAAGTTTTTTTTCTCAACCAAACCCTTTCTTCATTTGAAATGTGGGGCGAAATATTATTAAAGATAGTATTATGATAATTATTTATCCAATTTTTTTGTTTTGTATTAAGCATTCCTTTATCAATTAAGTTCTCCTCATAAGGAAACATCGTTAGTGTTTCAAAATCAAGAAAATTTTTAGTATCCGATTTTTTTACAAGAACTAAATTTTCGATTCTTATTCCATATTCACCATTTTTATAAAAACCAGGTTCATTTGAGACTATCATCCCTTCTTGTAATTCTACGTTACTATAATTCTTTGATATGGATTGCGGACCTTCATGAACATTCAAAAAGCTCCCTACTCCATGACCAGTACCGTGATTGAAATCAACTCCATTTTCCCAGAGAGAAAATCTTGCTAATGAGTCAATCTGATATCCTTTAGTTCCTATTGGAAACTTAATCATACTAAGGTTTAGATGACCAATTAATACTCGAGTGTACATCTCAGTAAATTCCTTTTTTGGTTTTTGTTTCCCTAGAAATATTGTTCTGGTAACATCAGTTGTACCTCCATAATATTGTCCTCCAGAATCACACAAATAAAGTTGACCTTTTTTTAATTTGTTACTGTTTTTTTCGTTAGGTTTATAGTGAATGATTGAACCATTACCTCCAACGGCGGAAATAGTGGGAAAGCTTAGCGAAAAATAATCGCTATTCTCTTTTCTTAGATCTTCTAATTTACTTGCAACTAAAAATTCATTTAATCGTTCATTAAATTTTTGATTACTAAGCCAATAGAAATATTTCGTTAGACTAATACCATCCTTAAGATGAGCACTTTTACTGTATCTAATCTCAGAACTATTTTTTCTGGCTTTCATTATTTTACACGGGTCTTGACCAATAGTAAGTTTATTTTTGCTATTTTTTAATAAATTATAATAGAAATATGAAACATTTGAGTCAAGATAGATGCTGTCTTCTTTACTTATTTTACGTAAATGAGTGTCAAATTTAGAGGATGAAATGAAACAAATTAATTTATCATTTTTCATCATTTTCATAGGAACTTTTTTCAAATCCATAAAAACATATAATTTCTTCTTTGTAGCAATCAATCTACTAAGAACTAAAGGAGAATTCTCAAGATCATACCCTCTTATATTTAAAAGCCAACATATAGAGTCCGGAGATGTGATAATGATGAATTTGGAATTAAGATTTTTAAAAAGATTCCGATGTTTTTTTGATACAGAATCACCAACAAATTCATTCTTAAGTTTAAAAATTTTCTTTATTTTTAAAAGGGGACGATCTTTCCATAGTGAATATATTAGATCCTTTGCATCATGTTCTATTCCTTTATTATCGTTACAAGTTGCTTTTATAAGCTGAGCTAGAAATTTATAATTGAAGGTCTTGAAATCTAGAAGAATTTTCTTTCTAACAAGTTTTTCTTTAGCAAAATCAAAAAAGTTGGTTTTGGGCATCTCAATTATTTTAAAGGAAGAGTCTATTTCTTTTTTTGCTTGTAATGTGTATCTGCCGTCAGTAAAAAAATAATTATTTTTTTTACCAATTAGCGCAATACCATTTGATCCTGTAAAATTGGTTAGCCATTTTAACTTCATGCTTGAATTTGGTGTATATTCATTAAGAAATTCGTCAGTTGAATTAACTAAATAATAGTCAAATTTTGTTTTTAAGAATACTTTTTTAAAGCTATGGAAATTTAACATTTTAATACTTTCTAAATACTAAGCAAGCCCAACCATTTAATTTCATTGAATCATATAATCTTAAATTAAAACATCGTAACAAGACAATGAAATAGTTGATTTGTGAGTCCAAAATACCCGATATGAAATAAAAACCTCGTCTTTTAATATGTTTACAAACATTAGTAATAATACTTTTATGTTCATTTAAAAGTAAATTTGCAACTATTAAGTCAAATTTTTTTTTTTTTAAGTTTATATTATTCATTCCAAAACTTTTAAAAAATAACAAATTGTTTAATTTATTAATTTTTTTATTCTTTTCAAAATTATCTTTTGAGTCTGAAGAAATATCTGTAGCGTAAATTTTTTTCTTCAATTTTTTGTTTAAAATAAATGACAAAATTCCAGTACCTGTACCTATATCTAAAGGAAAGTTAAAAACAATCTTTTTATTCAATTTTTCAAAAATTTTTATTATTAGAATTGTTGACTGATGACTCCCAGTACCAAAGGATAAACCGGCTGGAATAATAATTTTATTTTTTGTTGTAGAAATATCTTTGAAACCTTGATGAAAAATAAACAATTCAGTTTCGCTACTTATATCTTTTTTTTTTACTTCTTTGATCCAATTTTTAACCGAAACTTTTTCTAGTGTGTAATTCACGTCGATGCAAATTTTTTTAAGTAAAGGAATATCCTGATCTAATTTATCTGAAAATATTTCAAATTTTACACTTTCATCTAAAAATTTATATGAGAGATTTTCAAAGTAGTAAATTATTTTAGAAATTTTTTCATTTCTTTTTTTAGAAATTATAAAGTTGATTTTTTTCAAATTTTTAAAGTTTCTTTACATAGTCTGAGAATATTTTTGTGATCTTATCGTCATTTTCAAACCTTATATGCAACTGGTCATCATATATTCCTAATACTAAACCTTTACCAAATTGGTCATGAGAAACTTTATCACCAATGTCGAACTTTGTATTAACTAAGCTTGACAGTTTTTGTTTATCTACTTTTTCTTTAGTTGATATTTTTAAAACCTTACAGTTGTCATCTGGAAGTTCAGATAGAAATCTTGAAGGTATTGACCTGTAAATAGAGTAATTATATTGTTTTCTGAAGTTAACGTATGATATATATAAGTTTTTCCTTGCTCTCGTAATTCCCACATAACCCAGCCTTCTTTCTTCCTCTAGCCCTTTATTTCCATTTTCATCTAAACTTCTTTGATTTGGAAAAATTCCCTCTTCCCAACCAGGAAGAAATACATAATTAAATTCCAGTCCTTTGGCACTGTGCAAAGTCATTAATGATATTTTTTCCAAACCATCAGAGTTACTTAGAATATCAGTAAGTAAACTTACCTCTTCTAAAAATTCATAAATAGAATTTCTATTCTTAATATCTGATACAAGTTTTTTTAGATTCTCAAGTTTTCCATCAGCCTCAGGAGTTTTGTCTGCTTGAAGCATTTCTATATAACCTACCTCCTCCAAAAGTGAGCCAGCGACATCTGAGTGATCGTCTTTTTCTAGCATTTTACTATGATTATTTAATATCTGTAAAAATTGCTTACTTTTACTTAGTTGTTGGTTTTTCATATCTTTTAAATCAACCAGACGATCTAGTGCCTCATATAAAGAAGTATTTTCTTCATTTGAAAACTCATACAATCTTTGAATAAATACTTTTCCCATACCTCTCTTTGGAGTATTAATTATTCTCTCAAAGGCTAAATTATCTGATTTATTAATGAGCAATCTAAAATAAGATAATGCATCTTTTATCTCTGCCCGTTCATAAAATCTTAAACCACCTACAACTCTATATTTTATACCTTCTTTTAGAAATCTATCCTCGATATCTTTAAATTGAAAACTTGCACGAGTTAAGATTGCTATATCCGATAGTTTAACTTTATTTCTATCTAGGTTTCTTATCTCTCTCGCTATATATAATGCTTCAGCTTCATCATTTTCTAAATTTAGGATCTTTACAGGCTCACCATTTGAGTCTGAAGTCCATAAATCTTTTCCAATTCTCTCTTCATTCTCTGATATTAATGAAGATGCTGTTTTCAGGATATTACCTGTTGATCTATAATTCTGTTCTAATCTTATTATTTTTGCGTCTACAAAATCTCTGTCAAAATTTAGAATATTCTTCAACTGGGCTCCTCTCCAACCGTAAATAGATTGATCCTCGTCCCCTACACAGCAAATATTTCGTTTTTCTCCTGTTAATAATCTTAAGAGCATATATTGTGCTCCATTAGTATCTTGATACTCATCAACTAAGATATATTTGAATTTTTTTTGGTAAAAATTTTGAATCTCTGGGTTCTTTTTAAATAATTTAACGGGAAGAGTAATCAAGTCACCAAAGTCTACAGAATTAAAATTTTTAAGTCTTTCTTGGTAAGCCTTATAAATCATCCCAAATTTTCCATCTGTTTTAACTTCAAATTCATGATTATTAATATCTTCAGGCAATAATCCTAAATTTTTTGCTTGATCAATCATATAAAGAAAATTTTTTGGAACATATCGTTTTTCGTCTAAATTAAGAAAGCTGATAACTTGTTTTAGTAGTCGCAACTGATCAGAAGTATCTAAGATCGTAAAATCATTTTTTAAATTTACAAGATTTGAATGTTTTCTTAGGAATCTAACTCCAATTGAATGAAATGTCCCAATAAACATTCCCTCAACAGGAATATTAAGGATCTTTTCTACTCTTTGTTTCATTTCTAATGCTGCTTTATTTGTGAAAGTCACAGCAAGTATTTCATTAGTCTTCGCTAACCTTTTATAAATCAAATTAGCCAACCTTGTAGTCAAAACTTTTGTTTTTCCTGTGCCTGCACCAGACAATACTAGTAAAGGGCCATTTGTTTCACTCACAGCTATCCTTTGCTGTTCATTTAAATTTGTGACAAAATCTGGTTCTGGAATTGATATTTTGTTTTTTTTAAAGTTCATTCTTAATCTTCAACTGAATATCCAAGTGATGATGATAACCACTTTTCTACAATTTTTTTATTAACACCTTTTCTCTTCGCATAGTCTTTGACTTGATCTTCATAAACTTTACCAACACCAAAGTAAGCAGCGTCAGGGTTCGAAAAATAGAAGCCTGAAACTGAACTAGAAGGTGTCATGGCAAAAGATTCTGTTAATTTAACTTTTATATTCTCATCAGCTTTAAGTAATTTAAATAATGTTTCTTTTTCTGTATGGTCCGGGCAAGCGGGATAACCTGGTGCTGGTCTAATGCCAATATATTCTTCACTTATTAGTTGATCATTGGAAAAATTTTCACCATTTGAATAGCCCCAGAATTTCGTTCTAACATCTCTGTGTAACATCTCCGCTAAAGCTTCTGCAATTCTATCTCCTAAAGATTTGACTAGTATTGAATTATAATCATCATTTTTATCTTCGTAATATTTTGCTAATTTTTCAATACCCTCACCTGCTGTTACTATGAAACCACCGATATGGTCTTCAATGTTTGTTGAAGTGGGGGCAACAAAGTCTGCAAGGCAAAAGTTTGCTCTTTCTGACTTAGATCTGTCAACTTGTTGTCTTAAAAAGAAAAGCCTTGATATCTCAACCTTATTCTTTTCATCAAAAATTATTATGTCGTCCCCAACTGAGTTTGCTGGCCAAAACCCAATGATAGCCTTTGGTTTGGTAAGTTTCTCTTTAGTGATTTTGTTAAGCATTTTCTGAGCATCTTTCCAGAGGTCTGATGCAGCCTTTCCAATAATCTCATCTTCGAGAATCTTAGGAAACTTTCCATATAATTCCCACGCCTCAAAAAAAGGATTCCAATCGATAAATTTAGATATTTTTTTTATACTTATATTCTGTTGGAAATTGATTTGTTTGATTTTGGGTATCGGAGGCTTATAACTACTCCAGTTAAACTGAAACATATTCTTTCTGCAGTTTTCTAAATTATTTAATGAAGATTTCTTTTTTTTAAAATAATTGCCTCTTAAAGAGGAATACTCTTTTGCCAATGAATCGATAAATGGCTTAACCTTGTTTTTTGAAATTAGATTCGATGCTACTGCAACAGCTTTGGAGGCATCCGTAACGTGACAAACCCCAGAATCATACAAAGGATCAATTTTAATTGCCGTGTGAATTTTACTTGTAGTTGCACCGCCTATCAGTAATGGTTTAGTAATATTATTTCTCTTTAATTCACTCGCCACAAAACACATTTCATCTAAACTTGGAGTTATTAAGCCAGACAATCCTATAAGGTCAACATTTTCTTTAATTGCCGTCTCTATGATTTTATTTGCTGTAACCATAACTCCCAAATCAATTATTTCAAAATTGTTACATTGTAAAACAACACCTACTATATTTTTGCCAATATCATGAACATCACCTTTAACAGTAGCTAAAAGAATTTTTCCTTTTCTTTTAGCCTTTTCTCCCTTGTCATTTTCCATAAAAGGCAACAGGTAAGCAACTGACTGCTTCATGACTCTTGCCGACTTAACAACTTGAGGTAAAAACATTTTTCCAGAACCAAATAAATCTCCTACAACATTCATTCCATCCATAAGAGGGCCTTCAATTATCTCAAGTGGAGACTTATAATTTTTTCTTAAACTCTCGGTATCACTTTCAATGAATTCATTAATGCCATTTACTAGCGCATACTCTATTTTTTTTTCTAGGGTGTCTTTTCTCCACTCATTTGTAACCTTTTTTTTCTCTACATTTCCTGAGTACTTTTTTGATACTTCAATAAGATTTTCTGTTGCATGGTTAGACTTATTAAACAAAACATCTTCGATTGCTCTCTTAAGATCTTTGGGAATCTGCTCATAAATTGTAATTTGTCCAGCATTTACAATTGCCATATCTAGTCCGTATTTTATAGCATGATATAAGAAACAAGAATGCATAGCTTCTCTAACTTGATTGTTTCCTCTGAAACTAAACGAAACGTTTGACAAACCACCAGATACCTTTGCGTAAGGAAGGTTAGACTTTATCAATTTTGTTGCTTCAAAAAAATCTAAAGCATAATTGTTATGCTCATCAATCCCGGTGGCTACTGCAAAAATATTAGGATCAAATATTATATCCTCAGGTTTAAAATTTATCTTCTCAACCAATAATTTATAAGCTCTTTTGCAAATATTATATTTCTTCTCAGTATTATCTGCCTGGCCCTCTTCATCAAATGCCATTACAACAACTGCACAACCATAGGACTTTACTTTTTCAGCTTGGCTTAAAAAATCCTTTTCTCCTTCTTTTAAGCTAATTGAATTAACAATTGCTTTACCTTGGATGCATTTCAATCCAGCTTCTATAACCTCCCATTTAGAAGAATCAATCATGAAAGGAACTTTTGCAATATCGGGCTCTACAGAAATTAAATTAAGAAAAGTTTGCATTGCTTTCTTTGAATCAAGCAATCCTTCATCCATGTTTATATCGATAATTTGGGCCCCATTATCAATCTGACTTTTTGCTACCGCTACAGCTTCTTCATATTGTTCAGACATAATTAAGTTTTTAAATAAAGCTGAACCAGTAACATTTGTTCTCTCACCAATATTAATAAAATTTATGTTTTTATTCATACTAAAACTTGAAAGACTCGAGTCCAGAAAGTCTCAACTTAGGATCAAAAGTCTTTTTTTTTCTTGGTTTAATATTCCTTACTTTTTGAGCCATCAGATTTATGTGGCCTGGTGTTGCACCACAACATCCGCCGATGATATTTATATAACCATTTTGACTCCATTTTTTAGCAAAGTTTGCCATTGAATCTGGAGTTTCATCATACTCACCAAAGGCATTCGGCAACCCAGCATTTGGGTGAACACTAATAAAACTTTCAGATATCCTGTCTAATTCAATTATATACGGCTCCAGTTCCTTCGGCCCTAACGCACAGTTTAAACCAACACTCAATGGATCGACATGCAAAATAGAATTATAAAATGCCTCTATAGTTTGACCAGATAATGTTCTGCCTGATAAATCTGTAATAGTAGCAGAAATCATTATTGGAACATTTTTTTTTGATTTTTTGCAGGCACCTCCAATACTACTGAGTGCCGCTTTGGCATTAAGAGTATCAAACACAGTTTCAACCATAATAACATCAACCCCAGCTTCAATTAGGGCCTCTGATGATTTTTCATAATCACTGTATAGTTCATCGAACGAGATATTCCTAAATCCTGGGTTGTTAACATCTGGAGACATTGAACAGGTTCTATTTGTAGGACCTAATACTCCAGCAACATATTTAGTTTCGTTTGGATTTTTTATTAAGAAATCATCGACTGCTTTCCTAGCAATTTTTCCACCACTAAAGTTTAAATCATATGAGAAATCTTCACATTTATAGTCAAATTGCGATGTTTTTGTAGAATTAAATGTATTGGTTTCTATTATATCAGCACCTGCTGAAAGATACTTTGTATGAATATCATATATTATTTTTTCTTGAGTTAAATTTAGAATATCGTTGTTACCCTTAAGGGAGATGCTAGAAGATTCAAATTTTTTACCCCTAAAATCCTCTTCTTTTAAATTTTCATTTTGAATCATTGTTCCCATTGGGCCATCAAGAATTAATATTTTTTCATTTAATGCTTCTTGTATTCGTTTCATGTATCATCCTTCAATATCCTAATTCCAAGAATATGACATATAGCGAAAGATAGATCAGCCCTATTAAGTGTGTAGAAGTGAAAGTCTTTAATCCCTGAAGAAATAAGTTTCATACACTGGTCATAAACTATAGTAGTGGCGACAAGCTTTCTAGTTTCAATATCAGAGTCCAAACCCTTAAACATTTCAACTAATGATCTTGGTACTTTGCAATTCATTTTTTTTGCAAATTCCATTGTTCTCTTACAGTTCGTAACTGGAAGAATTCCTGGGATAATTGGGATTGATATTCCTCTTTTTATCGCTCCGTCTAAAAAATCAAAGTAACTGTTAATATCAAAGAAGAATTGGGTGATTGCTTTATTAGCACCTAAATCGATTTTCATTTTTAAAATATCATATTCTTGTTCTATTGATCTAGAATCTGGATGTTTTTCAGGATATGCAGATACAGTTATTTCAAAGTCAAATTTTTTCTTAAGAACTTTGATCAAATCGGTGGCAAATCTTAGCTCATTTTTTCCTTGTTTTACTTTTGGAGTATCTCCTCTAAGCGCAACGATGTGCTTGATATTATTACGCCAATAATCATCAGCGATTCTTTCAATTTCTTTTACTGAGGTATCAATACAAGTAAGGTGGGCTGCTGGCGTAAGACTTGTCTCTTTTTTTATTTCTTTTACTAGTTTGTGAGTATTTTCCCTTGTTGACCCTCCTGCACCATACGTAACAGAAATAAATTTTGGTTGTAGAGGCTCTAATCTTCGAATATTTGACCACAAAGAATCTATAGACACCTTATTTTTAGGAGGGAAAAATTCAAAAGAAACATTAATGTTATTCATGGAAAAGCTTTATTATATATATATATAATTAATAAGAAATAATTTAATTGTATTTTTTTGTCTATTTTTTTATTAAAAATAGTGTAATATTTGTAGTAATAATATATGGTAATATTTATGTTTATTTCTAGTTCAAAAATATGTAAACTTTTATTGCTGGCTTTGGTTATAATTTCCATAAGCGCAAACCCAAACACTACAGAATCAAAAAATATCGGCGAAAATGACCCTTTCGAGGGTGCCAATCGTAATATATTCAAATTTAATGAGAAGTTAGATGACTATTTTTTCAAACCAGTAGCTAAAGGTTGGAGAAAACTTCCTGATATCCCGCGAAAACCTCTTACAAATTTAGCTGATACAGCAAAAGTCCCAGTTAGTCTTGCAAATGCTATACTTCAATTGAATAAAGAAAGTATTGGGAATATTTTAGGAAGATTTCTAGTTAATATGACTTTTGGTTTAGGTGGTATTTTTGATGTAGCAAGTACTGATAATTTTGGTAATATGCCTAATACACATGAAGATTTTGGTCAGACCCTTGCGGTCTGGGGTGTTCCAGACGGGCCATATGTGATGTTACCGATTTTTGGTCCATCGAGCATTAGAGATAGTGTTGGGATGGGTGTTGACGCAGTTACAAACCCTCTATCTTTTGCATATAGGATGAATGGTATTGGTTTGGAAGGTAGACTTGGTGGTCCAGTTGTTAGGGGAGTAACTACCAGGGAAAAATACCTTGACTACGTTGATGAAATGAAAGCTGGGTCACTTGATTGGTATGCAACTATGAGAAGTTTGTATAGACAAAAAAGAAAAAAAGAAGTTTCTGGTAATTTAGAAAATGAAAAAGTTAGTTTTGATTTAATACCAACAGATGTTTACGAAGATGATATTTTGAATTCTGAAATTGTAAATTTGGATGATGAAACTAAAAATGTGGTTGAAACTGAGTCAGTTAAAACTAAGCCGGTCAAAACTAAGTTAGTTAAAACTAAGCCGGTCGAAACCAAGTTTGTTGAAGAGGTTAAGATAGCGAGTAAGAGATATTATAATGGAATACTACCTTCCTCTAACTATCCAGCATTTAATGAATCAAGAGTAAATCTTATCGAATGATTAAAGGGATAGGTTATGTATAAGTTACTAAACTCATTTGTAATTATTTTTAGCTTATTTTTTATTTCAAATGCTAGTGCAGATCCAAATGCAGAAAATAGTAAGATTTTTCTTGAAAAGCTTGGCAAAGAAGTTATTGAGACAGTTTCCGATGAAAGACTATCAGACAATCAGAGAAGAACAAACTTTAGATACTTATATCTTAACGCTTTTGACAACTTTTATATCTCTAGATTTGTTCTTGGAAGGTATTGGAAAAGGATTGATAAATCCGTGAAGGAGGAATTTGTCAAAACTTTTAACGATTATATAGTCTCTACATATGCACCGAAGTTTAAAGGTTGGCAAGGTGAATTTAAAGCAGTTAACTCTTTGATGGAAAAGAATTTTTACAATGTAAAAATGAATATTATAAACAAAGATGGACCAGTTTTGAATCTCATTTGGAAAATATATTTAGATAAAAATAAAAACTTCAAAATCTTGGATGTCAATATAGATGGTGTCAGCATGTTGGTTACACAAAGAGCCGAATTCATGTCTGTTATAAAAAATAATCCAAACGGTGTCGTTGGTCTGATTGAAGCCATGAAGAAAAAAATATCTATTTAAATTTGATCCTCATCTTAAATTAAAATATTTGTAATGGTAGGCCCGGAGGGACTTGAACCCCCGACAACACCGTTATGAGCGGTGCGTTCTAACCAACTGAACTACGGGCCTTTATAAACAAACTATATATTATCTTTACAGAAGTTTAGGATAATCTCCAGAAAAATTTATTTAATTAGATTATTGTTTTAATCATGAAATTAAAATAATTAATTATCAAGAAAACTTCTAAGTTTTCTTGATCTACTTGGATGTTTTAGCTTTCTCAAACCTTTAGCTTCAATTTGACGAATTCTTTCTCTTGTTACAGAAAATTGTTGCCCAACCTCCTCTAATGTATGATCAGTATTCATTCCAATACCAAACCGCATTCTCAAGACTCTTTCCTCTCTTGGAGTCAAAGTTGAAAGAACACTAGTGGTTGTTTCTCGAAGATTATTTTGTATTGCAGCATCCAAAGGCAGTTTAATTGCTTTATCTTCTATAAAATCACCCAAATGACTATCATCTTCATCCCCTACTGGCGTCTCTAAACTAATTGGTTCTTTAGCTATTTTTAGCACTTTTCTAACTTTTTCAAGTGGCATTCCTAACCTTGAGGCTAATTCTTCTGGTTGCGGTTCCACCCCATTTTCGTTAAGAATCTGTCTCGATACTCTAACTAGTTTACTAATTGTCTCTATCATATGTACAGGAATTCTTATTGTTCTAGCTTGATCAGCTATCGAGCGAGTGATTGCTTGTCTAATCCACCATGTAGCATAAGTTGAAAATTTATAGCCTCTTCTGTATTCAAACTTGTCAACGGCCTTCATTAGTCCAATATTACCCTCCTGAATCAAGTCTAAAAATTGAAGCCCCCTATTAGTGTACTTTTTTGCAATTGATATAACCAATCTTAGATTAGCTTCGATCATCTCTCTCTTGGCTTTTCCTGACTCTCTTACACCTTGATCAATCAAACCAGAAATTTCCTTGATCTCGGTTATAGTCATTGATGTTTGAGTAGTTATTTCTTTAAATTTATTTATTATTTCCTGAGTTAATTCTTTTTTTGCAAAAGAATCCCACTTTTTATTACTTTTTTTGGAAAGATTCTTGAGCCAGTTTTTATTTGTACTATTTTTTTCATATTCTTTAAGGAAATCGCTCTTACTTATTCTTAATTTATTAGCTAATTCAAGAAGTCTTCTTTCTCCTTTAATTATCAACAAATAATGGCTTTTATGATTTTCAACCACATCATCAATTCTATTTTGATTAATGAAAAGGTTCATTACCAAATTTGATACAGTAACTTCAGAATTTTTAATCTTCTTTTCTATTTTTAAATCAATTTTTTTGTTCGAAAACTTTAGTTCAACATACTCTTCTTTTACCTTTTTAAACTTTTTAAAAGTTTTAGAAAATTTATCTAGATTTTCAATTATAATTGGTCTTAAATTTTCTTCTTTTTCTAATATTGATAAGTCGCTTGAATCATCGTTATAATCTGAGCTTTCATTTTCATTTTCTTGATCATCATTATCCTCTTTTGAATCAGCCTCTTGTTCTGGCTCCTCATCAGAATTTTGATAAAGTTCTTCACCTTGTATTTCATTAAATTCTTCTTCCTGCTCTCCATTAACATTTCTAAATGTAAGGTCGAGATCAATGAAATCCCTCAACTGTCTCATATCATTTTTATATTCATGATAAAATTTATCAATGAAACTCATTGAGATGAATGATTTTGAAAAAGCATCGTTAGTCTTACGTTTTCCACTCTCAATTCTTTTTGCAATCTCGATTTCACCTATTCTAGATAAAAGTTCAACATTTCCCATCTCTTTCAAATACATCCTGACAGGATCATCTGTTCTACCTCCATCAGATTGTTCTTTTTCGGTTTCCTTTGAACTATTATTTTTCTCTTCTTCTAAACTTTGTGCATCAGTATCTTCTTCATAAATCTGTATGTTAAGACTTTCAACTTTAGAAAAAAACTCTTCTTTGTCATCAAACTTTTCATTTTCTAGTGCTTGTTCACATTCATTTCTAAGTAAAAAACCAGCTTTTTTACCCTTACTTATAAGTTTTTTCAACGATTCCCCACTTTTGTCTAAAAGTGGTTCTTCAACTACATCTTTAATATTTTTGGAGATAGACTTTACCATGAATGATTTCTTATACACATATTATATGAATAAAATATGAATATTAATCAATCTTTTTATTCTGAATATTATTAATTTCATTATTTAAATTCTGAAATTTGAGCAGTAAATTTTTTGATGAATCTTCATCACCTATTAACAACTTTTCCTTTACTATTTGTCTTTCTTTTATGAGGTTTGGTAACCTTATATTATTGATAATATTAAGAAAGAATATTTCTTTATCATTTTCCTCTATTTTTTCAATATGTGAGCTTTTTAGAATATTAATTTCATTAAGTGAACTATCAGAAAAAAGATTTTCCAATTGTAATTCATTTTCACTTCCAGATTTATCTTCTGAAAGTAATTGAATAATTTGGTTTTTTTTTCTTTCCAAATTTTTATCACTAAGCTGCAAGTTGGAAATCTCCTCAAAATATTTCATGAGTATTTTTTTTTCCGTAATTAATATTACAATTAAGATCTTCTCATTTAAATTTTCAATAACTTCTGGTTGATTTAAAATTTTTGTTTTATTTTTACCAAATGAATTGTGTTTCCATAGAAATTTATCTTTTTTATTTTTTAAAAACCTGGAATATTCTTTTGCTACTATACTACTAGCTATTTTTGAAACGTAATATTCAATTTTTTGGTCAATTGTTGCAATGAACTCTGGTGTAAGTTCATTTATTTCATCTAATATCAAAGACCAAATTAATTCTGATAAATTTAGCGAATCATTCTTTAATTCTAGAAAGGCCTCTTTACCTCTTTCGGTTAAAAATTGATCGGGATCTAAGTTATTAGGAAGAAAAATAAATTTTAAGGATTTCCCTGGAATTAAATAGGAGAGACTTTTTACAGCAATATTTTTTGCTGCATTTACTCCGGCATTATCTCCATCAAAACAGATGAACGGTATATCAGTATAGTACCAAATTTTTTTTAGCTGGTTCTCTGATAATGTAGTACCTAAACTTGAGACTGCATTTTTTATTTGAAATTCATGCAGTTTTATTACGTCCAGATATCCTTCAACTAAAAAAATTTCTTTCTTAGTTCTTATAAAATCAATATTTTGTTTTAATCCAAATAATATGTTACTTTTTTTAAACAACTGGCTTTCTTGAGAGTTAATGTATTTAATTTTAGAATTGCTGATTGTTCTTCCACCAAATCCAACAATCTTTTCATCATAATCAAATATTGGAAATGTGATTCTATTACTAAATCTACCAAAAATCTCTCCTTTATTATTTTCAATAAATAGATCAAGTTTTCTATAATCACTCTCCAAAAAATTATTTTTTTTAAGAAAGCCTTCAAGAATATTATGTTCAGGACAAAAACCAACTTGAAAAGTATTTATTACTTCTGTAGAAACTCTTTTCTTCAAATAGTCATTGGCTTTAGTATTATTTAAATAACATTCTCTAAAAAAATCATTACATGCTGTAAGAACTTTAATTGCAAGTGAATTTGTCTGATTTTGCTTGTTTTTATTCGAAAAAGAACTATTCAAGAGCTTAACTCCAGTATACTCTGATAAATAATTGATTGCTTCATTGAAATTTAAATTTTTATATTTTTTTGTAAAAGTAATAATATTTCCTCCGGCCTTACATCCAAAACAATAGAAAAGTCCTTTTTCATTATTTATATTGAAAGACGGTGTATTTTCGTTATGGAAAGGACATTTTCCAACGAAAGAATTTCCCTTTTCTGTTAAATTGATGAATTGACCTATAAAGTCTGAAAGTCTTACTTTTAAATTAATTAAACTTACAAATTCATTGATATTATTAGATTGATTTATCATTAAAGAATTTTTTTTGCTACAGTTGCTACTTCTTTCATATCGAGCTGACCAGGATACTTTTCCTTTAGAAAGGAAATTAACTTACCCATATCCTTTATTGATTTACAATCTAACTCTTTAGCTGATTCTTTGACCGTTCTCTCTAGCTCGTCTTTTGTAATTTGCTTGGGTAAGAATGAATTAATAACCTCTATCTCCTTTTCCTCTCTTTTTTTAAGGTCTAGTCTTCCGGCTTTATCATAAATAATTACACTTTCATGTCTTTGCTTTATCATCTTCTGTAATAAGTTTAGAATTTCCTCATCTGTAATTTCACTTTTATCTTTTTTAGTTCTATTCTGAATATCATGATCTTTAATTGCAGCTAGTATTAGCCTTATTGTAGATATTGCCACCTCATCTTTGTTTTTTAAATTGTAATTTAGGCTCTCTTTAATTTTTACTCTCATAGACTCCATTTAACCAAATCCCAAAAAAAATTAATATTGTTATCAAATTACAATGTAATTATTGGAAATT